>Ga0326727_10000598_pt1 | contig 146747 bp, 111 predicted proteins | sample MB2enrmetagenome_FD_207643 | JGI IMG/M metagenome (GOLD analysis project Ga0326727, IMG submission 207643) | Lab enriched peat soil microbial communities from McLean, Ithaca, NY, United States - MB29MY | ecosystem: Environmental > Terrestrial > Soil > Wetlands > Peat | place: USA: New York... | reverse complement strand
CATGGACCCTTGAGTCTTGAGCGGAATTGAGTCGCGACCTGCTCCTGACAGCCCACGGCTCGCGGCAACCGACCTTTCCACTATCTCCAGAACGCCCTGCCATCGCTCAATCGCGATTCTTGGGCCCATGATCGGCCTTGCACCCGCGTCCCCAGGCGGCCATTCGCCGATGTAGTGCTCCCGCGGCGGCCTTCCCGGCTCCTCTTGAGGCTAGCACATAGGCAAGAGGCGATGTCAAGGAGATTCTTGCGGAATTTCCTACGGGCAGGAAGAAATCTTAGCCTTCCCGCCGTAAATTCCTGCCGGCAGGAAATGGGGTGGCGAGGGCGACAAAACGTTTGAATCGCCAGCGACGCGGGGCACAATGGCGGTTTGGCCGTTTTACGGCCCGGTGGATTCGCACGAACCGGTACCTTGCTCGAAACCGGGGACCGAGCAGCGTCGTAGCGCGGGCCCTGGGGAGCAGGGGCGCGCTAAGCTTGCCGCTTGGCGACGATTCACGGGCTCAATCGATTGAGAAACTGATCGAGCTCGAGTTATTAGAGCCGGGGTTGTTCACCACCAGGGTGGCTGTCCCCGCCTGACTCACGTCGGCCGCGGGGATGGCAACCGTCAGATGAGACGAATCGACAAAGTTGGTGGTGCGCTCCGCACCATTCCATTCCAGAACCGCGCCCGGAACGAAACCTGATCCGGTGACGGTGAGGACGAAGTTGCCGCTTCCTGCCGAGGCGCTCGCCGGCGAAGCCGAGCTCAGGCCGGGCGTGGCGTTGACCGTGCTCCACTCGGGAAGCACGAAGGGTCCATTCATCAGGATTAGCTGTCCCGAGCCCGGCGTACTACTGCCGAAGCCTCCGCTAAGACTCGAATGCCAGGCGAGGCCGTCTCTCCCCCAACGCAGCAGATCTTCTCCCTGCGCAGTTCCGGAGAATTGTTGCATGCCCAGCAAGACATACCGATTGCTGTCGTAGGAGAGCAGCACCGGATTTGCCGAACCGGCCAGAGTTTCACCCAGGTAAAAGATGCGCCCATAGCTGGGATTTGCCGACACGCCGAAACCCTCAATTGTCTGGCCGCTTCCTTGTGCGGACGAGATTTCACACTGACCCAGTTGGGTGGGCGGAGTGGTGGTGGGATCGGCAACGCCTCCGCCAAATCCGTAAACAATGCCTTCAACGAGCTCGTAGGCGCCGCTAAATCCCCCCATTCCATCGAGGGTATAGCCCGTATTGTTGTTCAAGGTCAGCCCGCTGCTTCCGACGGTCCAAATGTTGAACTCCGCTCCGGTGGTGTCACTGTCGTAGGAATACAGCGTTGTACTGTTTGCAAAGGACAGCCAGGAACCCGTGTAGGGACCGGTGAGGTTTGGCCGCATGGTCGCGGTAGACCCGGAAATATCGAGCAGGCCAATTCCTCCCCAGGAGCCGGTGTCGACAGCGAGGAGGTTGTCGTCACCGGGAACGACCGCCAAGTCTCGAGCTGCGAACTGCGTGGGTGTTCCGTAGTTTTGCATGACTAAGGGGTAGACCGGCCCTTGCGCCATGGTCGTGAGATTAACGTTCGTCAGGCTTTCCGCCCCGTCCAAGCCGACGAACAGGTACTCGCCATCACTGGATTCGGAGAGCCGGTTCGGTCCGCTGCCAACACTGAGTGGTGTTCCCAGGGAGCCGGAAGCGGGATCAATCGCCACCAAGCTGTTTCCAGTCACTTGTGTGGCCGTACTGGGGACGGTGGCGTATAGTTTTCGCGTGTAGGGATCAAAAGCGAGCCGATTGATATCCAGGCTGACCACAGCATACGTGGTTAGCGGCAGGTTGGATGATGTTCCACCTCCCGGCGCCGGATTGGTGACGTTGACCCAAGCCCATCCCATGGCAGCCACGTCGCTCCCCGCCACGGTAGCGGTCAACTGGGTCGAGCTGACAAAGGTCGTGGGCAGAGCGGTGGAGTTCAGTTGGACGGCGGAATTGGAGGCAAACCCGGATCCATTGACCGCGAGAGTGAAGGAACTTGCTCCTGCCTGCACGAAGGCGGGTGAAATTGAGGTGATGGCCGGAGGCGGATTATAGACAGCGCCGGTCGCGGTGGTTGTGGAAACCACGGAGTTATTGGCCGGATTGGGATCGGCCTGGGGGGCGCTAACCACCGCCGTATTCGTCAAGGTGCCCGCCGCCAGCGGAGTGACCGTGATCTGAATGGTTGCGGAACTTCCGGAATTTAAATTGCCCAGGTCGCAGCTTATGATTGCTCCGCTACTGCAATTGCCCTGGCTCGGCGTGACGCTCTGGAGGGTCACGCCACTAGGAAGAGTATCGATCAAGGTGGCGGGCGTAGCCGCGAGCGGCCCAGCATTGCCCACCGTCAGGTTATAGGTAAGGTTGGTTCCCGTTGTTCCCACCGCCGGAGCATTGGCGGTTACGCTGACGTCAGCGAGAGATGAGGAAAGATTTTGCACCAGCGGAGAAGTAAGAACGTAAAGCTGGGAGCCGGTGATGAATGCCAGCCCATCCGGGCCCCACCGCCTTAGCGATGAAGGGTTTTGTAAGAAGTTGTTGACACCCCCGACGGGAATTGCGCCATTCAAGTCAAAAGTAGCAAGGTCATATACATTAATGGCATAGCCCTGCTGGGCAAACGAATTGACGAGTACAAAGCCGTTTCCCAGTGCCGAGTCAGTTGCCACCGGGCCGTTGGCGTTCTCACCCTGGCTAATGGAAAAAACTCCGACCTGGGCTCCGCTATTAGCATTTAGAACCACGCCGCTGGTGAGGTAAGCTTGCCCGTTATCAATATCCAGACCCGTTGTAGACACGCTCGAATTGAGGGAGGTAGCGGAGGTTATACCGGTGCTGTTCACGGTGGCAACCCCATAGCCGCTTCCCGCTTCGTACAACATCGTTCCTGTAGGGTCAAAGGCGATTCCCATTACGCCTGAACAGCATTGGACCGTCCCCGTTAGAGAGTTGGGCCTAGCCACGCCGCTGTCGTAGATGGTCACGCCGCTGGTGTAGAGCTGGCCATTAGGGGCCGCCACAGCGACGGTGTTGGGAAAACCTGGCATAACGGCAAGAGCTTGCGCCTCAAATGGCGGATTGTAGATGCCGGTTCCTCCTCCCAGACCGAATTGCAGTCCGGCGGTCTGGGTATTCAAATTCACCTCGCGAACTGCCCCAGCACCGCTCAAACCCACCCAAATGGTACTGCCATCACTGGACAGGGCCATCTTGCCGGGCTCGCTTCCTACCCAGATGGGCGAACCGAGCACGCCCGTGTAAGGATCGATCGGTACAATGCTGTTGCCGAGGGTGGACCCGCCGGCGCTGGGAACCGAAGCGTAGAGCAGTTGGGTGCTGGGGTTGTACAGAAGGTCGTTGGCAGGTAACGCCAGGTATGTCGTAAAGGGAATAGCCGTGGAGACTCCTCCTCCCGGGGAGGGATTTGAAACCGCTACGTTATAGTTGCCGAGCGACTGGATATCCGCTGCGTAAATCGTGGCGGTGAGGTCCGAGCTGTCAACGAAAGTCGTCGGACGCGCCGCTCCATTCCACTGAACGGTGGACGCCGGCACAAAATTCGCGCCCGTCAGCGCCAATGTCAAACTTGTCCCGCCGATGGCGGAGGCTTGGGGACTAAGGCCGGAGAGGGTAGGTACGGGATTCGGCGCCACGGCTAACGCCATTGCGTTGGAAACGGCGGTGCCGGGATTACTCACCGTAATGGAGAGCGATCCGACGGAGGTGAGATCGGAACCGGGCACGGTGAAAGTCAAAAACGGCTGGTAGAAGAAGTTGAATACGGTCGTGTTGATCAGGTTTCCGTTTACCTCGATGGCGGAGGCTTCGGTGAATCCGGTGCCCTGAACGCTGATCTGAGTAGCGGGCGAATTAACCGGAAGGGAGGCAGGACTGAGGCTGGTTATCACGGGCAAGGGATAAGTGATCGTCAGCGAAGAAGATGCCGAGGTGCCGCCTCCCGGCGCCGCCGTGAAGACGGTCACCCCCAAGGTGCTCCCGGTGCCTAGATCGCTGGAACTGAGGGTCAGCGTAAGAGTAGTGGCATTGACGTAGGTCGTGGCATGGCTAACGCCGTTGAGTTGCGCCACGGACGAGGCCACAAAACCCACGCCGTTAATCGTCAACGGTATTCCCGCCTGACTCCAAGCCACGGAACTCGGACTCAAAGAACTGATGACCGGCACGGGATAGCCGATGGCGAGAGTACTTGCAGTAGATGTCCCTCCGCCCGGAGTGGGATTCACCACGGCAACCTGCGCTGATCCCACCGCAGCCACGTCGCTGGCCAGCAGGGTGAGCTGGAGTTCGGTGCCGCTTACATAAGTGGCCGTGTGAGCCGTGCCGTTCCACGTAACGGTAGAAGCCGAAACAAAGCCGCTGCCGGTGATCGTCACGGTCGAGCCGGCGCTCAGCGTCGTAACGGAGCTGGGGGAAATCTGTGAAATCTGCGGACTCGGATTATTGATGGCGAGCGAAGCGGCATTGGATGCGCCGCCCCCCGGAGCGGGATTGACCACCACGATCTGCCCCGTCCCCGTAGCAGCGAGATCCGCAGCCGTGAGCGCCACTTGCAATTCTGTGGAATTCACGAACGTCGTGGTTCGGCTGCTCTGGTTCCACTGCACGGAGGAAGCCGCGAGGAAGCCACTGCCATTAATCGTAACCGACGTCGCTCCCGCGCCTACCATGATCGTAGAAGGCGATAAGGACGTGATGGCCGGCACGGGATTTGGAGAAGGTGGTGGCGTGGAGGTCCCGCCGCCGCCACCGCAGTCCGAGAGGCACAACAGGGAGACTAACAGCAAAAGCGAAGCAATTTCGTGCATGATGAAGGAACGAGGGCGTTGTCTCCAGAACATAAATAGATCCTCCCAACGATGAAGCGCGAACACATTAAGCCGTGACCGCCTCGATACAACGCAAGACAACCATCTTGAGGTGAAGACGCGTTTGACATAACTCGCCGCAGACGAGGACTGTGGAGGGCAGGTACTAGAGCGATAGGACGATTACTTCCGCTGGAAAGCACGTTACTGGCCCGTGACTACTCGACGCGAAAGCAAGCGGAGACGGATGATACTCACGGTTGCACACTCGAGTCAATGACGAATGGCAGTTATCGTAATTATTTTAGGTTTGGCGAGGATGCCTATGGACAACCTGTCGGCTACGGCACGCTGACATCTTCGAGAGGTTCAAAGGTGACGGTGACTCGAGCGGGCAAGGAAAGAGGCTTGGGTACATCTTTGAATTGAACCTTGGCGTAAGTTATTTCCGTCGTCTCCCGCTGCAAGCGCACTTTGGGCATGGGTATCAGCAAGTAGCGCGGACCTGCGGTTCAAGGTCCGCGGTACTTCGGCGTTACATGCGTTTATGCACATCGGAGGGAAGTGGGACGCGATCGATGCGCAGCCCCACCTGCCACCTACGATTGAAACAATTCAACGGCGGTCGGAGTTGGTGGCGGCGCGAGCGACCGACGTGGTGTTCGCGGGCACATCGACCTCGAGGTAGGAGGCGATGGGAAGGTTGCCCCAATGCGCAGGGCGGAAGGTCCAGCCCCGTAATGTTTCGCGTGCGGCTTCGACCTGCCCCTTACCTGGGGCCGAAATTTGGCTGTCGACCACCTGGCCCTGGTCATTTACCAGCACGCGCATATGGACCAGATCTCCCGCGGGCGCGTCATCAGGGGTGCGCACCACCTGAGGTGGTTTGACCTGGCGCAGGAAGTCTTGCTCGGCCCGCCGCGGCGTTAATTCTGCTTCTGCCCCCCGGTTACGCAAGGAGAATTTCAATCTCACCATGGTAATGAACCCGGATGGTCCCGAGGGGGTGGTGAGCGGATGGTAGGTCCACCGGCGGGTTGCTTTCAGGGCCGACTCGGCGAGAATGGCGTTCCCTTCCAGGACATGCGCTTTGTCGACAGTCCCCTTGCCGTCGATGGTAAGTTCCAACTGCACTTGCCCCTCGATGTAGTTGACCTTGGCGATGGGCGGGTAATCCGGCACCGATTGCGCCAGGATCAACTTCGCGGCTTGCTTGGGGTCAATGACCACCGGCAGGACATTCGGTCCAGGAGCGTATTCCTGCGCGCACACGCTTCCCGCTGCGCATACCATTGCCAGGGCGAGGAGGGAAAGGTTGTGGCGGTAATGCCTGAGGTTAATCATCGCCTTCGAAGATCACCAGAGCTACGACGTAACGGTCTGAGTGTGAAATCGAAATTGACATGCGGGTGACCCGCAACTCCCGAGCGATTTCTTGCGCCCGGCCGGTCAACACCAATTCGGGTTTGCCACTCGGCTGGTGAACGACTTCGACGTCGAGCCAACGAATACCACCCCGCCAGCCGGTTCCCAGAGCCTTGAACGCTGCTTCCTTGGCTGCGAAGCGCGCCGCATAGCGCTCCGCGCGGTTCTTGAACTTCTCGCAATAGGCGATTTCCGCCGCCGTGAAGATCCGCTTGGTAAATCGCTCCCCGTGCTGCTCGATGCTTCGCTCAATGCGCGAGGTTTCGGCGATATCCACTCCGCTTCCGAAAATCATCGTCAGGTGGTGCGCTTACCGGAATCCGTCCGTATGATTAGGAATACTCGCAGTATCGAACTTCCGCCTGCGACTTTCATGCCCTGTCCTCTACTTCGCTACCATATCAAATCGTTGTCGCGATTGCAACGAAACGGTGAGCGAACCTGGAGCCGCGAAACTGTCGCTGCCGGGGTTGTGCTATATTCAACGTTTGGGCAGGCAAATTTTCAAAATGGTGTCGCGGGGCGGCCTCGGCTGGCTCGAAGCTGTTCGGCTGAGCCAATGGCCATGGTTGCTGCACGCCTTCAGCACGCGGCGGGGAGGTCTTAGCCAAGCCCCTTGCGCAGGACTGAATCTGGGATTCACGCCGTCGGACCACCGCGTGCGCGTGGAACAGAATCGCCGCCGCTTGCTGGCTCAGCTTGGCGCGAAGGATTCTGCACCGGCCTCGGCGCGGCAGGTTCATTCGTCCCATTCGCTGGTGGTGACTCGCGACGGCGAAGACCAACTGGCTTACCAATGGCCCGGCGCCCAGGTTTCCGTATCGCCGGCAACCCAGCCACCGGCCGGTGACGGGTTGATGACCGCGGCGCCGGGCATTCTATTGACCATCCGCATTGCCGACTGCTTGCCGCTGCTGCTGGTGGACCCCCAGCGGCGTGTGGTGGCAGCGGTCCATGCCGGTTGGCGGGGCGCGCTGGCACGGGTCATCGAGAAAGCCGTGGGGGATATGCGGCGCGCTTTTGGTTCTGATCCGCCAGAACTGATCGCGGCGCTGGGGCCATCGATTCGCGTCTGCTGTTATGAAGTGGGCGAGGAAGTTGTCGAAGCCTTCCATGGGGGTTTTGCCGATGCGGACCGATTCTTCCAGCCGCTGGCCAATCGTCCCGAAGCCGCCATCGATCGTCATGCGATTCTCTTCTTGAGCGCCTACCCGCCGGGGCGCGCACCCGAGCATGTTCCCGCCGCGCGCCTCGATCTTACCGCCGTGGCCCGGCATCAGCTTTCGAGCGCCGGACTTAAGCCTGCGAACATCCTGGTCGCGGACTATTGCACGGCGTGCCGCACTGATCTGTTCTTCTCACATCGCCGGGAAGGTGGGAGCACAGGACGGCAGGTAGCGGCAATTGGGATTCGGGGGTAGGCTGAATGAAAGTGGATAAAGGGCAAATCGGCGCGATTGCGCAAGGCATCCTGCCGCGTCTCTGGCGGTTCTGAATGAGGGCAATTTGTCCCTGAGGGGACGGCTCAGGGCGACTTAATGTCCGTAACCTACCTTCTATCCGCCTTCTCCCGTGCGGAAGGGGACTTCAGGTTCAAGCCTTCCAGGCTGAGCTGTCCGCATGCGGCGCGGATGTCCTGACCTCGGGAGATGCGGATGAACGCCGGGATGCGGCGGTCGGTGAGGATTTTTTGAAAGGCCACGACGCGCTCGAGGGGGGGAGCGCGGAAGGGAAGTTCCGGGCCGCTATTGTAGGGAATCAGGTTGACCTTGGCGCGCAGGTCGTGCAGGAGGTCCGCCACGCGGCGCGCGTCGGCGTCGGAATCGTTGAATCCATCCAGCAGAACGTATTCGAACGTCAAATGCTCCCACGGGCGCAAAGGATAAGCGCGGCAGGCGCGCAGCAAGTCGGCCAGCGGGTATTTTTTGTTGATGGGCATCAGCGCGCTGCGTTGCTCGTCGTGGGAGGCATTAAGCGAAATGGCCAGCTTGGGACGCATTGGCTCGCGCGCCAGCTCCTCGATGCGAGGGATAACGCCGACGGTGGAAACGGTGATGCGCCGCAGCGGGACGCCCACGCCCTTGGGATCGGCGAGAATTCCCACAGCCTTCGAGACCTGGGGCAGGTTCAGCAGGGGTTCACCCATTCCCATAAAAACCAGGTTAAGCCGCGCCCCCCGAGCCACGTTCTGACCGGCGGTTACGGCCAGCACTTGCCCGATGATTTCCCCCGCGGTCAAATTGCGTTTTGCCCCGAGCAAGGCGGTGAAGCAAAACCGGCAGTCGAGGGCGCAGCCCACCTGGCTTGACAAGCACAGCGTGGTGCGTTCTTCCTCCGGCATGTAGACGGTTTCCACCAGGTTGCCGTCCGCGAGGCGGAAAAGGTAGCGGACGGCGCCGTCGCGCGAGGCAAACTCCCGCTCGACTTGCGGATAGATGATCCCCTGGCGAGAGGCGATGGCCTCGCGGAAATCGCGGTGGAGATCGGTGAGCCCGGAAAGGTCGCGAACCCGCCGGGCGTAGATTCCGTGGTAAATCTGCCGCCCTCGATAGCGAGGTTGGCCGCACCTCACCGCGAGATTCTCCAGTTCCTCCAGGTTGAGCCCCAGAAGATTCCCGCGCTGACCTTCCATAACCATTTTGCGCCTGCTTCAATTAATGATAACACCGGCCGGAAACCGCGCTACCCTTGCTCTTCCCCAGCGCGAAGCGCTTTTGGAGTGCGGCCGCGAAGCTGCCGCTTTAGCCGCTCGGTGTGAGTGATACGCTTGAAATCAGCAGGCCAAATTATAAGGGCAAAAGCGACAGCTTCGCGGTCGCACTCCAAAGTCACTTCTTGACTAAAGCGACAGCTTCGCGGCCGCACTCCAAAGTCACTTCGTGACCAAAGCGACAGCTTCGCGGTCGCACTCCAAAGGTTTCGCCGTCATTCAACTTCAGGGCGCCAGTCGACTTCGAAATCGTCTGGTACACTAACGCGATCAGACTTAAACGCCATTACCGTTTTGTAAAAGGCCGGCGTCGCCTGGCGCTGGAACCATCCGGCTGAACACCAGGGATAAAGCGATGGCGACGCCACCAGCCGGTGATGTACGGCGTTGGTGTGCACGTAATTCAACCGCGCGTAGTACGATTTGGGGAAGGTCAGGTGGGTATCCCGATATTGGAACCACACCTGACGGCCCGGAGCGCCATCCCATCGATTCACTGCCATCGCCGTGTCCGAATGGAGCTTTTTCAGGAAAAGGACCAGAGTTTCCGCATCCTGCGGCGACATGGCTACGAAGTGATAATGGTTGGAGAACACCGCCCAGGCTTGGAGATTCCAGCCATACTCCTCGGCGAGGCCCAACAGGGAATCGTGCAGAAATTCAAGCCGCTGCGTTCCTCGAAAGTGATGCCCTTTCAAATACGTGCCGCAGGTAACCATGTAGGACCCGGCCTGCCCTAATCGATGCACCGGACTGTGTGGCCAATCGCTCATGTGGACGGCGGGCAAAGCCCGCTTTTGGACTGCGGCCGCGAAGCTGCCGCTTTAAACCTTTCGCGTGAATGACAGATTTTACAAGAAGACGGCAAAATCCAAAAATCTAAAGCGACAGCTTCGCGGTCGCACTCCAAAGTCACTTCGTGACGAAAAGCGACAGCTTCGCGGTCGCACTCCAAAATTAAGACAACTCCATCCATGCCTTCCGTGTGGGCTTTACCCCCATGGGCGCTTGCACCTGCTTCAAAAAGGTAACGAAGGACCTTCCAGTCCTCGTCGCTGTCGCCCCAGGTTTGGTCGTTCATCCCCAAAGCAAGTTGGTCGTTCATTCCCAAAGCAAGAGTGATGGTAAGGAAGCCGGAGCCGCGAGGCGCAGGTACTCGTACCCGATGCCGGCCATGCCTTGGTGAAACGAGGCGAGGTAGGGAGCTTTTTTCCAGCCCAACGAGTAGCTCCCGGGTGGTTGGGAGCGTCGAAGGACTGTAGACCCGATCGTTCGGGCCTCCTGCAAGTAAGCCGGATCGCCGAGCTCTTTCGCCGCCACCACCAGCGTCTCGGCTCGCCCCAGCGCACCGCAGCATAGCGTGTCCAGCCCTTGTGTTCCAACCAGCCGCGTAGCCCGCAAACCGTGGGAAATATCCTGGCGGACCTGCGGAGTATCGAGAATGGGAAGCGCGGCCAAACGGCTTAAAGCGATCCCGGCGGCGCCGTGGCACCAGGTCGTCATGTGGGCATAACCCTGCTCGGTAGGCGGAACACGGAGGTCAGGCCAGTTGGAAACCTCGGGCATAAAGACGCTGGTTTCATAAGCCTCGGCCTCTACCGCCGCTTCCCGGAAGGAACTCTCGCCGGTGGCTTCGTAGAGCCTGAGCAGAGCATAGGTGATCCCGGCGGCCCCATGCGAAAACCCGGTCAGCATCTCATTCCCTAACGTTTTCCATGCCCTTGGCCCCTGCCGGCTTTCCGACCGATGCTGCAAGAGGTGCTCCCCGCACCGGACCGCCTTATCGAGAGCCTCCGGAAGCCGCGCGGCTCGATAGAGCGCCAGCAGAGCCAGCGCCGCTCCCGCCGCTCCCGACATCAGGTCCAGTTCGCGGTCCGACGCAATGTGCTCGGCATCCAGCATTTGGGCAAAATGACCGGCATGGTGGAGCCATTCCTCTTCTCTCAGGAAATCACTCGCCCGGACCAGGGCATAGATGATGGAGGGTTGTCCCACCCCGGCACCGATGCCTGACGTGAAGAGCGCGCGTATATAGTCGGGCCGCCCCGCCTCCCGGACAACCGTGGCCAGGGCGGAGCGAGCCAAGGCGGCCAAATCCGGTTCGCCCACAAGTTTTTGCGCAGCCGCCAGAAACAACGCCACGCCGCCAAGGCCGTCGTAGAAGCGTGGGGTCATCGGCTCCAACTGCCAGCGCTGGGCCTCGGGGTAATAGGCCAGCGTGTTCCAGCTAACGCCTTCTTTGAATGAGCGCGCGGCGCCGCGAATCTGCTGGGCGATGCGGAGCGCCTCGGCCAGGAAATCGTCCGGGCCCGCCTCGTCTTCTCCCGGGACTTCGGAAGCCCCGGAGGCTGTGTTGACCACCATTTTCGGCTCGCCTCCTTGCAGCTCGAACGAAGCTCGCAGGAAACCCACTTGGCGCTCCAAATCATCCTCGCTCAAGGTTCCGAAACGCCTTTGGACCTGGGAAAACCCCGATTCCCGAAAGAACTGGGGAATCGAGACACCCCCTTCGAGCAGCAGCCCGTCGCTTTCCGCCGCATAATGGAATAGAGGGATATCACCTTGCAGAAGGCTCCTTCGTTCATCTGCCAATATCGGCCAATTGAAGGGCCGGTCCTCGGCATAGAGCAAGGGGCGGCTGAACAACTCCAGTTCGATGCTCGCGTCCATGCCATGGCGGAGGCTACGGGGTAAAAACAGCCGTTTCAGCATCGAACCGTAAATTGCCGTGTCCCTGAACACGAAACGGAGGCCTGTCCACTTGCGCAGAAGACCCTCGGGGCCAAGCAACTCGGGCCCTCGCGCCTGGAGAAAACGATACAGGTGCTCAAACCCGGCAGCGATCTGGTCCACGTAGAGGGCGGCCTGCACCTTCTCGTCATCCAGGATCACGACATTGTCGGTCGGGCGGATAGAAATCGGCTCCGCTCCAAGCCGCATGGCGTCGGTGTTAATGTTCTCCCAGACTTTTTTCCGCCGGTGGGTCAGTTGAACCTCGGTTCCGCCCAGCCCGCTGGAGTCGTAGCTCTCACCCGTTGGCCGGATCTCCCAGCGCGGCAGCAACGCGGTGCGGAACACCGAGTCCTCATAGAAATACTGGCCGGCAAGGGTGAGTGGCCCTTCCTCTCCCCGCGGCCCGAAGTACCGGATGCGCGGCTGAAGCAGGGTTTCATGGTCAATGAGCACCGGATGTTCGCCCGCCGCGATGAGGTTCTCCTGATGGCAGTCGGTTCCTTCCAGGGCATAAACCAGGCACAAGAGCATCCCCGCGCGGTAAAAGAAGGCTTGGACCTCACCCTGATTTTGGCAAGGACGAGGCGCGATTTCCTCCACCCAGCCGTAGGCGCCGCCATCCATCACCTGGAGTGTCCGGAACGGGGGCAGTTCGGCGTTGCGGTTGATCCAATCGAGCAAATTCCAATAGGCGGCCTCGGCCGCGATCATCTTGGGTTTGTAGATCAGCCTGACGCCGGCGGCGAAGTGCGCCTTCAATGCCGTGCGCCCTGCCCGGTGCGGGTCGGACAAGTCGGTGTCCAGCTTGATGACGAGCCCCAGCGGCTGGCCTCGGTTGAAGCGAGTTTCCAGTTCCGCCCGATCAGCTTCCAGGCGAAGGAGAAACTCCCGAGCCGCTTCCACCCATTGGGACAACCTGGCGGCAAGGTATCTCGCCAGCACCGGGTATTCCAGAAAGAGGCGGAGGAGTCCTTCTCCTTGCAGTGAACGCAGAAAGAATTCGTAGAGTCGCCGGGAGGGGGCCGGGAGTGGTGCTGGGACAACAGAGCTCCCCTCCTCAGTTGAGGAGGGGGTAGGGGGTGGTGCTGATTGCGAATTGATGTTTTCGGCTTCAGAAGGTAACCACCCCGTCGCTGGGCGCGCCACCCCTCCTGAATCAGGAGGGGAGTTGCTGGGATCCGTGCAGAACCGCGTGAATTCGAGATATAGAGTCTCTCCCGCGGTACTCTCCCACCAATTCAGCAGGGACCGCTCCCACCGCCGATGGGCCGCCTCCGCCAACAAGGAATAGGCAGCGCCGGACCCCTTCTGAAGTGTCTCGCGGGCGAGCCGTAGGAAGGGATAAAGAAACTCTTCAAAGGCGACGGGCTTCTCTCCCCGAATGGAAGCCAGATCGTTCTTCCGGAGGGTTTCGTCCCCCGGCTGCTGGGAAGACTCGATCATCCGCCCCAGCAACTGCGCCCAGGACGGCAATTCGGGATTTACCCGCCGGACGTCCCCCACCAGACCCCGGGCGCGGCCCACATCCATCCCATCCCACTCGAGGCGCTTGGCAAAAACCTTCTCATCGCCCCGAGCACAATTCTTTCGCCATGCGGACATCCGTTTATCAATTTCTTCGGAGTCCTGGGCGCGAGTTTCCGGCAGGAAGTCGCCCCCCAAACGTTCCTCCAGGAACGCCGATTGCTCCACGATTTCCCAGAGCGGTTCGGTTGAGGTGGACAGTGGATCTCCTATGGCAAAGGACTAGCCGCTACGGTGGAATAGAACAGGCACCCACTCGATGGGCAGGTGTGCCGGAGAGGAGGCCTCAGGCATTATCTGGTTTTCGTTCTCAAACAATTGCAGATCAGCGGAGTCTCACCTCAGCGGAGGTGAAGCTGCCCCCAATCTCCGACCGAGGGGGAGATGTCAACCTCAAGGGATCGCAATTTGGCGCGACACAGGCCACCCGTACGCGCTTGCATCTCCGCGACTTACAGCACTATCGGACAACATGGTGCGTGCGACCGCCCGGGCGCGTATGGTCTAACATTTGACGTGTTTGTGGTGCGGGGTTTAATGTTTGATTGTCAGGTCGGTGCCGCAACCGCATTGACGATAAGGACCGCCTCCGGCGACCTTTTCAACGTCCTCTTCCGAGAGCTCATCCTTCAAGCTTCCGGCCGGCTTTCTGGTTTCCTGGTCTTTCTCGATTGCCTTTTCCTTTTCGTCTGCCATATGCGTTCCTCCTCTTTAGATTTAGAGTTTAAAGATGCCTGAACAATGATGCCTGAACAATGATGCCTCTGAAGCCCCAAAAGACAAAAAGCCCCGAATAGCTGCTGTGAACAACTGTGAAGAAACCAAACCGCGCACACTCCACGTGCTGCCTGTTCATCTTGGTGAGAGCGCGGTGGTGAAGGTGCCCTCACTCTCCGATTGGGGGGGATGCTAACACCTCTGGCTCGCAATACGGGCACGACACGGGCCACTCGAAGGCGCTTCCATCGCAGGTACGATGCCGTATTACCACTAAACATGATGGCGCTAAAGCGAGTGTGCATTTACTACGTCCCGCGATCAATGATCAAGACGATCCACAGCCGAAGTAGGGCATGAGCCTATTCCGCCGGAGACCTTTTCAAAGTCTGTTTCGGAGAGCTCGCTGTCCTCCTTGGGAATACCGGTTTTCTTAACCTTTTCTTCGATCTTCTCTTCTGGTTTTGGGTCTGCCATTTGATTTCCTCCTCGGGAGAGTACCACGCCGAGCGTGTCTTATATGATACCTGGGGCCATAGTTGCGGGGATAAATGTCACCCACCTTGCGCTAGATACTGGTCCATCCTGCTTTCTCGATCAGGATGCCGCCGCTAGGCGCGACAGACACCACTAAAGTCCTTCAAACGCGTGATGTGGCGCCTGACCGCCAGCTTAAATTCGATCCCAATTTGTTCGCCGGGACGGGGCCAGTCGTTGCTTTTGATCCAAAGCACCCAAGACTTAAGCCGGTAGTCTGGGTTCGTTCGCTCGGCGCGCTTCTGTTCGAAGAAGTAGGGAGAAAGTCCGGCGACCGTCTCCGCATTGATATGCAAGCAGAATTGGCAATAGGCCTTCTTGGCCGAGACCGGGAAAGGTGCAAAGTGCTTCTCCACGAACCATCGCGCGTACGCCATCGTTCGTGAAAAGACCTCTTGATCGTCCCGGTCTTTCGCCACGACGCTCTGGTAGGTGTTCGCAAAGAGGTGTTCAAGGAACACGGCGTTGTATTCGGCCAGCTTGATGGTATCCTTGCCGCCTTCTGGGGCCCAGGGCAGGTTGCCGTTCGCCGCAATGAGCAGGTGGGCGAGGTCGTGCGAGGGGTCGGTTTCAATCGGCCCGTCATGGATAAATTCGCGCTCTCCGCAGGAGATCGACTGCATCTCCGGCGTCCAGTTCATGGCGAGCTCTATGCTATCCGGCGCAATTCCCAAGCGCTTTTCTCCCGGCGTCAAGGACGCATCTGCTCATCGGGGAGCGTCGCTGCTAAATCCCGTGATTACTCCGGCGGTTTCATCATGCGGGGGAGGGATGGGTCGAAATAATCAACTGCACCGCCCGAGGCCTTGTCAAACTCGGCGTCGGAGAGTTCACCGCCCTGACTGGGAGCACCGGTTTCCTCCGGCTTTTTTTCGATCTTCTCTTCTTTGGGGTCTGCCATTGGTCTCCTCCTCGGGGAAGTACCACGCCGGGCGTGGCTCATAGCAAATCAGTGAGTCGGTATTTAAGTCTCATGGAGGCACGTTGGGCCACTTGCCTCAACGTGGCCAGCAGAGACTTGGCACACACCGCCTGAGACCTTTTCAAAGTCTGCATCGGAGAGTTCGCTGTCCGGATTGGGAGCACCGGTTTCCTCAAGCTTTTTTTCGATCTTCTCTTCTTTTGGCTCTGCCATTTGTTTCCTCCTCGGGAGAGTACCACGCCGAGCGTGGCTCATAGCAAATCACTGAGATAGTTCATGCGAGTCAGAGGTGAAGCTGCCCACGGTCTCCGACGGGGGGGCAAATGTTAAGGCCTCTGGATGGCAATTCGGGCACGACAGGGGCCACTCGTAGCGGCTTGCCTCGCTGGTACGACAGCCGTATTTCAACTCCGCCGGTAGGGACTAATCGGGTGGGTGCTGTTCATCTTCATTCATGCCCCTATTCACGCCTTCTCCATGCAACCCCCACTCGTCCGATCGCCTGCGATGGCGCCGCCTGAGACGTTTTCAAAGTCTGTTTCGGAGAGTTCGCCGTCCTGATTGGGAGCACCGGGTTCCTCAAGCTTTTTTTCGATCTTCTCTTCTTTGGGATCTGACATTTGTTTCCTCCTTCGGAAAGTACTACGCCAAGCACGGCTTATGTGATGCCTGGGGCTATAATTGCGGGGATAAATGTCACCCGCGTTGCGCTAGACACTGGTCCCTCCTGCTTTCTCGATGAGCCCTGAAACCGTGAGTATCTTGTCGCCTATTTAGCCCACTACCGCTGGAAAAGAGAGAGTCGTTCTTTCGCCCAAAAATGTTTAAATTGTAAATCTGTGTCGAGCTTAGCACAGGCGGACAGAAAGTCAAGGACTATTCTTTGTAGCCCATTTGTCTGTAGCAGGTGTGGCGCAGACCTGGTACGCCAGAGAAAACCCGGCTGTGCAGGTTTACTGAAGACTGAAAAGTGAGAACTGAAAATTTCCGAGGTGTAAAGTTGCGGTTGACGACGAGTCGGTACGGCGCTATCGAACCTTTGCCAGGGCATCGATATCAACTTTATCTTCATCGTCAAAAATCCCCGGCTCGGTTTCCCCCGAGCTTTAAATCAAACGAGTCCACTTTATCACCACCCAAGGAGGAATGGCCGCAGGACCTTGGCGCAAGCCTCGCGCCGAGGATGAGAGGCGCCGGCGGCGTCCAAAAAGATGGAAGTATCACTAAAGGGTGCTGTGCTAATTTGAACATAGCGCCGCCATCTTGCGGTAGCGTCATGGCTACCATATAGTAAAAGGAGAGGGGAAGCGATGACCACCACCCTGAAACATCACCTCCGCCTCGGCGGGCCGATTACTCGCAAGCTGCTGCATGAGGGAGACTGCTTCTGATGGCGGCCTTCATCTTATACGCCCCCGCTGCAATTTCATGCTGTTTTCCGCGCGATCCGGCCCGGGATACCCCCTATAGCCTTAGTGTGGGGGCAGAATGAAGCCAATCCGGCTTACGCGTCACGCAACCGAGCAGTGTGTTGACCGGGGCGCCAGTGAGGATGAGGTTCGAGAAGCAATCCAACGAGGCGTCCGTCAACCGGCCAAGCGCGGCAGGTATATCTATCGCCTGAATTTCCAATATGGAGCTGAATGGCAAGGGAAACTTTATGCCATTAAACAGGTTGCGCCAGTCGTGGCTGAGGAGCAAAATCAAATGGTCGTGGTTACGGTGTACACATTCTATTTCTGAAAGGGAACGCGTGATGCGAATCAGTTATGACCGCGAAGTGGACGCCCTCTATATTCGCCTTCTGGAAGGACAATACCAGTGCCGCACCTTGCGGCTGACTGATGAGGTCAGTCTGAACATTGGTCCAGGCGAGGAACTGGTGGGCATTGAGATCCTGGATGCCAAAGACGTGTTGGGTAATGGCGCGGTTCCGACGATTGTGCTCGAAAACATTCCTGCCGTGCAGCCCGGAGTATAATCCAAAGCCGTGGAAAGCCCCACTGGCACCAACTAAAATCGATTGTTTCAACGCAGATTCATATGAGCCTGGATCTCGCCCCCGTAAATGAAAATGCGCGGAGCGCCTCGGATTGCGGCGGCTCGACGCCGCCTTGGTCCCCCCTCGGCGTTATTCCAAGGCGGCTCCAGACCGCCGCAGTCCAAGGCGCCTTCGGCAAATCCATTTTCAAAGCAGGAGGTGCGGTTCGATGAAGCGACGTAAGCCGGAAAAAGACTTTGACTGCATCGAATTCATGCTTCCAACCCACAGAAGCTCCAGTTCATACACACCAGCATATTTGCTGCGCGCGCTTGCGGTCTTCACCGCCCTGGCGGGTGCAGCTTTGTTTAGCGCCATCCCGTTCTGCGGCGGGCAGGAGGCGCCAAGCCGCAGAATCGTCCACCTCCCTTCGAGTAAATTGCTTCTCAATCCCCTTCCCGGCGAGCCGCAACCGACCAACAGCTTCCCCACGGCGGTGGCGCTCAGCCCCGACGGGCGTTACCTGGCGCTGCTCAACAATGGCCGGGGAACGGCGGAGTCGGGCTATCAGCAATCTATCGCCGTCCTGGATTTGCAGACGAATCGCCTAGCCGATTACCCCGACTCGCGCTTCAAGGTTTCTGCAAAGCAGACCTTTTTCCTGGGGCTGGCTTTCAGCGGCGATGGAAAGCGGCTCTACGCCTCGGTGGCTTCTCGGACTGACCCGACTGGCGAACTCAAGGGCAATACCGGGAATGGGGTTGCCGTTTATGCCTTTTCCGACGGACGGGTGACGCCGCAGTCGTTTCTGCGAATCCCCTTACAGCCGCTCAGTTCGGGTAAGCGGGGCGTGAGCAAGACCCCGCACGTCCCCGCCGGGAAGGCCATTCCCTATCCCGCCGGTCTGGCGGTGATCGACCAGGGTGAGTCGGAAGAAATTCTGGTGGCCGATAACCTCTCGGACGATGTCTTGCTGCTTGATGCCGCGAGCGGCGCCCTGGTCCGGCGCTTCGACTTGAGCACCCGAGATTTTGTTCCCGCTTCTTATCCCTACGCGGTCGTGGCGACGCGCGACGGCAAGCGCGCTTACTGTAGTCTGTGGAACGCCTCGCGGGTGGCCGAGCTTGACCTTCAGCACGGGAAGATCGCGCGCTGGATACCTCTGCTCGCTCCCGGCTCGCCCACCGCGGCGGGATCGCACCCCAGCGCCCTGTTGCTGAGCCCGGACGAACGGCAACTCTACGTGACGCTTGCCAACTCCGACACGGTGGCGGTAATCGACACGGCCACCGGTCAGCTTGCGGGAAAGCTTTCCACGCTCTTGCCCGGACAGCATCACGCCGGCACCTACCCCAACGCTCTGGCCCAGAGCCCGGATGGCACGCGTTTATTTGTTGCCGACGCTTCTCTGGATGCGGTGGCGGTGTTCAAGCGGGACGCCGCCGGATGGGCGTCTTCCCAGCAGCCGATGGGATTCATTCCCACGGAATGGTATCCCACGGCCCTGGCGGTCCGGGAGGGTGAGCTGTTCGTGGCTTCAGGCAAGGGCCAGGGGACGGGTCCGAACCCAGGGCCGCTGCCTCCCGACTCCCCGGATCGTACCAACGGTGAGGCGCGGGAAAAGCATCCTTACATCGTGACCCTGATCCGGGGGTCCGTCGCGCGCCTGAACATTTCGGAAGCGGAAAAGCGTCTCGATCAGTTAACGGATGAAACGCTCAACAGCAATCTGTTCCGCGGCCGCAACGATACCCTTCCATTCCAGGCGGGCAGGAATCCCATCAAGCACGTCATCTATATCATCAAAGAGAATCGTACCTATGACCAGGTTTTTGGCGATCTGAAGCCCGGGGATGGCGATCCGGCGCTCTGCATGTATGGGGAAGCCATAACGCCCAACCAGCATCAACTGGCTCGGCAGTTCGGCGTTCTGGACAACTTCTATGACAGCGGCGAGGTTTCCGGCGATGGTCACGTTTGGTCGATGGCGGCCATCACCAGCGACTACACCGAAAAGACCTGGCAGATCGGCTACCGCGGCGACGAGCATACGTACGATTACGAGGGTACGGTGGGGGACGGTATTCCCTTGGAGGAGGGCCAGCCCGACGTTAATGAGCCCAGCACCGGGTACCTCTGGGCCAATGCCGAGCGGCACGGTCTGACCCACCGCAACTACGGAGAATTTGTGATCACCGAATGGTGCGATTCTCTCTGGAACGACACGCCGCCGGCTCCCAGCCAACCCTGCTCGCAGAAGGTCGTACGTCCGGGCGAGCCGCTGCCGGCGAATGTCGGCGCGCCGCACGCTGCGACTAGCCTCTGGCCATGGCCGATTCCGCTTATGGTCCGCGATGTCGCGACCAAACCGGAACTCCAAGATCATTTCGACCCGCATTATCCCGACTTCCGGATCGAGTATCCGGACCAATTGCGGGTGGATGAGTTTCTGAACGAATTCACCCGGTTTGTGGAGGCGCGCCAGCACGGCGATGGCAACGAACTGCCGCAATTTGTAATTCTCCGCTTGGCCAATGACCACACCCTGGGGACGCAGCCGGGCCTGCCGACACCGGAGGCGTCCGTGGCCGACAATGACCTCGCGGTGGGCCGGGTGGTGGAAGCAATTTCGCATAGCCCTTACTGGGACGACACGGCCATCTTCATTCTCGAGGACGATGCGCAGGACGGCGGCGATCATGTGGACGCGCACCGCAGCACCGCGCTCGAGATCAGCAAGTATTCACCCAGTTCGCCAGACCGCCCAGTGGTGGACCATGACTTTTATACGACCGTCAACATGGTCCACACTATGGAAGTGCTATTGGGATTGCCCCCCATGAACCAGAACGACGCCCAAGCTGCGGCGATGGCGCCCCTGTTCTCAGGCCCGGGCGACCAACCGCCTTTCACGGCGGACTTGACCAACCTGCGGAACGGCGCACTCTACCAGATAAACTCTCCCCACGCACCGGGCGCCAAGGAATCGGCGCGCCTCGATTTCTCGCACGCCGACGCGGCCGATACCGCGATACTCAATGCCATCCTGTGGCACGAAAGCAAGGGTGATATTCCGGCGCCTTCGCCTCGTCATACCGTTTTTCGCGACGCGCAATGACTCTACTCGAGGGCAAGCGAGCCACGACCTCAGTGAGATAGCTTTAGCTTCGATTTCAACCCCACCAACTCCAGGGCGTGGACCGGCTCGGGGTTGGCCATGAACCAAGTCCAGACGCTGCCGGTGCGCGCGTTTTCGGCGCTGAGGAGCGTGATGCCGAGGTCAATGCCAAGCACATCGGGGTCCGTCCAGCCCGTGGTGGGATTGAAAGCGTCCACAAATCCATAACGCCCATAAACACGGCTGCCGAACTGGCGGTGCATGGCCCGTAACGCCGGGATGCATATTTCCGGGGAGAACATCAGTGACCCGCCGGGCGCGCTGGGCGTCAGGGTGCCATCAATTTCCGGGTCCATCGGCGGCCCGCCCCAGGCCAGGTATCCCTTGGCGCTGTCCGAGGCGGTGATGCCCCAGAGGTCGGCGGAATACGAGGCGGGAAATTGCCGCGCCAGGCTGAGGCAGAAAGCGCGGTGGGCGCGGGTGGCCGCCACCGAGTTGGCGAAGTAGTCCGTTTGGGTGTGGTCGCGGCGTCCGCGAAAGTCCACCCAGGCGTGCGAGTACTGGTGGATGAACAGTGGCCCGCCTGTGATGTAAGTGTATCCGGCATAGCTGATCTCAGGCCGCGCCCAGGCGTACCAGGACGCCGGAGAAATTGCTTGCGTGGGCGAGCCGATGGCCAGAATATAGAGGATCATCAACTCGCAGTAGTGGTCCCAACGATTTTGGATGAACCCATTCTCCGGGGTCCAGCCCATGGAGAGTAGCATGGGGTCGCCGTTGAGCATCCACGGGAAATCGACGCGGCTATAAATCCGGGTGGCAAGCCGGGCGATCTCCGCATCGCTCGCGAAGTATTGGCGCGCCGTAAGGACTCCGGCCAGCAGCAATGCCGTGTCAATGGAAGAAACTTCGCTCTTCCACTCGCGCGCGCCCGTCGCCGGATTCATCCAGTGGTAAAACCAGCCGTGCTCCTGGAAAGCGCGGAATGCGAAGAAGCGCAGCGTGGTGCGGACGCGCGCACGGGCCAGGTCCGCGGTGATCCATTGCCGCTGGGCGCCGATGCACATGGCCGTTAGCCCGAACCCGGTGGCGGCGATGCTGGCCACACCCACGGAAGTGCCGTCAGCGTGGGCGCGGTCGCGGACGAGGCCGGTGCCGGGGTCGCTCTGCTCCCAGAAGTAAGTGAAAGCGGCGTGCGAGAGGTCGTTGAGAAAGGCGTCGTCACTCTCGGTGAGCGGCCCCTGCGCGGCGGAGGGTTGGCTCGCGCCGTGAGCGCGGAGCAACGCCAGCATGGCGATTACAATAATGAGAGGCAGATAAACCCTCAACCCGTCAGGGGAATTCCGAGGGCCGGGGCGGAATTCACGCTGCATTCTTATCTTGTAGCGCGTTTCGTAATCTCAATCAATACCAGTTGACAAAGCTAGTCAATTATAAATAATCCGACCAGACGACTTTTAAACCACGAAAGGGAAAAATGAGTCCACGACGTGCCAATCCGGAGCTTGCTGACCGCCGCCGCGATGTACTGGTAAGGGCGGGTTACGCGGAGATTTTGGAAAAGGGGGTACCTGGGATGACCCTGGATTCCGTGGTGGCCCGTGCCGGATCCAGTAAGGGCGGGGCGCTTTATTATTTCCCCACGAAGGAAGACCTGCTTAGCGGCATTCTGGAGTGGCTCCTGCGGCAATTGAATCAAACGCTGGATGAAGTCCTGCGCGTACAGAACTCGGCGCGCGGGAAACTGGTATCGGAATTGGAGGTTCTATTTCACAGCGCGGAGGTCAATCGCAAGCTCTATCTCGTTTTTTTTGACTTTGTGGCCTTGGGCACCCGCCAGGAACGATTCCGCCTACTCTTGCAGGGTTTTTTCGCGGCCTGCCATCGTCGTGATATGCAGATCGTCGAGCAGGGAATTCGCGAGCAGCAGTTTCGGAACGTGAACCCCCTGGACGCCGCCTTAACGATCCGTGCGCTGGTGGATGGGTACTGTTTGCAGTGGCTGGTGGGACCGAGCGACGCGCCCATCGAAGCCTATCGGGATCGCTGCCGCGCGGCCTTGGGCGCCTACTTTCTGCGCTGAAGGCGAAGAGACTGAACATGGATAAACATGATGGACAGGATATTTTATTCGACTTCATTGACCCATCAAACCTTTCAGGTATGTCTGTAAAGCCCCGAGTTCGCGTTACAGGTCAACTGAGCGGAAACGCCGGGCTTTTCGCCGCGCAGGAGAATGCGAACCAGTAGTGGTCAGGTCAAAGAAAAAGGGGGCAGAGTCTCGAACCGGCTCCGTCCCCTTTCTTGACTATCTATTTCTATCTATTTCTTTCTATTTACTCCCCACCACCAGTGGCGGCCACGGGCTTCTGGCTGGATTGAACCGACCCTTCCTCGGAAGTCGCGCGATAGCGCTCGAGGAGTTGCGCACGGTTAGCCCGGAGATCGAGTCCGCTGGGGGTTGCTGGATAAGGCTTCGATCCCATCAGACCCTTCCACAGGATGCGATTGAACTGCTCGCCGTCGACCTGGTCCTCACGAGAGAAGTCCATACCCTTCGTGGCCGCCGCCCAGTAAGCCGCGTCGTGGGTAGGATGCGGAATGCTGGCGCTGCCCGAGCACGTCGAGGATGGTAGTGGCAGCGTCGTGGTGCAGAGCAGAAGAGAAGGCGTCGCCTTATAGGTCCAACTCGTCTGGGTCGAATCAAACACATCCGCCATAGGTGTGGCCAAGGCATCGTTCAAGTTCGAGTACGAGATTCCCAGAATGTCCTCAATCGTACGGAACATGCTGAGAGTGTTATAGGGAGTGGAAACCACGGCCTTGTGTTTGACGTAGGGACCAATGATGTATGCGGTGCTGCGGTGGGCGTCCACATGGTCGCCGCCATCTTGAGCGTCGTCTTCGATCACAAAAATGAGAGTGTTAGCGCTGTATATGCTCTTGGATATCTTTTGGGCTACCAAACCCACGGCATAGTCGTTATCCGCCTCATCGAGTTCCGGCGTGTTGATTCCATTCAGCGCAATGGAAAAGTTGCCGGTATGATCGTGGGGGATCCGCAATAGAGTCAAATTCGGCAGTCCGCCCTTGGCATACATCGTGTCGAATTCCCGCTCCCACTCCGTGTAGCGATAGTAATCGGGAAAAGTCATGTCGAATCCGCGGAAGTAGATATCGGTATACGGGCGCAGGACCGCGTTCGTCACGTAGGCCACCTGAGTGAACGTCGCGGCGGGATTGGTCAACTCGGGGATGGAAAGCGAGGTATACGGAGCGGGCAAGTTATACCGCGCCTCGTCGATAAAGAAACCGTAGTTGCGAAGCGTCAAACCGGCATTGAGCGCCCCGTTCCACAGGAAGCCGGCCCCTTGTTCGCCATCTGCGCCATCGGGCGCCGCTGTGTCGGCCGTGCCGGCCATCACGTCGGGATCGTTGGGGCTGAGCGGGTTGGCGGCCAGTCGAGCGGCCAGCGATTCGTACCCGACATTAATGTTGCGGTTGGTGCCTTCGGAGTCGTAGCCCAACCCACGTCCGGCATATTCCACCGGTGTCTGCTTTTCCACCGCATCGTTGGCGTGCGCCGCCGTGGACCAAGGCCAGCCATCCATACTGACTTCGCTGGTGTCATAGAAATTGTCCAGGGTCACGAAGTTGCTTGCAATTTTGTGGTAATTGGGAGTGGTCGCCGCCCCGAATTCCGTCAAACTCGGATCACCGTTGCCGACTTCCAGGTCGCCCAGGATCTGATCGTAGGTCCGGTTCTCCTTGATGATGTAAATGACGTGTTGAATGTTCGAATGCAGGAAAGCCATCATCGAGGCATCCGCGGCGCTTTCGGTAGCTTGGAAATTGTTGTTGGTGGCCACCTGCTGGGTCAGGGTTGCCAGTTCGGCGGTGGTGGGGGTGGGGAAGCTCTGGAACCCAGCCTTAATGAGCTGCAGGTCATATTGATTGCTTTCCGCGCAGGGCGCCGAGCCCGCCGAGGTAATGCCGTGGCAGTAGCCGGGGTTCGCCCCCGTCGGGGACTTTCCATTCACAACATACATGAACTTTCCGTTTTTGCTAAAGCTGACGGAATTGGGGCACCAGCCGGTGGGAATCAGGCCGATCACCTGGCTTGCCGAGGGCGTCGTGCCAATTTGGACAACGGCGATATCGTTCATCCAGCCATTGGTGAGATACAACAACTTCCCGTTAGTCGAGAGCGTGATGCTGTTGGTGTTACTTCCCTTAAAGTTGGCAATCGCGGGAAGAAGCAGGCCGGGAGTTCCAGTTACACCAAGGTTGTAAAGCAGGAGGTTCGATTTGGTATCAATCATGCCCACGGAATCGGTGTTGTCTTGCGCCACATAAAGCATGGTCCCCTTGGCGTTCAAGACCATTCGGTTCGGCTCGCCCGGAACGCTAATTCGGGCAATGACGGAGGGCGCGGTGGGGCTGGCAATGTTTACCACGTCAACCTCCCGGTCGCGAAGGCTTGAAACGTAGGCGGTGGTGTTGCCGCTGATGACCACCCAAAGCGGATATTCCCCACCCGGGACGCCCGCATTCACAGGATTCTCCTTGCCGGGGCGAAGGTCAAGCTCGGAACTGACCGCCCAGGTCGCGCCCGATTTGGTAAGGATGCTGATCGAGTCGTTGTAATAATTGGCGACGACGAGTTCAGTGCCATTCTGGGTGATGGCGATACCGGCAGCCTGCGGGGCTACCTCAAGTCCCACTCCTGCCCCGTCCGTGGCGGGGTTAAATACGTGGCCGAGCGAGATCGGACTTCCCGTTGCCTCCGACCATACTCCGGCTTGGAGAGCAAACACGTGTACGTTGTCGTTGACTCCGCCCGACACGTAGAAGTATTGGCCTGAGGGGTCGAAGGCGATCCCATTGTAAGTGTTAGCGACTTGAATTACCTGTGTCTGGACGGGAATGTAATTCGAGATATTGTAAACAAACACGAATTGGGTCGAGTCGGCGGTATTGAGGGCGCCTGTCGACGTGTTTCTCACCAAATTGTAACCACTGGTGAGCACGAGCAGGGTCGTCCCGTCAGGACTGACGACCGTGGTCACGGCTTGCCCAGCCGTGTACAAGGGGTTGTCGCTTAAGCCCGGGTTCAAAGGTTCAAAGCGTGCACCGGCGGGCGCAAGCGGGGTGACCTGTTGTCCCGTGTTAGGAAGCTGTTGCTGAGCGCGCGATGCCGGCGTTAGAACTGCCGCGATCGCAAAAGCTATCAAGATATGTCGCACGATGGTGATACGACTCATTCAAGTCCTCCTCATTGGTGTTGCAAAGTCTGGATTCATACACACGCTCGCTGTGGCGCTCACAGTTGGCGTCTGTGCCGGCAGTTGACTCCTGACCCGGCCTACCCGGTTTCCAAGAACCCGTGCGTGTATGAAATCATCTTTGCGTTAACCAAACGTTAGAATGGAGTGAATTCATCGTGAAGTGACGTAGTGCGGGCGAAACGGCTGGTGTGGCACGGGCAGCCTGCCCCGATTCCTCGGGGTCTCGCCCGTGAGCCGACACGGCCAAGATGGCCGTGCCACACCAGCCGTCTCGCCCGCGCTATGTGGCTTTATTTTCTGTGTGGTGATGGCCGTTCAACTATCTGCTGTTTAACTATCTTGACGCTTTTCGAACGCGGTGAGACACTAGCCGCGTCGGTTGCAGGCAGAAGCATTCACCATGACGGCATATTGCACAATTTCTCCCGGAGTTTCCGAGTCCCAGTCGGAGGTGGCCATGGACAGGCCTTCCTATTTAAGTGGAGTAGAAGTTCACAGGCATGATCGCCCTTCGGTATTCATCGGCCGGTTCGCAGCGTTGGCTATCCTTTCCCTTTTGGCTCTACCGGGATATGCCGCGCGCGTGCCGGTGCGCGACGGCCAGTTGGTAAATCTCAAGCTGCGCAACATTCTCACCACCGATAATGTTCGAAAGAACGACGTGATTGAATTTGAGGTAACGGAAGATGTTCTGGTCAATGGGCACGTGGTGATCGCCAAGGGATCGACGGCGCGCGGCAAGATTGTGGACGTGAAGGGCGCCTACAAACCCCGTGATAACGGAGCGGAAGTGGTGTTTCAGTTTTTGACGGTTCGTGCCGTCGACAAGCAGGAGCTTCCTCTGCGCCGCATGCCGGAAAGGCCCCGCAAGGCGAGTAGCAAGGACAGCGAGGTCCACGAGAAGTCGGCGATTGCGGGGCAAATCATGCGCGTGGTGGGCGCCGACAAAGGCAAAGAATATGAGGTCTACGTTAATGGAGCGTTCACCGTCACTACCTCCGATGTGATTGCGGTGGCGCCGACCGCAGCCCCGGCGGCTCCCGCCGCGGCGCAGCCCAGTGCGCCCGTCGCGACCCCCGTGGCTGCTCCCGCGCCGGCTACACCTATGCCCGCCATGGACGTGGCGGCAACCTCATCGGTGGAGTTTGACAGCACGCCCGATGGAGCGGATATCGTCGTTGACGGCAACTTGCTGGGAAACACCCACTCGACCTTGCATTTGACCGTGGGGCGCCATGATATCGAGATTCGGATGGCGGGGTACCGCACCTGGACGCGGCGCATGGTGGTGGATTCGGAATCGCACCAGTCGGTGCGAGTGACGCTCGTCAAGCAATAAAGGCAATCGGTAGTGCCCTAATTTAAACGTAGCGCCGCCATCTCCGATTTCTGGAGTCCGATGGACTCCATCGGAGTCCGCAGATCGGACTTGGCGGCTCAATGACGGCGGGAAGCCGGCGCTACGATTCTGAGGGCCGGCAGCGGGCCTTTTCCAGTACGGAGGGTTGGCCATGAAAATCAGGCAAATGATGTTATGGGGGTTGGTTGTAGCCTGCGCGAGCAGCATGGTGCAAGCGCAGGCGGCGCACCTGGCCGAGGGCAGCGTGGTTCACGTGCGGCTGACTTCGGACTTGCTCAGCGCCCAGGCGACGATAGGCGCCCGCGTGGATTTGGAAATCTCGGCGCCCGTCACGCTGCAAGGCGTGGTGGTAATTCCCCCGGGGGCGGTGGCCTGGGGCGCAGTGCAGGATGTGAAGAAGGGTAAGTCCCTGCACTTCGATGTCGAGGGAGTGCGGCTCCCTAATCAACAGATTGTAAAGCTCCGCGTCAGTCCGCATAAAACCAACATTGCGGCGAAGGACGAGATTAAAGTTGAAACCCAGGTGGGCGGGGATGTGGGAGCGGCGAAGGGAAGTGATTTTACCGTCTATCTGGATCAGGACGTCAACGTCGATGTGCCGGGAGCGCCGACGGCCCCTACTCCGGTCGTGGCTCCGGCAGCAGCGCCTGAACCCGCCCCGCCGGCTGCGGCCCCGGTAGTGGCGCCCGCACCGGCGGCCGTAGAGCCTCCCCCGCACAAAGCGCAGGCTCCTCCGGCGTCGCCCGCACCGGTGACTCCACCCCCGGCGGTTGCGGCCCCGGTCGCCCCCCCAGCGGCTCCGGTGGCGCACCCTGCTCCCGCGGCCCAGCCCGGGGAGTTGGTCACGGTGGAGTGTTTCTCCGATCCCCTCGGCGCCGACATTCTGATTGACGACGAGTTTCATGGAAGCACCCCATCCATCCTCAAGCTCGCGCCCGGAAACCACCAAATCGAATTTCGGCTCATGGGTTACAAGCCGCACGCCCAGCCCATGAACCTGACGCCCGGCACCGGGCTCCGCACCGTGCGGATGACATTAGAGAAGCTGCCGTAGGGCATTTCGTGGCGCCGCGGGAGCGCGGGCATCCTGCCCGCTGTGGCACGGGCGTCCCGCCCGTGAGGCGCCCCGGCCCATAGGCCGATGAATCGGGGCAGGCAGGATGCCCACGCTCCGTCCGACCCGCACGGGTGCGCGATCCTAGTCGGCCCCCCGAGCTCCTGCATGTTGACTACTCTGCTTGCCATCGTCTTTACGCTGGTGTTGGTGGGGGGAGTTCCTGTCCTCTCTTACCTTACCGCCCGAAACCGTGAAATCCGCAAGATGCCCCGGCTGGCCCTCTACCTTTCCGCCGTGGTCTCCCAGTGGCTTCTGACCCTGCTGGCTTGGGGAGTTGTTTTCGTGGCCGCGCCCCAGGTTTTGGTGAGAGGTTTTGCTGCTATGCCTTGGGGACTTGCTCTGGGATGGGGAGCCGGCATCGCGGCGGTCGCGCTTCTGGGGCTGATCTTGGTGATCTGGTGCGAGCGGCGCGGATGGCTGCCGCGAGAGTCCGACCTGACCTACCTGCTGATTCCGGAAACACCCCGCGAGAAGGTTTGGGGAGCACTGATCCTCGCCCCCACCGCGGCTTTCTGCGAGGAATTCCTTTTCCGGGGCTATCTGCTGACGCAATTGCACGGCTGGCTCCACTCGCTCTTGTGGGCTTGGGTAGTGACGTCCGTGGTGTTTGGATTGGCGCATTGCTACCAGGGATGGAGCGGCATGACCCAAGCCGGACTGCTGGGAGCGCTGCTCGCTTATCCCGTGGCGCGATGGGGAAGTCTTTACCCCGCCATGCTCGCGCACTGGATGATCGACGCCGTGGCGCTGGTGTGCCTCGGCCCCTGGATGCTCGGGAAGGACCCTGATTCCGAGTAGTGGGGCAATTTGCTGTAGCGGCGCGAGGCAATCTTTCGGCCTCCCCGAAGGGGAGGAATGTCATTAGCCGTAGGTGAAACCTATGGAAAAGGAACCCGGGGAACTAGGCTCCGACCCTGGATGAGCGGAGGGGCTTCGAATGGGTGCTTCGGTAACAGCGACGGGTGCCTAGCTCAAAACGACAACGTTATAGACCATATGAAGGATAACCGCTGGCGCCAGCCGGCCGGTTTTCTTGAAAAGAAGTGCGTTGGTGATGCCCAACAAAGCCACCGGCAACCAAAACAGTGGAGGATGATAAATCGCAAAAAAAGCTGCACTGCCCACCACGGCGCGCCAGCCGCCCCATTCGCGATCCAAGGCTCGAAAAAGCAGTCCACGAAAAAGATACTCTTCCGCGAAGGGAGCGAACCCTACCGCCATGACCGCATAGGAAATTTTCAAGTACGGGATTTTTGCCATCGCCTCCTGCGACTTGCGGAGAAGTTCAGCGCTAGCCGGAATATGATGCAAAACCGCAAGGTATCCGAGTGCAAACAGACCCAATATCAGCCCTCCGGTTGCTCCTAAGGCGAGCCGTTGGAGCAACCTTCCCTTTTCCGTTCCATCATCACGCCACCAAGGATTCGGTTTCTCCTGGGCCGCCGCCGGCCAACACCAGACATCTCGAAGTGAAACGTTTCGATTGCTCAGAAAATTCGATACACCGATGGACACGGCAACCGCACAGATGCCATAGCTCATGGCTTGCGCCACCGCGATGTTTTCTGGTCCGGCGGCGACCAATAAAATACCCGTCAAGACGGCCCCTCCCTCCACCAGAATGCTGATCGCGACCATGGCGTGCATCAGAGTGGGGGGAGGCGGAAGCTTTTCCGACCAGGGATCGTAGAGGAAGGGCAAACGGGCCCGGAAATTTTCCCACATGGCGGCGGCGGTCATATAGGAGTAAACGATTCCCATAATGGCAATGGGCCATTGTTGAGTTAAAACTCCGATGGCGAAGGTCAACATGCCAAGCTGGGCTGCCCACCGGCGCCCTTGTGGAATTTTTTCCGGTTCGCCGGACTGCGAAGGTACGGTAACCAGAGTGACGGTCTTTTCCGCCATGCTCCGGCCAAAAATGAACCAGCCGATGCCCACCAAAGCGATTTTCCAGATGTTGGCCGGAAACAAATAGACTGCGTAACAGAGCACCAGGGCCACAAGGCCTGAGGAGATCAACGACCAGAGCCATGCCTTGGCCTTCAAGAGACCTTCCAAGCCTCTCGGCCAGGTCAGGGCAATCCACAGGGCGTTTCCCTCGGAGGTGAGAGATTTTGGGCCGAGGACCCAAAGAAAAAAGGTTCCGAACAAGATACCCGTGCCACAAAGATAATTCCACGCGCCCTGGGCATGCACCAGGAGACCCCGCAGGTTAAAGACCTGTACGCCCGCCACCGTCAGGGGGATCAGGATGGTTTGGACAATGGCGCTGCGGTCCCGTATGAACCACAGAAACTCCTTGCGATAGAGGGGGTCCTTCCCGAAGTATGTTCCGCCCCCTTTCGCGGCGGAAGGGCCAGAATCAACGGCCGCAAAATTACCGCTGAGCCCCTGTTGCGCGCCCCAGACACTGAACCGGACTGCGCCGGCAATCGTGATGCCGGCAAAGATCCAGCAGGCGAGCACGCCTGACAGAAAGGAGAAGGCGCCATCTGGCTGTCCACCCAAGAACCACCTTAACCATGGCCAAGGCAGCACGGTGAAAAGACCAAGAAACTTCCCCGTGGCGGCGACGATTCTGGGTATAACGAAAAGGCCAATGAAGAATACCATCATGGATGCGTAACCCATCCAGCTCATCAGCCCCATCATGGCTCCCCGCGAGCGTGGGGGAAAACGGAGAATCACTCCGATTTCCAGTGCCTTTCCCAGGCAGGCTGCCGCGATGGTTACGGGTATCCCGATGAGGAGTCCCGCCAGAAATCCCTGTTCGGGGCCGTAAACCATGCCGTAAGCAAATCCCGCGAACAACGGCCCACCCCAGTAGGTGGGATTGGCGGCAATGGGGGACAACATTTCCGCGAAGAAAATCGCCCCGGGTGGCACCGGGTGAGAAAACAACCATTCCCACATGGGATGGCGGCGGCGCTGAAGATCGAGTTCCAAGCCTTCTCCCTGGAAAACCAGCATCGCCACCCACCAGAACAGCATGATGGACCCCAACATCGCAGGAAGGGCACCGCCTCTTGGCAGGGCGGGTAATCCCGGAGACGCTTCATCTTTGCCGATGAAATCCTGAGTTCCGCGATTACGCACTGCCTCACGCAGTTGGCGTTCAATCTCGGCCTGCGTTCCGCCATAGTTGTCGGCGAGGTTTTTGGCCTCGGAAGAATAAGCGTGAGATAGATATTGATCGGCGTGTCCTGGCGCGTTCTCGATGGCGGTTTTCACCGATTCCAGAAAACTACGGCTGACCACGATTTTCCCCTGGCGCTCGGCCTCAAAGCGTTGGCCGGATTCAACGGCCATGCTTACCGCAAAGGCCGCCATAATGTTGAGCCCGGCCATAAGAAGGATGGTGAATGCGAAGCCGACTCCACTCCAGTTGGTCGCATTCCGGCCGGCACGACTCTGAAGCAACTCCTGTTGCCGCTTGCGCCGGCCGGAAGCTCGGTTTTGTGCTACCGCGAGGAGCAGCCGGACCGTGGTCCAGAAGCTGGGCGGGCTGGGCAACTGATCGTTCATGTCTGTGGTGGCCGGGCGGTCAATTTCAGAAAAATGTCCTCCAGGCTGGCAAGCCCGAAGGTGGAGCGAAGTTCGTCCAGAGAGCCTTTCGCCACGGTCATCCCTTCGTTGATGATTACGGCGTGGGAGCAAAGCCTGGTCACATGGTCCATCAGGTGGGTGGAAAAGAGGACGGTCGTCCCCCGCTTGGCTTCTTCAAAAATGATGTCATAAAAAAGATGAGTCGATTCCACATCCAGTCCGTTGGTGGGCTCATCGAGAACCAGAAGCTTGGGCTGGTGTACCATCGCCAAAAGCAATCCCAGCTTCTTCTTCATCCCCCGCGAGTAGTCCTCCGCGTAGTTATTAATGTCCTCGTATAGGCGGAGTTTGGCAGTGAGCGTGGAAATTCGAAGCATCGCGGCGCGCGCGTCCAGGCCATGCATCGCGGCACTGAGTTCGAGCACTTCACGACCCGACAGGTAGGAATAGAATACCGGCTCGTCAGGGAGAAATCCGATGAGGCGCTTCGCTTCCACGCGATCATCAAACGCGTCGCGCCCATCGATGAGCAATTTTCCCTCGGTTGCCTTAAGAATTCCCATGAGAAGCCGGAATAGAGTGGTTTTGCCGGCGCCGTTGGGACCGAGCAGTCCGCAAATTTGACCGGACGGAACAGAAAAGGAGACATCCTTAAGGGCGACCTTATAACCGAACCTCTTCGTGACTCCGTCAATCTGCACCAGCGGTGGGGAGGGTTGCTCGGGCCGATCTTCGGGAAGAGGACCAGCAGGTTTTCCCGGAATCTGGAGGTCACTGTCGCCCATCTGAGGTCCATATCGGAACGTGATTGGAATTAATACTGATGATCCGCTTGAGGATACAACATTATTTTCAAATGTCGAACCCAAATCATACCCATCCTTCTCCCTTCTGAAGAGAGCGACGGGCTCCTCGGAGGCAACCTGCTGGCGAGCTGCCATAACTCCAGGAAGCCGGAATGTGTGTGAAAACAAAAGAAATATGGACAAAATGACCGCATAGAAGTCGGACATTTACGGCAAAATGACGTGAATTTTGCAGAAGAACTTAGGATATGACGGGCAATATACTTCGATTGACACTTTTAGATCGGGTTTTGGCGGATATTCGCGGCGAAGATCCCCCCTCCGGTCGCGCGCCGGGCTAGGGGGGCCGGACAGCGCAGAACATGGCCTTTTAAGTTTCACGTCCCGCGAGACGTCTGGACATCCTGCGCGTAGCTTAAGCGCCGCCATCCGAAACCGGCTCGAGCTTGTGAACGATGTCAGCTTCCTCCAGGAGTTCTTCCGCGGTCAACGTGCATGCAATCTTGAGGCAGCCGACGTCCTGACATTTGGGGCAATTCACAATGATGCGGTCGAAGAGGAAATCGGAAAGCTGTTGTGCAGTAAAAACGCGTGCCATGGAGTAAGTCCTCCATCCCTGCGAGGGGGGTCATTTTTAAGGCCCATTATACTCCTCTCGAGGATGGGCGGATCAAACTTCTGATGAAGAGGGCGCAATTATTTTTATGGCGGCTATAGTAGGAGCGCGGGCATCCTGCCCGCTCTGCCACGGTCATATTGGCCGTGACGGCTCGCGGGCGAGTCACCCGTGCACAGCGGGCAGGATGCCCGCGCTCCCTCCGCTTTCTACCCGAAGGGGAGGGAGTTGTGTTAATCTAGGGAACGTTTCTCACGGCAGAAGGTTCCACCGTGGGACTGCACTTATGATCTTTATTGCGCCCTCTCTGTTGGCCGCGGATTTTGCCCGACTGGGGGAGGCATTGCACTTCATTGAAGAGGCTGGGGCGTCCATGGTGCACGTGGATGTGATGGACGGGCACTTTGTTCCCGACATCAGCGTGGGCCAGCCAGTCGTCAAGAGTTTGCGCAAGGCCACGAACCTGGTTTTGGATCTTCACCTTCTGATTGAGCGGCCGGAGCGCTATACCCAGGAATTTGTCGAGATCGGCGCGGACCGCATCGCCATTCACGCGGAGGCGACACCGAACCTGCACCGGGCGCTGGGTTTAATTCGGACCGGAGGCGCCAAGGCGGGTTTGGCGCTGAATCCTTCCACGGCGGTCGAATCTGTTTCCGATGCGCTGGGGGAAATCGACTACCTGTTGATTCTTTCGGCGGACCTGGGATTCGCAAATTCCTCGTTCCTTCCCAGGACGCTCGCGAAGGTTCAAACCGCCTGTGCCCTGCGCGGCGAAAGGCATCTGGATTTCGCGATTCAAGTCGAGGGAAGCATCGGCCAGGAGCACATCGAGGCGCTGGGGCAAGCGGGGGCGGACATCCTCGTGGCCGGTTCCGACATCTTTAAAAAGGATCCCAAAGCGCGCTTGGTGGACATGATGCGCCAAGCGGCGTCTGTGCGCCAGGTTTCCAAAGTTTGATTCTGATGAGGAGCTAGGATTCTGTTCAACCGATCCCCAAGGATTACCGTTCGAAAGGCCTCCGTCATCCTCGGCGTGCTGGGACTCGCCGTTGCGTTCCTCCCTGGTTGCGCGGCGGTTAACCGGCTGCACCACCCCGACCCCGGATTGATATTTGCCCCCGGCGAGCAGCCGGATAAGGTTCTTTTCCAGAAAGCCAACAACGAAATTACCCACGGGCGATATGAAGTGGGACGGCTGACGCTGCAAACCCTCATCAACACTTACCCGGATAGCGAGTATCTTTCCAAAGCCAAGCTGTCGATTGCGGATTCCTACTACAGCGAGGGCGGAGTGTCCGGATTGACCCAGGCGGAAGCGGAATACAAGGATTTCATCACCTTCTTCCCCACTGCCCCGGAAGCGCCGGAAGCGCAGTTCCGCGTGGGCATGGCGCACTTCCGTATGATGGCCAAGGCTGACCGCGACCAGACCGAAGCGTTGGTGGCGGATGCAGAGTTCAAGGAATTCCTGTTGAAATATCCCGACAGCCCCCTGATCTCGCGCGTCAAGGGGCGCTTGCGGCAGACCCAGGAAGTGCTGGCGCAGGGCGAATACTTGACTGCGAACTTCTATTACATGCACGGCGCCTATATGGCGGCGCGATCACGCTTCCAGGAGATTATCGATAAGTACCCGAATTTCAGCGGAGGCGACGGCGCGTTCTACTACCTGGGCCAGAGCTTGGAGCACCTGAGGAGAGGGCGCGAGGCGGTCCCTTATTATTCACACTTGATTTCGGACTTTCCTTTGAGCCCCCTCGTTCCCCAAGCCAAAGACCGGTTGACCGCCATGAAAGAGCCCATTCCCCGGCCCACGCGCGCCATGCTGGCGCGCGCCCAAGCGGATGCCAGCCATCACGTGGAGCGCACCATGCTCGGCAAGCTCGGTGGCATGATGTCCAGCACACCTGATACCAGCACTACCCTTTTCGGCCCTGTGCATCTTGGTGAAGTTACGGGAAGTGGAGTCGAGGTCGCGAAGACGCAGCCCTCCGCGCCTGCCGCGACTGCCGCCATCGTGGCCACGCCCGTGAATGAAAAGAGTTTGGAATCGGGGAAGCCCGCGGAGCCTACCGCGAGCCCCAACAGCGACAGCGGAAAGGCCACGGAAAATCCCCCCGACAAAAGTAAGACCGACGCCGCGGCGCCCACGGAGCCACCCAAGAAGAAGGGCCACTTTCACATCTTGAAGAAAATCATTAAGCCCATTTGACCTTCTCGCGCCATCACCCTGGAGAGATACGCAAGCTCAAGATTACCAATCGGTTGCGCCTTGACTTCCCAGTGGCATCGTGGTACTTCTCGTACAAATCTGGTGTGGCGCATTAGAGGAGAGTCCCGTGGCTCGGATTGTTCTAGTTGCCGACGACAGTCCCACCATTCAGAAGCGAGCGCTCGGAATACTGAAAGGTGAAGGATTTGAGGTTGAAACTGTTTCCAACGGGGTAGCCGCGATCAAGCGGCTGGCGGTCATTAATCCCGTGGTCATTCTCGCTGACGTCTCCATGCCGGGCCGGGATGGCTACGAAGTTTGCGAGTTCGTAAAGAAGTCGGCGGACCTATCACATGTGCCGGTGTTGCTCGTCGCCAGCGATATGGAGCCTTACGACGAGGCGCGAGGTGAGGAAGTAGGCGCGGACGGAATCATCAAGAAACCCTTCGAGGCGCAGGAACTCATCTCGATCGTGGTGAAATTTGCCGAGCAGTTTGAAGCCGCCACGCACCCGGTTGCATCACCCGGCGCGCCCTCTGCGGCGCGGGAGTCCACCCAGGAATTCGCCTTTTCTGTGGAAGATCTGGATGAAGCGCCGACGGTAGTGGAGCAAGTGACGCCGGATATTTCCGCGGCTTCCGAGGAACTCACATCCGCTGCGCCCGCTGTAGAAGCACCGCCAGGCCCTTCCATCGAAACCCATCCGGCAGAAATGGAAGTGCCTTACCCAGCGCGTTCTACAGAAGATTTGGCTGAAGCACCGACGGTGGTGGAGCACGTGACGCCGGACATTTCCGCGGCTTCCGAGGAAGTCACATCCGCTGCGCCCGCTGTAGAAGCGTCGCCAGGACCTTCTATCGAGTCCCAGCCGGCAGAAATGGAAGTGGCGTACCCAGCGCCGCAAGCCGAGACAGAGGTCGCTTTGGACCTTCCTGCCGCACCGGAGTTCGTCGACACGATTTCTGCTCCCGAATCGCCGATTGCCCCTGCCGCGGAAACTCCTTTGGTCGTGGAGGAGCCGCCCGTTCCCAGTTCACTTGAGCCACCCCCGCCTCCTCCCCCGGCGCAAGCCCCCTCGTTTCTCGAAGGGTTGGAAGAAGCCGCAACGCCCGAACCGGTTTTTATTGAAGAGCCTCCTGAGCAAACCTCGGGGCCACCCGAATCTGCCGACGAGTTTCAAACGGTGATTTTCCGCGCTCCGCTGGACATTGCCGAGCCGGTCTGGACGGATGAGACGGTGGCTGCTCCGCCGGCGCACGAACCCGCCGGCCCCACAGAGCTGGAACCGCAGCTCGAAGCTGAAGCTCCGGTTGCTTCTCCAGAAATTCCCGCCGAGCAGCCTCCTGAAGCTGCGCATATCGCTCCCTCCATGGCTGCCACGAGCCTCGATAGTTTTTCCTTGGAAGATGCTACCGCCGGACAGGTGCACTTTGCTCCGCAGACGGCGGAAGTCGCCCCGGTAGAAGTCGCTCCTGAGGAATTTGCGCCTGAGGAAGTCATCTCGGTGGAGGTCGCTCCTGGGGAAGTTACGCCTGAGGAAGTTGCGCTTGAGGAAGTCACCCTGGTGGAAGTCACTCCTGGGGAAGTTGGACTTGAGGAAGTAAGCCCGGTGGAAGTTGCTCCTGAGGAAGTTGTGCTTGAAGAAGTCACCCCGGTGGAACCCCCTCCTGGGGAAGTCGCGCCTGAGGAAGTTGCCCCCTTGGAAGCCGCTGCGGTCGAGGTCGCGCAGGTAGGAGTTGCCGCGGCAGAAGTTGCTTATTCCGCTCCCGCGGAGGAAGCTCCACCCACGGAAATTGCTCCTCCTGCGCCCGCGCCGGAAGCGGCCACTACGGAAATCGCCTCCCAGGATGCCGCCACGGATGCGGCGCTGGCTGAGCCTTTAGCCGAAGTTGGTACGCCTCTTCCGGCGTTCGATTGGGGCTTGATTTACTCCGTCGTCCACAAAGTGGTCCTGAGGATGGCGCCTCCTGCCTTACCCATGGAAGTGGTGGAGGATCTGGCCAGGCGGATTGCCGAAGATATTGTCACGGAAATTGTCAACGAATCGTCTCAACCCCCGGCGTAATGGCCGTGTGCCCAGTGGCGAAGAACCTCGCTCTGTGCATTTTCAAAGCCATGCGAGACTTCTCCTTCGCGATGCACAGGACTCCTTACCATGACCGTGCCGACGGGTTTTTGCGCAGCCTGCTGCGCTACTGTGGCCGTCAACTCGCCCGCAGAGGTTTGACTCACTTCCACGCTGCCGGTATATTAATTTGATTTCAATCTGATGCAGGATTCATTCAGGAGAAGGTTCCTTTGGAAACCGAGATCCCCAAGGTTTATTCGCCGGAAAATATCGAAACCCGCTGGGCGCGCTTTTGGGTTGAGCAGAAGCTCTATCGGCCCGCCGATGAAAGCGCGCGCCCGCACTTCTGCCTGGTGATTCCTCCGCCGAATATCACGGGATCGCTCCACATGGGACACATGCTGGAGCACACGGAAATCGACATCCTGATGCGCTGGCATCGCATGCGCGGCGAAAACGTGCTCTGGTTGCCCGGCGCCGATCACGCCGCCATTGCCACGCAGATGATCGTGGAACGCGAACTGGGCCGCGAGGCCCTGCCCGCCCTGGAAGGGGCGCAAGCCAAGAGCGCCTGGCAGCGCGAGGGCCAGCGCCTGCGCACCGAAATGGGCCGGGAGAAATTTCTCGAGCGCTGCTGGAAGTGGAAAGAGCAGAACGGCGGCACGATCCGCCGGCAGATGGAACGCCTGGGCGCCTCCGTGGATTGGACGCGCGACCGCTTCACCATGGATGCCGCGTACACGCGCTCCGTGCAGGAAGTTTTCATCCGGCTTTACGAGGAGGGGCTGATCTATCGCGGCCAATACATCGTTAACTGGTGCCCGCGTTGCGGCACGGCGGTGTCCGATCTGGAGGTTGTGCACGAAGACCGTCCCGGCCACCTGTGGTACATCCGCTATCCCTTTGAGGATGGCCAGGGCTACTTGACCGTAGCCACCACCCGGCCGGAAACGATGTTGGGCGATACAGCGGTGGCCGTGAATCCCGCTGACGAACGTTACCAATCCGCACGCGGCCGAAAAATCCGTTTGCCGCTGCTGGGGCGAATCATTCCCGTGGTCGCCGATGAGTTCGTGGACCCCAAATTCGGCACCGGTGCGGTGAAGGTGACGCCCGCACACGACCCCAATGATTACGCGATTTCTCAGCGCCACCACCTGCCGCGCGTGGTGGTGATTGATGAGCACGCGCGCATGACCGCGGACGCCGGGCAAGCCTACCAGGGACTCGATCGCTTCGAGGCGCGCAACGCCGTGGTGCGGGACCTGCGTGAGCAGGGACTGCTGGAAAAAATCGAAGATTATCCGCTCAGCGTGGGCACGTGTCAGCGCTGCAAGACGGTAATTGAGCCTCTGCTTTCCACCCAGTGGTTTTTGAAAACGCAGCCGCTGGCGGAGCCCGCCATTCGCGTGGTGGAAGAGGGGCAGGTGCGCGTCACTCCCTACAACTACCAGAAGATCTATCTCGACTGGATGTACAAGATTCACGACTGGTGCATTTCGCGGCAACTCTGGTGGGGACACCGCATTCCCGCATGGTATTGCGACGCCTGCGGTGAAGTCATGGTGGCCCGCCAAACACCCGCGCAGTGTCCGAAGTGCGCGAGCGCCTCCCTGCGAGCGGACGCGGACACGCTCGACACCTGGTTCAGCTCCGGCCTGTGGCCTTTCGCCACGCTGGGTTGGCCGGACGAAACCACCGACCTGTTCCGGTTTTATCCCAACAACCTGATGATCATGGGCTTCGATATCCTGTTTTTCTGGGGGGCGCGCATGATCATGCTGGGGCTGAAATTCATGAAGGATGTGCCCTTCCGCGAGCTTTACATCCACGCGCTGGTGCGCGACGCCGAACGGCAAAAGATGTCGAAGACCAAGGGCAACGTGCTGGATCCGTTGGAAGTCACCGAGAAATACGGGACCGACGCGGTGCGCTTTGCGCTGGCCATCAGCGCCGCTCCGGGGACAGACATCGCCTTTTCCGAGGACAAGGTTGAATCGTATCGCGCCTTCGCCAACAAGATTTGGAACGCCGGGCGGTTCATCCTGATGAACCTCCAGAAAATGCCGGAGACGTTGCGCGACCAACTGGCGTGGGCGCTGGAACCGATTCCCGTCCTGGGCTATGAGCCTATGGCGGCGGCCGAGCATTTGGCTCTCGCGGATCGCTGGATGTTCTCGCGCCTCGCGGCCGTGACCCGGGAAATGGAAGAGGCTCTCAAGGACTACCGTTTCCACGAGGCGGCGTTTAAGATCTATCACTTCTTCTGGCACGAGTTCTGCGATTGGTACGTTGAATGGGTCAAGCCGGAAATCACCCGCCCGGCGGGAGGGGAGAAGGCCCCGCCCGCGTGGATCAACCTGGCGCGCGTGTTTGAAGCGTCGTTGCACCTGCTTCATCCCTTCATGCCGTTTATCACCGAGGAGTTGTGGCATTTGCTTCCCCATCGGCACGCGGGGGCATCGATTTCTTTGACCGATTTCCGTTTGGTCACCGAGCGCGTGGCCGATCCAGTTTCCGAAAAGCAATTCGAAAAAATTCAGGAACTGGTGGTAACGGCACGCAATGCCAAGGCGGAAATGGGCCTGCAAAATCAAAAACCCAGCCTGCAAGTGGCCGCGGAGGATTTGCGTCTGCTGGAAATCTTCCGCACCCATCAGGACACCATTCTGCGCCTGGGCGCGCTGCAAGCCATGCACTTGACGAGGGGCCGTTTGGGGGCGGAGGCGGCGGACGTCCGCTCCGGCCCCTCCTTCGATCTGCGCATTCTGCACGAGGAGAAAGTGGACCACGAGGCCGAACGCGCGCGCTTGCAGAAGGAGAAGCAGAAGCTCGAGCAACAACTCGGCCAGGTCCGGACACAACTGGGCAACCAGGAATTCCTGGCGCGCGCGCCGCGGGAAGTCGTGCGAGGGGCTGAGCATCGGCGTAAAGAGCTCGAAGAGCATTACCGTAAAGTTCTGGAATCCCTCGAAAGGTTGGGCTGAAAAGTGGGCGGATACCTTAGTCCCCCGGCTGCCGACGAATCCTCCGAGTCCCTGGATTTTTCCTCCGAGGAGCTTCGCGACTTGGTTTTTCACGCGCTGGCCGAGGACTTGGGTCAGGGTGACCTGACGACGCGCGTAACGCTTCCCGGGGTAATGCCGGCGCAAGGCACGTTTAACAGCAAGCAACGGCTGGTGGTGGCGGGATTGCCCATCGCGCAAAAGGTCTTTGAAATTCTCGACCCGTCCCTGGCGTGGCAGGGCGGAGTGGAAGAGGGGACGGAGGTTGCGCCGGGCACGCCGCTTGCCTCGATTCGCGGAGCAGCGGGTCCGTTGCTGGCCGGCGAGCGGGTGGCGCTGAACTTCCTGCAACACCTCAGCGGGATTGCCACCTTCGCCAGCCGGTTGAAAGAGGGACTGGCGGGGACGCGAGCGGAATTTCTTGACACCCGCAAGACCACGCCCGGTCTGCGCAGCCTGCAAAAATACGCGGTACGCGTAGGCGGCGGGCGTAATCATCGCCTGCGCTTGGATGATGGCATCCTGATCAAGGGCAACCACCTGCGCCTGGTGGGAGGGATTCGCACCGCCGTTGAACGCGCGCTCCAACAGCGCCCGGGGGGTTACCACGTGGAAGTGGAAATCACTTCCCTGGAGGAACTGGAGGACGCCATCCAGGCCGGCGCCGACGGTGTGCTGCTCGATAACATGTCGCCGGAGGAAGTCCGGGAGTGTGTCCAACGCGCGGCCGGGCGGGTGCGCCTGGAGGTTTCGGGGGGCATCGACGCCAGTAATATTCGCGCTTACGCGGAGGCTGGCGTCGATTATATTTCCGTCGGCGCCCTTACCCATTCTGCCGCTGCGGTGGATATCAACTTCCGCATCGAACCACTTAAGGAATCGGGTGATCGGGTGATCCGGTGATCGGGTGAACAGAGAACAACTCAGGGCGAATTGCTTTTTGTTGACCCAATCGCCGGTTCTCTCGATTACCCGATACCAATTACGCCCATGGCTACAGGTAGTACCGATCGCAGAATCGACAAGCTGATCCATCTTCTGGTGAAGAACGCCACCGTGGTGGTGCCGGGCCCGAAGATTGCTTCGGAGATTGGGGTTACGCGCCAAAAGGTTTGGGAGTGGATTGAACGCCTGCGCTTGTTGGGGGTGGAGATCCGTGGAGTGCCGGCAGCGGGTTATCAATTGGTGACCATCCCCGACATTCTCGTGCCCAGCCTGTTGCGTGCGGAACTGGGCGATTGCCCGATCGGCCGCAATATCATTCATTATTTCCGCACCGACTCCACCAACGCGGTGGCGCTCAAGCTCGCGGCGGAAGGCGCCGAGCACGGAACCGTGGTGGTGGCGGAGGAGCAAACGGCGGGGCGAGGCCGCCTGGGCCGCTCCTGGTATTCGGAAAAATCCACCGGCATCTACACGTCGATCATCTTGCGGCCGCCCCTTTCTCCTGCCGCCGCTCCCGTGCTGACCCTGATGGCGGGCTTGGCGGCGCAAAAGGCGGTAATTTCCGTAACCGGACTCGGGGCGGACATTCGTTGGCCGAACGACCTGCTGGTGAATGGCAAAAAGGTCTGCGGGATTCTGACGGAAATGAGCGCCGAGCTCGACCGCTTGCACGCCGTGGTGCTCGGCATTGGGATCAACGTAAATCATAGCCTGATGCCCGCGGAGCTGGAAAACATTGCCACCTCGCTCCGCAGGGAGGCGCACCGGGGTGTTTCTCGCGTCCAGGTTCTCGTCGCTTTGCTCCGTGAACTCGATCGGCATTACCAATTGCTCCTGAAAAATGGGAATAAGGCCATCACCGAACGCTGGGAAGCGGCTTCGACCTTTGCCCACGGCAAGCGCGTCCGGGTCGCTAGCGCGATAGGAGAAGCGCAGGCCACCACCACGGGAGTCGACCCCAGCGGCGCGCTGAAAATCCAGTATGACGACGGCCGCCAGGATTCACTCATGGCGGGGGAAGTGGTGGAAGTGAAGTAGTGCAAGGGGAAATATCCATGGACAACTCCAACACCACAATTCTTGTGATCGACGTAGGAAACACCAATACCGTGCTGGGCTTGTACCATGGCGCATCCTTGCGGGCGCTCTGGCGGCTGGCGACGAGCCGCGAGCAGACGGCAGACGAGTATGGGATCCTGATTCACAACCTTTTCACTTTGGAGAAACTCCCGGCCTCCGACATTAGCGGAATCATGATCGCCAGCGTTGTGCCGCCACTGAATTATGTGTTGGCGGAGATGGCCCGGAAATACTTCAAGATGGAGGCGCAGTTTCTGGGGCCGGGAACTCGCACCGGAATGGCGATTCTGTATGAAACTCCCCAGGAGGTCGGGGCTGACCGCGTTGCCGACGCCGTAGCAGCCTATGAGAAATACGGCGGCCCGTGCATCGTCGTGGATCTGGGAACGGCCATCACTTTTGATTGCATTTCCGCCAAGGGTGAATATGTGGGCGGTGTGATCATGCCCGGAATCGGCATCGCGGCCGAAGCTCTGTTTCAACGCACGGCGAAGCTGCCGCGCGTGGAAATCCGCGAGCCGGACCACGTGATGGGGACCAATACCATTAATAGTATTCAGTCCGGCCTTTTCTACGGCGCAGTGGACGCGATCGACGGAATGCTGGACCGACTCAGTGCGGTGTTGGGAAAACCCATCAAAGTCATCGCCACCGGCGGCCAGGCCCCGCTGGTGGCGGGCGCGTCCAGGTACAAACCGACTATAGATTCTTCCTTGACCCTTGATGGCTTGCGTATTATTTATCATCGCAATCAATCCGCACCGCGGCGGAAGTAGGTGCGAAATACCAGGTGTCAGGTGCCAGGGACGAGGTGCTGGGTTCTGGGGACTGGGGGCTGGGTAAAGGTTAAGGTCTAAAGGGTAAAGGCTAAAGGATCAAGTCTTCCGGGGTTCAGCCTTTACCTTTTACCCTTTACCCTTCAGCCTTTAGCCTTGATAGTTTCCCCAGTCCCTAGCACCCAGCACCTCGCCCCTGACACCTGATACCTGACCCCTGGGTTTACCGTGGAAAATTACTTCAACTACTTCACCGAAATTGAGGAACAGTTCCGCAAGTGCCGCGCGGAAGCCGTCCTGCTTTCCCCGCTCGACTGGGCGCTGATTGAATCGTGGAAGGAGCAGGGCTTTCCGCTGGAAGCGGTATTGTTGGGAATCGAGCGTTCCTTCGAGAAATTCAAGGCGGGAAAGCGCGGCTATCGCAAGGTGAATAGCCTGGCGTATTGTTCGCAGGAGGTCTTCCGCGCGGTGGAAGAATCGCGTGCCGTGGCGGCGCAGGGTGGAACTCCCCGCGCTGCGAAGGCTGAGATGCCCGCCCCATTTTCGGCGGAGGAGATTTCGCGTTTTCTCGCCCGGTGCGCGGGGGCGGTGGAATGCGCGGGGCGGCAGGCGCAGGAAGATGGGAAGCGCGGGTTGGCGGAGGAACTGGCGGAGGCCGCCGCCACGCTTCAATCCCTTGGGGGACGTGCCCAGGCCCAACCCCCCGGTGACTTGGAAGAGACGGAAAGGAACCTGACGGCCCTGGAAGAAAAATTGAATGCGACGCTTCTGCGCGGGACTGCGGTGGAAGTCCTGGCGCAGTTGCGGGCGGAAGTGGAACGCGGCCTCATCCCGTATCGCCGCAAGATGGCAGCACCGGAGGTGGATTTGCTGGAGCGGCGTTTTCTCAAAAACCGGTTGCTCGATCATTACAAAATCCCGCGCTTGAGTTTGTTTTATTTGTAGGGTGTGCAAGTGTCATCACCTTTCGAATTTTCGCCCGTCAAGCTGATTTACGGCGGCGAAGCGTTGGGCTTCCGCTCCGGGCTTACGGTTCTGGCGCCGCGCGTTCTGCCCGGCGAACGGGCGGAAGTGGAAGAGTTTCGCCGGCAAAAAGGTGTAGTGCACGCGCGCCCGGTGCGGATTCTGGAGCCGTCGCGCGAGCGCATCGAACCCCAGTGTTCGTACTTCGGCCGCTGCGGGGGCTGCCAGTACCAGCACCTCCCCGACGCCGCGCAGATCACGGCCAAGGTGGAAATCCTGCGCGAAACGCTGCGCCGCTTGGGCAAGGTGAAATGGGAAAAGCCCATTCCCGCGCATTCCGGCCCTGCTTGGAACTATCGTAACCAGGCGCAATTGAAAGTTGGAAAGCCGTCGGACGGCGCCCCGGCGCTGGGATTCTTCGAGGCGGAGTCGAATCGCCTGATTCCCATCGATGCTTGCCCGATTCTTTCTCCCCGCCTGAACGCGCTGCTCGCGGTGTTGCGCAGTGAGCCTTGGATCAACGAATTGGCGAGCGGCCGAGAGGTCGAACTTTTGGCCGACGATCGCGACGAGAAGGTGATGCTCACCCTCGCCGGGAGATGGAATGCGCAGGAAACCGAAACGCTGGCCCGCAAATGTCTGGCGGAACTCGCCGGCGTCGCGACCGTCGCCGTCGTGCAGGATGCAAGCGTAAGGGTTTTCGGTGAGCCGCATTTCATTTACCGAGTGGGAGAGTTTACCTATCGCATCAGCCCCACAGCCTTCTTCCAAAGCTCTCGTTTCCTGCTCCCTGAGCTCGTAACCGCGGTTGTAGCGCCGCACTTTAGCCCGGCACAAGCCGGCCTCAAGGCCGGCGCTACGTTGCTCACAGAGGAAGAAGCAGGCGGCGTGGCGATTGACCTTTTCGCCGGCGTGGGCCTGTTCGCGCTGCCCCTGGCAAAGCGGTTCGAGCAAGTCATCGCGGTCGAGGCGCATGCGCAAGCGGCGGCTGACCTCGCCGCCAACGCCCGCGCCGTGCCCGGCAACACGATTCGCGCCATCGCCGGGACCGCCTTTAATTTCCTGCGGCGTTGTGCGCAAATGGAACCCGGCTTAGTTGTCATGGACCCTCCCCGCGCCGGCGTGGGCGTGGCCACGCTCGAGCTCCTCTTGGCCTTGCAGCCCCGACGCCTGCACTACGTTTCCTGTAGCCCTCCCACCCTCGCCCGCGACTTGGGCTTTATGCTCCAATACGGTTACCGCCTCGACAGTTTGGAACTGTTCGATTGCTTCCCCCAGACCTACCACATTGAATCCCTCGCGCGGCTCTCGCCTATTGGCCGCGAGCGTGCTTGATAATCTCCGCAAGTCCGACGGTGGGTGGGCTCACGAAAAGCCGGCTCACCTGCCTCGCAACACGCTTTGAATGAATCACGTAGGATTCCTGTGAAACAGGCAACGTGACCTCGGAAGCCAAATCGGGAATCCTCGGGAAACCAGGGTTTCATTTCGGAACGAATTAGAGCGACGCGAGGCTTTACCCTCCCGGCAGGAAGTGACCTTTGCCCGACCTTCTGCTCAACCGCAAACATCGACCCCGCTTTAAGGCGCCATTGGCGGCATTGGCGGCGAGCTTTGCTTTGGGGATTGTGTGGACGCATTCCTTCCGCCCCACGTTCGGGATTCATTGGTTCCTGGTGAGTGCGGCGGTCTGCATTCTCGTTGCCCTCCTCCTTCTGCGCGCGGGCTGGGGGCGTACGGCGGTGTGGCTTACGCTGGCCGGCATGATGTTTACCGGCGTCGCAGCCTCGCGTCGCTGGGAGCAGCGTTTCCCGCTGAACCACGTTCGTTATCTGGAATCGCGCGGCGCGGACTTGAATGACCCCGTGCGGCTCGAAGGTCGGGTGATCTCCACCCCCTATCGCACCGGATACGGGTTGCAGTTTGACGTGGAGGCGCGCCGGATGGAGTCGCACACACGCCTTTACCCTGTCGTCGGCAAGATCCGCCTGCGGGTGCAAGGCTCTGAAGATCGCGATGGTTCGGGCGGCAGCGGGGAAATCCAATTCGGTGACGAGATTCAAACCCTGGTCCGACTTCGCCAGCCGCACATTTATCAAAATCCCGGCAGCTTCGATTTCCGACGTTGGATGGAGGATATCGAGGACCTTTACTGGATTGGAACCGTCAAGAATCCCCGGCTGGTGGAGAAACTGGGCCACCCCACGGGTTTCCATTTCGCGGAATTCGTGGAGCGCGCGCGCCAGCGTTTGTTGCGCGGCATCGATGACCTCTATCCGCCGTGGTCGGCGCAAGGACGTTACGGGGCGGTGCTGAAGGCGGTGTTGTGGGGGGACCGGACGGCGCTCGATTCCGTCACCATTGACGATTTTCGCAAAACGGGCCTGTATCACTTGCTCGTCATCGCCGGGCTGCATGTGGGCTTGCTCACGCTGCTCGTGGAATTCCTGCTGCGGGGGATGGGATGCCGCCGGATGTCCCGCGCGTTGATGGTGCTGGGTTTCCTGGTGGTATACGCGCTCTTGGTCGAGCAGCGGGCGCCCACGTTGCGCGCCACGCTGATGATCGCGCTTTACCTCGTGGCGCGCCTTCTCGACCGCGAGCATTCTCCGCTGAATGCCATTGGCGGCGTGGCCCTGCTTCTTCTCTATCTTCGCCCCGCGTGGCTGTTTGAGGCAGGATTTCAGCTTTCCTTCGCCGCGGCGCTGCTGATTGTGGGCGTCGCCGTGCCGATTCTGGAGCGCACCACCGAGCCCTACCGCCGGGCATTGCGGCGCTTGGACGATGTCTTGCTTGACGATCACTTTTCACCTCGCCTCGCGCAGGTTCGTTTGGATCTGCGCGCCCTGGTTCAGGCGTTGCGCCGGCGGGCCGGATTCTTCGACCGTTATCCTGCTCTCTCGCGCCACCTGGTGGTCGCACCCCTCAAGTTTCTGGTGTGGGTGGTCAACATCCTGATTTTCTCCGCCGTGCTGCAACTGGGGTTGCTCCTGCCGATGGTTGAGACTTTTCATCGCGTCGCCTTCGCGGGCGTGGGATTGAACGCCTTGGCGATTCCGGTCATGACTCTGCTCCTGGCGCTCGCCTTGCCGATCAACTTGCTGAGCGTCGTGTCACCGGCGCTGGCGGCCGTGCCGGCCAAGGCGCTGACCCTGGTCATGACCGTCCTCTTTGACATGACGCATCTGCCCGGCCTCGCATCATGGCTTTCTTACCGCATGCCGGCCCCGCCGCTGTGGGTGGCATGGGGATTTTGTGGAGCCTTTGTGTTCGCCGCCCTGGCTCTGCGTTTTGCGCGGCGAGCCTTGGGTGGGGCGCTGACCGCCTGTGCGATCTTCGTGGTTCTGGTGGCAGTTCATCCCTTCGCGCCGCGCTTGCCGCGCGGTGTACTGCAACTGACGGCGCTGGATTGCGGCCAGGGTGACGCTCTTTTCCTGGTGCTTCCCGGCGGGACCACGATGTTGCTGGACGCGGGAGGCAGCCGCGCGCGGGGAGCGCGGGAGGGTGGCTTCCAGGGCCGCCACTGGAATTCGGGCGAGGATATTGTTTCGCCATACTTGTGGTCGCGCGGCATCAAGAAAATCGATGTGGTGGCGCTCACCCACGCGAACCCGGACCACGCCGGCGGGCTTTATGCCATCCTCGAAAACTTCCGCGTGGGCGAGTTCTGGCACGCTCCCGAAGCCGAGACTCCCGAGTACGCGGCGCTTTTGGAGACGGTGGCAGAGCGCGGAATTCCCACTCGAACCCTCATGGCGGGCGATGTCCTTTCCTTGGGCGATGCGTCCATTCGCGTGCTGTGGCCGGGACCGGATCCTCCCTCCCAAAATCTTTCTCGCCACGATGACTCGCTGGTCATGCGGCTCAGCGTGGGCGGAATGAACTTGCTGCTGCCGGGAGACGCGGACGGTGATGCGGAGAAGGGAATTCTCGCCTCCGGTGAACCGCTCGAAAGCCAGGTGCTGAAAGTGGCGCATCACGCGGCGAAGTCGTCCACGAGCCGGACTTTCCTGGCGCGCGTTGCCCCTCGCGTGGCAATCATCAGCGAGGAGAGCGATGGAGGCAGTGGCTCGCCCCATCCGGAGACGCTGGAAGCTCTGGAAAATGCCGGCGCCAGGGTTTTCCGCACTGACATCGCCGGCGCCTTGACCGTGGAGTGGAAGGACGGCGCTTTGACGGTTCGCGCGTTTAACGGTTCGGAAACCGTGGCCATGCCGGAGGGGAGCAAGCCGACGCTCAACTACTAGCCTATTCATCTGAAGAGAAGATTCCACAAGCGATGGCCGGGGAAGAGCCCGGCGCGGCTGCCGGACTGGTGTTCGGCCTGAATCAGGAGCCGGGCGCAATGTGGCGCCGATCTTCCTCGCTCTCGCGCTCAACGATTTTCTCCTTTGTTATCATAAACATCGCCAGAGAGCGACTTTAACTCGTTTGATTTCATCAACATCGCGAGAGACCGGTTTTCGGTCATTTTTTCTCCATGTGTTTTCAATAACATCGCCTAACTCTCCTTCATTTTTTCCCCCCGCGATTTTTATAATAGCCTAGTACAGTTCAGCCTAAGCCTTTTAATTTGAACGAGATAAGTTTTCGAGAGGATTTGACTCTCCACGGCTAAGTCCCTGTATTTTCTAATACATCGCCAGAGAATTTGAACCTGTTTCCATCACGATTTCTCGAAGCTTCCATCCGATGCTCATGGCGTTTAAGCTTCAGCAGCAGGTTGGTGAGCCGCCGGACTTCGCGAAAGTTGGAATCTTGCATTCTCCGCATCAGCCGTGCGGTGGGGTGAGTGGGAGCGATTTCCGCGGCGCGTTCGTAAGGTGACGGACCCTTCACGGACTCTTTCAGTAAGGCCCGGCGCTGCTCCTCGCAAATCTCCACCTGCCGCGTGAGAATATTCTCCAGAAGCTGGCGCGGCCGCTCGCGCGCCTCCCATTCCGCCGCGCTAATGTAGGGATATTGCGCATCATGCTCTTCTTCCGCCGCCGCCTCCCGCGGGTCTTCCTCCCGCGGGCGGGAATCCGGCGCGACCTTCCAGGGGGGCCGGTAGGGCTCCGTACTGATCCCGAAGATCTCCTTGGCTTGGGCGACCATCCGGTGAGCGGTCTCCATGGGATCAAGTCCGTCTTCGCCCGTCCCCGGCGCCTGAAGCTGGTAGAAGAGGGCGAGGGCGATGTCGCCCAATTCCTTCAACACTCCCTCCTGGCGCAAGTTTTTCATCTTCTCGAGGTCCTCGGGAGTGGTGACGTAACGCTCGCGCGCTACCGATTGAACGAGCAAGCGCAGACTTTCCGCCGTCATCTTGAGGCGCATCATTTGCGCGTGCAGCCGGTCCTGCCGCCCGCTGCTCACCTCCTGGGCCTGACGCAGCGCGCAGCCTTCCTGCATGCGGACGGCGCGATTCATCAGCCACGTGCAGCGCGCGAGATGGATCACCAGCCCTTCCTGCGCGCCATTGGTGGGTTGGTAGGTCTCCCAGAGTTCTTCCAGCAGTTCCTGGTAGCGGGCCGGGTCTTCGCCCAAGGCGCGCATGGCCACCTCCTCCGCCGGTGCGTAAAACCCATGACGCAGGAGGGCGGCGCGGATGCGCTCGCGGCCCTCCACCGTCGCCGGACCATGGGCAAGCTTCCGGTTCCGCGCATTCGCGGCTACTTTTTTCTCGGTCATTGCGGGTTTTTTGACAAGCGACATGGAAAACCTCCGAAGGGCATTGGCTAGTGGTTAGCGGCGAGAGACGGGACTTGATTGCAGGGACTTGGTTCTGGTGGCCTTTGCCAGCCACTCACCACTAAGCACTAGCCACTGCCTTTTAGTATGGATTGCGCCGGACCCCTGGATAGGGCCGCGCTCTTCCGGCCAGATAAACTGGCCTAGCGATAAATTTATCAGGGAGTATCGTATCTGTCAAGTAGAAAATGAGTATACAGTCCAAAAAAAGATCTGGCACCGTAGGGGGACGGCTTCGCATTCGAGCGGTCGCCTACATCCCGACAAAAACGTCGCGACGCATGCGCCACCCGCGCGCCAGCTTGACAACATGTACAGGAACACTGTACGCTCATGATGGGAGGCGAATGCGATGCCGGTGGAGACTACTTACACGAGCTTGCGGGAGCGGCTGGCTTCGGTCCTGGACCAGGTCGCCAACGATCAGGAGGTGGTGATTGTGCGGCGCCGGGGCGCCAAAGACGTGGCCTTGATTCCGGCGGAGGAGCTGGCCAGCCTGATGGAAACAGCCCATTTGCTGCGATCCCCAAGAAATGCCGAAAGGCTGCTGGCCGCGCTCCGCCGAGCCACGGGGCGCAAAGGCAAGCCGCAATCCGTCGACAAGCTGCGGCGGGAGGTGGGTCTTGGCGCGTCCCACTGAGCGCGAGGCCGTCTTCCACCCGGAGTTTCGTGACGATCTGAAAGATTGGGTGGAGAGCGACCGGAGGGTGGCCCTACGGGTTCTGGACCTTGTGGAAGCGGTCATGAGGGATCCGTTCGCCGGCATCGGCAAGCCAGAACCGTTGAAGTTCGTGCTCGCCGGCTGCTGGTCGAGGCGGATCACGCAGGAGCACCGGCTGGTGTACAAGGTCAGCGAGAATCGAATCGATTTCCTCCAGGCCCGCTACCATTACTGAAATACGGGGGCCAAACCGACCCGGCAATCACCTATTCTGACGCGGTAGTACCCGCCACGGCAAAGGCCACCCGCTGCCAGCGCGGTTGGCTACGCCGATACGGTTCATGCTAAGCTTGCCTGTGCAAGCTGATCGCTGAACGCTGAAAGCTGACAGCCGATAGCTGAGAGCTGACAGCCGGCATCCGGCCGCCGAAAGCCAAAAACGAAAGGTCAAACTCATGCGTTGGAGCCAGGTTTTTATTCCCACTTTGCGGGAAGACCCCGCGGAAGCAGAAGTTCCCAGCCACCGATTGTTGTTGCGGGCCGGGTACATCCGCCAGGTGGCGGCGGGGGTTTATGCGCATCTGCTGCTGGCGCAACGATCGCTCTTGAAGATCATGCAGATCATCCGCGAGGAGATGAATGCCATCGGGGCGCAGGAATTCCACCTGCCCGCGCTGAACCCGGCGGAACTTTGGAAGGAGTCCGGGCGATACGCCGCCTACGGTCCTACGATCTTCAAGTTCAAGGACCGCAACGATCACGAGATGGTCCTGGGCGTGACCCACGAAGAGGAGATGACCAACATCGCGCGCGGGGAACTACGCTCGTACAAGCAACTTCCTCAAATGTGGTACCAGATTCAGGAGAAGTTTCGGGATGAGCCGCGCCCCAAGTCGGGATTGCTGCGCCTGCGGCAATTCTGGATGAAGGATTCGTATTCGTTTGACCTCGACGACGCCGGCCTGGACGTGAGCTACGGCAAGCACTATGACGCCTATCGGCGCATCTTTGACCGCTGCGGGTTGAAGTACGTGATTGTGGAAGCCTTTTCGGGGACGATGGGCGGCACGCAGTCGCATGAGTTCACCGCGCCCACGGACGCGGGCGAGGATTTGATCGCGTTGTGCGAGTGCGGCTACGCGGCGAATCTGGAAAAGGCGGAAGCGAATGCGCCACCGGTGGTGGATCCCCCTGGAGATGCCGCGCCGGAGCCTTTCGCGACGCCGGGGCAGAAGACCATCGACGATCTGGTGAGATTCACGGGCGAGAGCGGCGACCGGATGATCAAGACGCTGGTGTACGTCGTGGAAGGCCAGGCGATCCTGATCCTGTTGCGCGGAGATCACACCTTGAGCGAAACCAAGCTGACCGCGACGCTGGGCACCGACGCGTTCCGCCCCTCCACGCCGGAGGAGGCTCGGGCGTTGCTGGGGGCGAACCTGGGCTCGCTGGGCCCGGTGGGATTACGCGGGGTCAGGATTCTCGCGGACAAGGCGCTGGAAGGGCGCCGGGGCATGATCTCGGGGGCCAACCAGGATGACACCCACCTGCGCAACGTCACGCCGGGGCGCGATATCAGCGCCGAGTACCGCGATTTGCGGGTGGTTTCCGCCGGGGACCTCTGCCCCAGGTGCGGCCGTCCGTTGCGGATCAGCGTTTCCGTGGAGTTGGGCCACATTTTCAAACTGGGGCGGCGCTATTCCCAGGTGATGCACGCCAGCGTGCTCGACGAAAGCGGCCGGGAGGTCCCGCTGGTGATGGGTTCCTACGGCATTGGCGTGGAGCGCATCCTCAGCGCGGCGGTGGAACAGAACCACGACCGCGACGGCATGTTCCTGCCCGCTTCCATTGCTCCCTTTGAAGTCATCCTGACCGCCGCCAACATGGACGACGCGGGGTTGCGCGCGGCCGCAGAAAAGCTCTACGAGGAGATGCGGGCGCACTCCCTGGACGTGCTGTTTGACGACCGCGCCGAAAGGCCCGGGGTCAAGTTCAAGGATGCTGATTTGATTGGGGTGCCTTATCGGGTGACGATCGGCAAACGCAAGTTTGAGCAAGGGTTGGCTGAGATTTTCCAACGCTCGACAAAGCAAATTCAGGATGTTAAGCTGGACACAGTTGTCTCCAGTTTGCTGGCGGCACGCCGGGGATAACGGAGAGGGGAACCGCCTGCCACGGGGGACACCATGCGGTGGTCTGAGTCCGGGAGGATAACTTTTAAGGCGTTGCTTTCTCTCGCCTTTCTTGCGGCGGTGATATATACCGGCATTAAAACCATTCCTGTTTACGTGAACAATTACCAACTGCAAGACTACCTTCAGACCCAGACACCATTCTGGCTGACGGAGCGTGTCCCGGAGGATGCGATTCGCAAGAATATTCTGGCCAAGGCCCAGGACTTGAATCTCCCCGTAGAGGCTGATGATGTGAAGGTGGTGGCCGGCGCGAGCAAGGTGAGTGTCAACATTGATTACCATGTCCCGGTGGATTTGAAGGTCTATACGCTGCCACTCCACTTTACCGCCTCATCAGAAAACCGGTCATTATAAACCGTGGCTGTCCGTCCATCTTCGGGTTCGCGAGGCTCGTCCGGAACAGGGCCCCGCGCGAAATTTGCCAAGCCGGGAAAACCCCCTTGGGGAAACAGGAAGAAGCTTTTGCTCGCCGCCGGCCTGCTGGTGTTCCTGGCGGCGGTGGGCGTCTCGGTCTATTTCTATGTGCGCTTCACGCGGGTGATTGATGCCCGGCTGAGCGGCGACGTCTTCAACAACACTTCCTTGATATTTGCCGCGCCCACTCCGGTGTTCGTCGGTGAGGCGATAACCCCGGAGGAGGTGTCCGCCCGCCTGCGTAAGGGCCTTTACGCCGAGTATGAGGGTGGGTCAAAAGTCGGCACCTACCGGCAGGTCGGCAATCGCTTGGAAATCCGCCCGGGATCCGCGTCTTTCTTTCAGAGCGATTTTTTCAAAGAGGGCCCGGCGGCGCTCGAGTTCGCGAGCGGACACATCGTTTCCATCACCTCGCTCTCGGATCCGGCGACCCTCTCGAGCTACAGGCTTGAACCCGAAATCATCACCACACTCTTTGACAATTCCCGCAGCAAGCGGCGCCTGGTGCGCTACCAGGATCTTCCTAAAACCGTGGTCGATGCCGTGGTGGCGGCGGAAGATCACAGTTTCTTTTCCCACCATGGCGTAAACTTTTACCGCATCATTGCTTCCGGTTTGCACGATTTCTTCCGGTCGGACGAAATCGTGCAGGGCGGCAGCACCCTGACCATGCAGTTGGCCCGCAACATCTTCGGGCTCACCCCCCAGCGCAAATTCGGCCGCAAATTGAACGAGATTTTTCTGGCCCTGCTGCTGGAGCAGCGCCTGAATAAGGAACAGATTTTTGAGCTGTACGCGAATCAGATTTATCTCGGCCAGCGCGGGAGTTTTTCCATCTATGGATTCGGGGAAGCGGCCGGCGCCTACTTCAACAAAGATGTGGGCAGCCTGACCGCGGCGGAGGCCGCCCTGCTGGCCGGGGTCATTCGCGGGCCGAACATTTATTCACCTTACAAGTACCCTTCGCGAGCTTTGGACCGGCGCAACTTTGTCCTGAGGAGCATGATGGAGCAGGGCATGCTCACGCCCCGGGAGACGGAAAAGGCCTCGGCGGCGCCCTTGGGCGTCGTGATGCGCAATGTGGAGGCCACGCAGGCACCTTATTTCGTGGACATGGTGAAGGACCAATTGCTCTCGCAATTTTCCCAGCACGACCTGCTCTCGCAGAGCTACCGGGTTTACACCACCCTGGACATGGACTTGCAAGAAGCGGCTTCGGCGGGCATCAACGCCGGCATCGTGGAAGTCGACAAGCGCTTGAAAAAGCCAAAGGCTAGCAAAGAAGGCCCACCGCAGGACGCTTTGCAACCGCAGATGGCCCTGGTGGTGCTCGATCCTCACACCGGCTGGCTGAAAGCCCTGGTGGGAGGACGCGATTATGGCCGCAGCCAGCTCAACCATGTACTGGCCAAGCGTCAGCCGGGGTCATCGTTCAAGCCGTTCGTCTATGCGGCGGCGCTGACCTCCGGCGTGGACGGATCCCAGCCCCTCATTACTCCCGCCACCCTGCTCAACGATGAACCCACCACTTTCCAGTTCGGCGACTTGACCTACGAACCGGAAAATCTCAAACAGGAGTATTTCGGGCAGGTGACCCTCCGGCAAGCGCTGATGCGTTCGCTGAACGTGGCCACCGTGCGCCTGGCGGAGATGGTGGGATACGAAAAAGTGCGCAATCTGGCGGTGGCGGCGGGGTTCAACACGGATTTGCTGGCCACGCCGGCCATTGCGCTGGGATCTTATGTGGCGACGCCGCTGGAAGTCGCCGGCGCGTATACGATCTTTTCCAATGGCGGAACTTATGTCGAGCCGCGGTTTATTCTGGCGGTCAATGATGCTTCCGGGCGCCTGCTGTGGCGCAGCGCGGAAGTTTCCCGCCAAGTGCTGGACCCGCGGGTTGCCTACCTGATGGTGGACTTGCTGGAAAGTGTCATTAATAATGGCACGGGAGCGGGGGCGCGGACGCGCGGGTTCACCTTGCCCGCCGCCGGCAAGACCGGGACCTCGCACGATGGCTGGTTTGCCGGGTTCACCTCCAATCTCCTGGCGATTGCCTGGGTGGGTTATGATGACGATCGCGAACTGAAACTTCACGGGGCGGATTCCGCTCTGCCCATCTGGACGGAGTTCATGAAGCGGGCCACTGAGTACCCCGCCTATCGTGACGCCACGCCCTTTGAACCTCCGCCCGGCATTGTGACGGTTCCCGTGCAGATGACGTCCACCCTTCCCAGCGGAGGTGATGCGATCGTAGTCCGCAATGAAAACTTTATCGAGGGAACGGAGCCGCAGGTGCAAACCCCGCGGCAGGGTAGGGGTGGGATTCTCAGCAGGTTGTTCCACTCCGGGAGCGCCGCAACCCTACCGGTGGCGGCGACCACCGCTCCCCCGGGGAACGATAATACGGTTGCCGGGGCCCCCAAGGCTGATGGCTCTCAGCAAGCCGACGAAAAAAAGGGCGGCGTGCTGAAGAAGTTTTTTTCGATCTTCAAGGGCAAGAACCCCAAGCCCGCCAACCCTCCGGAACCCCCCAAGAAAGCCGCGCCGGAAGGTTGAGATTCGCGACACGGGGCACGCGACACGGGTCCGATCGGCGGTGGCGCTGCCGTGGGGTGGGACGCTTGAACTTCCGAAATCGGAATTTCGCCAAATAGCGGATTCCGAATTCCGAGTCCCGAAAGTTGAGGACAAGCCATGAAATTGCAAATATCGCGTTTGGCTTTTTCTGCTTTTACTCTTCTGATGGTGGCGATCGCCCTTTGGGAGGCGGGGCCGACAGTCGCGTCCGGTTTTCATCAGGAACAAGCTGTCCCGGCGGAAGGATCCCCGCTGGTCCCCCCTCCCCCAAACAAGGCCATCCCCCTGGAGCAGCGGGCAGACATCTTCATGGCGAGGAAGAATTATGCCGACGCGGCAGATTATTACTACCGGGCGCTCAAGCAGTCATCTTTCAAGAGTTCGTTAGTGTGGAACAAGCTGGGGATCGCTTTTCAGCAGTTGAGCAAGTTTCACAGCGCCCGCCAAGCCTACACCCACGCCATTCGCGCCGACAAGACTTTCGCCGAGGCATGGAACAACATTGGCACCACCTACTTCATGGAAGACAAGTATGGAAAGTCGGTGAAGTATTATCAGCGGGCGGTCGAGTTAAAGCCCTACAATGCCTCTTTCCATTTGAATCTGGGCGTATCCTATTCCCGCCTGAAGAAGTACGATCAGGCCGTGGTAGAGTATCGCACGGCTCTCGGCATTGATCCCAAAGTTATGTCTCATGAGTCTTCCGTGGGGACGGTGATCCACGCCAACGGGACCGACGTGGAATACTATTTCTACATGGCCAAAGCCTTCGCTTCCCTGGGGAACGCGGAGGATGCCGTGCGCTACCTTCGGCGCGCCATCGAAGATGGATTCAACAGCCAGAAGCGGATTGACGAGGACCCTGACTTTAAAAAGATCAGCCAATTCCCGGCTTTTGTTGAACTCATGCGGAATCCCCCGGTGGCCATTAAGGAATGACCGCGCCGCAGGGGGCGGGCCGAATGCCGCGCAGTGCTATAATGCAGTGGTCGGATTGGGTTTTCATGCGAAGAATGGTGGGATTTCTTTTGCTCCTGTTTTTTTGCCCCTGGCAGCTTCGTGGCTCGTCGGAGGTGCGATCCATTCTGGTCTTTCCCTTTGAGAATTTGAGTCCGCGCGCGGATTTGAATTGGATCTCGGAAAGTTTCGCGCAAGTCCTTTCCTCCCGGCTGCCCCAGCCGGACAATTATGTCCTGGAGCGGGACGAACGCAACGCCGCCTACACGCAACTTGAAATGCCGATTGATGCGCCCCTGACCCTGGCGAGCGAGTTCAAGGTGGCGCAAACCTTGGGCGTGGATTGGGCCATCCTCGGTAATTTCAACGTCACGGACAATCGCCTGGTTGCCCAAGCGCAACTGCTCGACGTCAAACTGCTGAGACTTTCACCCCCCCTGGAAGTTTCCGGAGACTTGACGGAGTTGGTGGATCTGCAAACGCGGCTGGCTTGGCGGCTGCTGGCGACGCACGACTCGGACTTCACTGTGGGCAATGAGGAGGACTTCCTGCGGCGTTTCCACGATATCCGCCTCGACGCCTTCGAGAATTATATCCGCGGCCTGGTGGCCAGCGACGACGCCAGCCGACTTCATTTCTTTACGGAGGCGGCGCGCTTGGACCCCTCCGACCACTGGGCGGCCTTTGCCCTGGGACGGTTTTATTTTGATCAGAAGGACTATGCGAACTCCGCGCGGTGGCTGGGAAAGATCGGGGACACCGATGCGAATTACAATGAGTCGCTGTTCCTGCGCGCCGTCGATGAGTTTTTCCTGGGGCACGAGCAAGTGGCGGAAAAGGAATTTGAAACGCTGGCGAAGGTGCTGCCGTTGGACGAAGTCTGCAATAACCTGGGGGTCTTGGAGGCCCGCCGCGGCCGCTACGCCGAAGCCTTGGCGAATTTTCAGCGTGCTTACCAGAGCGATCCCTCGGATGTAGACTTCGGCTTTAACCAGGGCGTGGCCCTCTGGTACGAGAAGCGCTATCCTGAGGCCGCGGAATCCCTCCAGGCTGCCGTCCGCGCCAACCCCGATGATTCCGAGGCGCATACCTTGCTGGCGGTGGTTTATGGCAAGCTCGGCGATTCCGCTGCGGAGCGAAGGGAATTGGATTGGCTGGCGGAACATGAAGTGGGGGCGGCGGCCGACCAGCCGGGAGACGTGCTCCCGCTGCCGCGGCTCAAGAAGAATTACGATGGCCGCGCCTATCGGCTGCTCGAGTTGACCCTGCACAACGCCCTGGAAGAGCGCCTGGCCAATGCTTCACCCCAGCAGCAAATTGACGCGCACCTTGAGGAGGGGAAGAAGTTTCTGGCGGAGAACCGCTATGGGGAAGCGGAGCGCGAGCTGGGAGAAGTTGTCTCGTTGTCTCCGAATGATCCCCAGGCATATCTCCTGCTGGCCCAGGCGCTGGAGGCGGATGGCAAACACCAGGAAGCCGCGCAGGAACTTCAGGCTTCACTCAAGTTGAAAGACACCGCGGAAGCGCACCTTTCACTGGCGCACGTTTATCTTTCCATGAATCAAACGGAGTTGGCTCGCTCCGAGGGACAGGCCGCGCTCCATCTCGATCCCGGCAACCCGCAAGCGGAACAATTTCTGAAACAAATCCCGGCCGGAAATCCGGCTGCAAGGAAGACGCCTTGACCGCCAAAATTCTGCGCCCTGTACTCTTGTTGCTGGTCATACTCGCCGCGGCATTACCCACCCATTCCCTCCGTGCCGCCCGGCCCCGGCCGCGGGTGGTGGAGATTAAGCTCGACATGATGATCCATCAGGTGAGCGCGGAATACGTCGAGCGGGGAATCCGTCATGCCAATGAGCAGAATGCCGACGCCATTCTCCTGGAATTGAATACCCCAGGCGGATTGGTGACCGCCACGCAGGAGCTTGTCCAGGCAATCTACGCGTCACATGTTCCCGTAATTACTTATGTCGCGCCGAGTGGCGCCAGCGCGGCCTCCGGGGGCTTTTTCGTTCTGCTCGCCGGCGACGTGGCGGTGATGGCCCCGGGCACCAACACCGGCGCTTCCCACCCGGTCGACCTGCTGGGAGGGCAAGCGGACAAGACGATGAACGAGAAGATCGAGAGTGATTTGGCTTCCTACATCCGGTCTATCGCCCAGAAACGCGGGCGCAACGTGACGCTGGCGGAAGACGCGGTGCGCAAGAGCTCTTCCTTCACGGACAAGGAAGCATTGGAGGGCAAGCTGATTGACGCCGTGGCGCCTTCGCCCCACGAGATCTTCGCGCAGTATGATGGCAAGTCCGTTCAGCGCTTCAACGGCGGCACCACCACGCTGAGCCTGGCCGATGCGGAAGTGGAGACTTACCCGTTGACGCGCATCGAGTCCTTGCTCCTCTGGGTGGCGGACCCCAACATCGCCTTCCTTTTGGGCGCGGTCGGGTTGGTTTGCCTGTATATCGAGTTCACTCATCCGGGCATGGTGGCGCCCGGCGCAGTAGGTGCGATCTCATTGGTCCTGGCGCTCTATGCCTTTAATTTCCTGCCCATCAATTACGCTGGGGTTTTGCTGATCATTACCGCGCTGGCGCTGTTCGCCCTCGAGGCCAAGGTGACATCGCACGGCGTGCTGGCGGCGGGCGGGGTCCTGGCGATGGTGTTGGGCGCCATGATCCTGGTCAAATCGCCCTGGCCGGAAGCGCGCATCCACCTTTCCACTGCGCTCAGCGTGGCCCTGCCCCTGGGAGCCATTACGGTCTTTCTACTCACTCTTGTCCTTGCCACCAAGCGGCGCAAAGCGGTTACTGGCGAGGCAGGAATGATCGGTTTGCGGGGCGTGGCGTATACCGACCTCGACCCGGCGGGGAAAGTCATGGTGCGGGGCGAATTGTGGGAGGCGCGCGCGGCCCAGAGAATTCCCCACGGCACGCGAGTTCGCGTGCGGGAGATTGAAGGCCTGACGTTGGTAGTTGAGTCGGCGCCGGAAACCCGGTAGACTGCCTGCCGTGCAAACGGCAGTAGGCGCATGGCAGAAGTTCTTGAACTGATAAGTGGGTTGTATGGACCGCAAGAATGCAGAGAGGGGTGCGTTATGGGTATGGGATCCATCGTCGTGGTGGTTATAGTTTTCATGTGGGTTTCAGCGTGTTTAAACGTGCTGAGGGAGTACGAGCGGGCGGTGATCTTCCGCCTGGGGCGCCTCCAGAAGCCGGACAAGGGGCCGGGGCTGATCTTCATCGTCTGGCCGATTGACAAGCTGGTGCGGGTTTCCCTCCGCGTTGTGGCGTGGGATATGCCCCCACAAGACATCATTACCCGGGATAACGTTTCGTTGAAGGTTAACGCCGTGGTTTATTTCCGCGTGATCAGCGCCCAACAGGCGTTCGTGGAGTTGGAGAATTACCGTTACGCCGTCGAGCAGTTGGCGCAAACCACTTTGCGCTCGGTTTTGGGCGAAGTGGAGCTGGACGATCTCCTTTCCCAGCGCGAGAAGCTGAACAGCCGGCTGCAATCCATCCTGGACGAGCACACCGAGCCCTGGGGCATCAAGGTGACCAAGGTGGAAGTGCGGCAGGTGGATTTGCCGCAGGAAATGCAGCGCGCCATTGCCGCGCAGGCCGAAGCCGAGCGCGAGCGCCGGGCGAAGATCATCCACGCCGACGCCGAATACCAGGCGTCCGCGAAACTCGCCGAAGCCGCCGGGGTTATTGCCAAGGAACCCACCGCCATCACCCTGCGATATCTCCAGACGCTCGTGGAGATTGGGACGGAAAAGAACACCACGGTGGTCTTCCCGGTTCCCGTCGAGTTGCTTTCGGCTTTGATGGGCAGGTTGGCCCCCGCCGCGAAGCCGGGTGAAGGGCAAAAATAACCCAAGGAACCAGGGGTCGGACTTGCCTTGGCGCCTTGGACGCTAGGAGGAGCATCGTGGCAACGGAGGTGAGGGAACATGAGGAAAGAAGCCATTCCGCGCGGTACTTAATCCTCATATTTCTGGTGTGCGTCGCAACCTGTGGAGTTTTCTTCTCACTGGGATTCCTGGTGGGGTACAACGAACGCGCCACCCGCTCGGTTCCATCCACAGAGGTCGTCACCTCCCCACCGGTCATTCCACCCACGGTCAACCCTCCGCCGGAAAGCGCGTCCGTTGCGCCCCAGGAATCAGCCGCCGGCCACGCACCCCTTAACCCCCCGCCGGATACCGTGGTGGTGCCCCCGGCGGGGGGCGCAGCCAATCCCCCTCCCACTGTGGCCAAGCCCGCCGAGGTTGCACTCCCGACAGCGCCCAAGCCCGCCGCGAATCCGCCCTCCCCATCCACCCCTGCTGCGGGTGTGGTGGGAGTGGGGATAACTCTTCAGGTGGCGGCATTGCGCACCAAGCAGGATGCCGAGCATCTGGTAGATATTCTCAAGGCACGGGGTTACCCGGTTTTCCTGGTGACACCGGAATATGCCCACGCGGCGGATAACCTGTTCCGCGTGCAGGTGGGACCCTTCCGGACGCGCGCTGACGCCGACAAGGCGCATGATAAGCTTGTCCAGGAAGGATTCAAACCTTTCATCAAGCACTGAGGGGGCACTAGCCATGACCGAGGGCTTGGTTGCCCCAAGACGAAACTCGAAACTCGAAAATCGAAGCTCGTCACGATTTTCGAGTTTCGAGTTTCGATTTTCGGCTTTTATTCCCTTTGCTGCCGCCGCGCTGAGCGGGCTCCTGCTGGTGGCTTGCTTTCCCAAAATCCATTTGCGCGGTCTGGTATGGGTGGCTTGTCTGCCTTTGCTCGCGGTGTTGGCGGGTGAAAAGCGGCTGAAACGCGCGTTTCTGATGGCGTATGTGTGCGGCGCTTTTTTCTTTGCCGGAAGCTGTTATTGGTTTGTGATTGTAATGCAGTTTTACGGGCACCTGTCCCCAGCGCTAGCCGTGGTGGTATTGATCCTTTTCGTCATCATTGACTCGACTTTCTTTGGCGGGTTCGGCCTGTTGATGGGGTGGGCAGCGCGCCGCTCCGTGGGATGGGCATTGGCTCTGAGCCCGTTTCTCTGGGTGGCGATGGAATTGGCTCGAACCTATCTGATCACGGGATTTCCTTGGAACCTCTTGGGCTATGCTGTGCAGGCTTCCGGCGTGCGGCAGGTCGCCTCGGTCACCGGCGTGTACGGCCTTTCCTTCCTGGGCGTGGCCACGAGTGCCTTGTTGGCGTGGGCGCTGATGACCGCCAGGCTAAGACGAAACCCGAAACTCGAAATTCGAAATTCGAAACTCGAAAGTCGCCCGGTCCTTAGAGGGGCGCGGGATTCCTCGCCCGTTGCTCCGAGTTTCGAATTTCGAATTTCGAGTTTCGGGTTTCGGTATTTGGCATCGCGTACTTCGGTGCGACCTCTCGCCGTGCTATTAGGCTGGCTCGCCCTTTTGCTGCTCGCCCAGTGGAGGCTTGCTCCGCCACCCGCGGTGGTGGGCAAGGAGTTGGCGTTTCTCGTCCAACCGAACGTGCCCCTCGACGAAGAGGAAGTGGACGCCTGGGCTCCTTGGCGCGACCCCACCCAACTTCAGCAGCTTGTTCAGTTCAGCGTCTCGGCGGTCGAACGGTTCTTCCCCGAAAACGTAGCGCCGGGCTTTAGCCCGGCACCCGGCCTCGCCGGCCTAAAGCCCGGCGGTTCGAGCGATTCGGCTGCTGGACTAAAGCCCGGCGCTGCATCGCGAAGGGAACTTCCGGGGGGCGCGCCTGGTCCGGCCCTTTCAATTCAAAATCCCCAATCGCAAATCCCAAATCTCAAATCTCAAATCGCAAATCCCAAATTGCCAATCCAAAAATCCAAAATCCAAAATCGCGCCCCCCATCCGCCGCTGCTGATCTGGGCGGAAAATCCCGCGCCGTTCTACTTCACCCGCGACCCGGTTTTTCGCAATGCCATGGAAAACATGGCGCGCCAGACGCACGCTTTCGTGATCGGGAATACCATCATTCCCCTGGATGCGAAGGGAGAAACGATCACCAACAGCGCCTTTACCTTGGATCCCGACGGCCGCGAAGTGTCCCGCTATGATAAAATTCATTTGGTGCCTTTCGGCGAGTATGTGCCAGGCTGGGCGCTACCGGGATTAGTCCACAAGATTACTCCCGAGGTAGGGGCCTTCGTTCCCGGTTCGAGCTACGCGGTGGCCAAGTCGCCGGGCGGCGGTATTGGCGTGTTCATCTGCTACGAGGCGATTATTCCCCAGCTCGCGCGGCAGCTTGTGGCGAACGGCGCGGACGTGCTGGTGAATATTTCGAATGACGCCTGGTACGGTGATTCCGCAGCCGCCTATCAGCACTTGGAAATGGCCCGGCTGCGCGCGATTGAGAATCACCGCTACTTGCTGCGGGCCACTAATAACGGGCTGACTACCCTCATCGATCCCTACGGCCGGGTGCTGGAAGAAATGCCGCGTTACGAGCGATTGGTCATGCCCGCGCATTTCGAATTTGAGACGAGGCAGACGTTTTATTCGGCCCATGGGGATGTTTTCGCATGGCTGTGCGCGGGGGTGGCGGGGATTATGCTTCTAGCCGCGTCGTTTGCGCGTGTCGAAGACCATGGGAGAAAAGCAAAAGGTAAAATGTAAACGGTAAAGGATAAAGGATAAAGGATGAAGGATGAAGGATGAAGGACAACAGTAAAGGGTCTCCTCGTTAACCAGACCCAATCTGAAATCTGGAGGGCTGAATGCTGATGGCTTCTGACTCCTGACTTCTCGCTTCTAACTTCTTCTCAAGGAGCAATCGTGACCGAAGAACTACAACGTGAATTTGACGAGCTAAAGAAGCAATCCGCTGACATCCGGAGTTTTCTTTGACGCTCCCGGGCGCCGCAAGGAACTGGAAGCCCTCGAGGCGCAAATCGCCCAACCCCAATTCTGGCAGGATCAGGAAGCATCACAGAGAATCCTGACGGCCCGGAAGCGGCTGATGGAAACCCTGGAAGCAGACGAGAAGTTGGCCCGCCGCCTGGCCGACATGGAAGCATATTTCGAACTTTCGCGCGAAGGAGAGAACATCGATTCCGAACTGCGCGCCGAACTGGATAAGCTCCACCACGAAGTGGACCTCCTGGAAACGGAAACCTTGCTGGGGGGCGACAACGACCACCTGAACGCTATCGTGACTATTCATCCTGGCGCGGGGGGCACGGAATCACAGGACTGGGGTGACATGCTGCTGCGCATGTACCAGCGCTGGGCGGAGGCGCACGGGTTCAAATTCACTCTGAATGATTATCAACCCGGTGATGAAGCGGGGCTGAAATCCGCGACCTTTACCGTGGCGGGAGATTATGCTTATGGCCTGTTGCACGGCGAAAGCGGCGTGCACCGCCTGGTGCGCATTTCGCCCTTCGACGCTGCCCAGCGGCGGCACACCTCGTTCGCGTCAGTCTTCGTCAGTCCTGAAATCGACGATTCCATTACCATCGAGATAAAACCGGAGGACCTCCGGGTTGATACCTATCGTTCCTCGGGGAAGGGCGGCCAACACGTGAACACCACGGATTCGGCCGTCCGCGTTACCCATATTCCCACCGGCGCGGTGGCGCAGTGCCAGAACGAGCGCTCGCAGCATCGCAATCGCGAAATGGCGATGAAGATGCTGCGTTCGCGCCTTTACGAACTGGAACTGCGCCGCCGGCGGCAGGTTTCCGACAAGCTGGAGGCTTCCAAGGCAGACATTGATTTTGGCAGCCAGATTCGCTCTTACGTCCTGCACCCCTATCGGTTGGTGAAGGACCATCGGACCAAATTCGAAGTTGGCGATGCTGACCGCGTGCTCGAGGGCGGCCTGGATCCGTTCATCAAATCCCACCTGCTCTCGCAGCGGGAGGTGGTAAAAGCCGGTTCGTAAAGGCCAGATTATCGGACTTTTTGACACATCCTCGAGGGTGGATCAATAGTTGCGCGCCATTCTGTCCAAGCGGTTCGGCTGCCCTTTGCACCCATCCACATCGTGTTTTCGGCATGTCGGCGCACGGAAGGCCAACAGCAGTTCGAAATGGTTGACACTTCCGTTTAGCGTATGTTACGGTGGAAATTTGTGCAGATGCTAAAATCCATAATTGAAAAGAAGGAGGCTCTGATTGGGTGAGCCGAAGTACCACTATTTGTTTACTTCTGAATCTGTAACCGAAGGACATCCCGACAAAATTTGTGATCAGATTTCCGACGCCGTTCTTGACGCCGTCCTCGCTGCCGATTCCCGCGGGCGTGTGGCTTGCGAGTCCATGGTAAAGGACCAATCGGTTTATGTAGCGGGTGAGATCACAACCTCGGCCAAACCCGACATCGAAAAGTTGGTCCGTGAGACCGTGCGGGGAATAGGTTACACCGATACCTCCGGTGGTTTTACTGCTGAGAACTGCCAAGTAACGGTTAACCTCACGCGCCAGAGTGCGGATATCGACATGGGCGTAGGCACGGGTGGGGCAGGCGACCAGGGGCTGATGTTCGGATATGCTTGCAACGAGACAGAAGAGTTGATGCCGTTTCCCATCATGACGGCGCACAAGCTCTGCTTACGCTTGGCGGAAGTGCGGCGGGAAGGAATTCTCGATTTCGTGCGGCCGGACGGCAAATCGCAGGTAACCGTTGAGTACGATGGCAACCAGCCCGTGCGCGTCGATGCCGTGGTTGTTTCCACCCAGCACGCCGCGAGCGTCAGCACCGAAACGTTGCGCGAAGGGGTGCTGGAGTGCGTCATCAAACCGGTCATTCCGTCCTATTTACTTGATGCCAAAACCAAGTACCATATCAATCCAACCGGACGTTTTGTCACTGGCGGCCCGGTTGGCGATTCCGGCCTCACCGGGCGCAAGATCATTGTGGATACCTACGGAGGTTCTGCCCACCATGGCGGCGGGTGCTTTTCCGGGAAGGACCCGACCAAGGTCGATCGCTCCGCCACCTACATGGCGCGCTACATTGCCAAGAACATCGTAGCGGCGGGCCTCGCCGATCGCGCGGAAGTGCAGCTTGCTTACGCCATCGGAGTTGCTGATCCTGTCTCCGTCATGGTCGATACCTTCGGCACCGGGCGCATCGACCAAATCCAACTTGAGAACCTTGTTCGCAAGCATTTCAAACTGACCCCGCAGGGGATTATTGAGTCGCTCGACCTGCTGCGCCCCATTTATAAGAAGACCGCGGCTTATGGCCACTTTGGCCGTCCCGACCCCGATTTTTCCTGGGAAAAGACCGACAAGGCCGCAATCCTGAAGAAGGAGGCGGGCCTCTAGATGGCTTCCACCAAGAAACTAGCTGGGGATGTGAAAGACGCGAACCTTGCCGCGAAAGGGAAATTGCGGATTGAGTGGGCCAATCAGTGGATGCCCGTACTTCAACTCATCCGCAAGCGTTTCATCAAGGAGCGCCCGCTCGAGGGGGTGCGGATTTCCGCCTGTTTGCACGTGACCACCGAAACCGCGAACCTGGCCATTACCTTGCGTGACGGCGGCGCGGATGTTGTCCTGTGTGCTTCCAACCCCTTGAGCACGCAGGATGATGTGGCGGCATCACTGGTGAAGGACTATAAGATTCCAACTTTTGCCATCAAGGGGGAAGACAAGGCCACATATTATTCCCATATCGTTTCCGCGCTCGACCACAAGCCCCAGATCACCATGGATGACGGCGCGGATTTGGTCACCATGATCCTGACCAAGCGCCAGGAATTGGTGCCGGGAGTTATCGGCGGCACCGAAGAGACCACGACCGGCGTCATTCGTTTGCGCAGCATGGCCAAGGATGGCATGTTGAAGTATCCCATCGTTGCTGTGAACGACGCGGATACCAAGCATTTGTTCGACAACCGTTATGGCACTGGCCAATCCACTATTGACGGAATTCTTCGGGCTACCAACCTGCTTTTTGCGGGCATGCACGTGGTGGTCTGTGGATACGGCTGGTGCGGGCGCGGCGTAGCGAGTCGCGCCAAGGGGTTGGGCTCCGATGTGATTATCACCGAGGTCAATCCCACCCGTGCTCTGGAAGCGGTGATGGACGGCTTCCGCGTCATGCCGCTGGCCGAAGCCGCCAAGGTCGGGGACATCTTCATTACGGTTACCGGAGACAAATCCGTAGTGGCGAGCGAGCATTTCCGCCTGATGAAGGATGGCGCGGTGGTGGCGAATTCCGGCCACTTCAACGTGGAAATCGATCTGCCCGCCCTTGAAAAGCTCGCGCTGAGCAAGCGCCAGACGCGCGAATTTGTGGATGAATACACGATGCGGGACGGGCGCAAGATTTACGTGTTGGGTGAAGGCCGCCTGATCAATCTGGCGGCGGCGGAAGGCCATCCCGCCGTGGTGATGGACATGAGCTTCGCCGACCAGGCCCTCTCCGTCGAGCACATCGTGAAGAATGCCAAGAAGCTCGAAGCCAAGGTTTATCCCGTTCCAACGGACATCGATCAAAATGTGGCGCGGCTCAAGCTGCAATCATTGGGCATCAATATTGATAAACTGACCCGCGAGCAGGAAGAGTATCTTTCCTCCTGGTCGGAAGGAACGTAGGAAAGCAGCTAGCAGCCCGACAGCTAACAGCTCACAGCAGACACTTGCTATCGGCTGTAAGCGATCAGCTATTGCGGAAGAGATGTAAAAAGCAGCTAACAGCAGACACTTGGCAGAGGCACTTACGGTCGGCTGTTGGCTGTCAGCTATCAGCTACCTATGAAAGAATTCGCTACTTGGGCGCTCGACACCGCGGTTGTGCGCGGAGCTACATACGCCGAGGTGAGGGTGCTTGACACCCGCCAACGCTATATCTCCACTAAGAACGGGCAACCTTCCCAGGTAAGGGAATCACAATCCTTGGGATTGGGAATCCGCGTGATCGCTGGGGGAGGATGGGGTTTCGCTGCCACTGATACTCTAACCCACGCAGACGTGGACCGGGCCGCAGCTTTGGCCGTGGAGATCGCCCGCGCCAGCGCCCTGACCAAGAAGCACGACGTCCACCTGGTTCCGGAAAAAAAGATCGTGGACCACTGGGCGGCGCCCTGCCGGGTCGATCCGTTCTCCATTCCTGTTTCTTTCTCTTTGGAACTTATGCTCAAGATTGATGCGGAACTGCGCCGGGTGCCGGGTGTGACCCTGGCCGAGGCGGCCATGGATTTTCGCCGCATCGAGCAGCTCTTCCTTTCCAGCCTGGGTTCTGAAATCTACCAATTGAAAACCCAGACGGGCGCTGGCTATAAGGCAACTTCCTTTGCCGGGACGGAGATCCAGAGCCGTTCCTACCCGAATTCTTTCGGTGGGCAATATCAGACCAAAGGTTATGAGCTGGTGGAGGAACTCAATCTACTGGAGAATGCGCACCGCGTCGCGGAGGAGTCCGTGGCGTTGCTCAAGGCCGACCAATGCCCCGCCGGCATCAAGGACATTATCCTCGATAGCTCGCAGTTGGGCCTTCAGATACACGAATCCATCGGCCACCCCATTGAGCTGGATCGTGTGCTGGGCACCGAGGCGAACTTCGCCGGAATGAGCTTCTTGACCCTCGAAAAGCTGGGCAAGCTCAAATACGCTTCCGACATCGTGAACGTCGTCGCGGATGCCACTCCTGCGCACGGCCCCGGGCTTGGTACTTTTGCTTACGACGATGAAGGTGTCCCCGCCCAGTGTACGCCCATCATCAAGGACGGCCAGTTCGTTGGTTACCTCAGCTCCCGTGAAACTGCATCGGCTATTGGCCTGCGACGCTCGAGCGGAGCGATGCGCGCCGATGGCTGGAATCGGATTCCGCTGATCCGCATGACGAATGTGAGCATTCTCCCCGGAACCTGGAAACCCGAAGACCTGATCGCGGACACAGACGACGGCATTTACATGGAGACGAACCGGAGTTGGTCGATCGACGACCGGCGCTACAACTTTCAGTTTGGCACCGAAATCGGCTGGGAGATTTGCGGCGGGAAGAAAACCCGGATGCTTAAGAACCCCAGCTACGGCGGCATCACCACCGATTTTTGGAATTCCTGCGACGCCATTTGCGGCCCCGATTACTGGACACTGTGGGGGACTCCCAATTGCGGAAAGGGGCAGCCGATGCAGGTCATGGGCACGGGCCATGGCGCATCGCCCGCGCGCTTCCGCAAAGTGCAGGTGGGTGTGGCATACCCAGGATGAAAACCGAAACTCGAAACTGGAAACTCGAAATTCGATGGCGGCTCGCGAGTTTCGAATTTCGATTTTCGAGTTTCGTCAGTGCCCACTAAATCACAAATGAACCTGACTCGACAACGCGCGGAAGAAGTTTTTGACAAAGTTCTGAAGTATTCCACGGCGGATGAAACCGAGGCCACGGTATCAGCCAACTCCTACGCCCTTACCCGCTTCGCCAACAATACGATTCATCAAAACGTGGCGGAGGAGGCTGGGTCGCTTTCGGTCCGGGTGGTCAGCGAAGGGCGCATGGCGCGGGCCAGCACCAACAAATTTGACGAAGCCTCCATCCGTCAACTTTGCGAGAACGCTCTGGTGTTGGCGCGGTTACAGCCGCCCGACCCCACGCTGCTGCCGATGCCGGGGCCGCAGACTTATCGCGCCCTCGATCGGTTCTTTACCGAGACCGCCCAACTGACGCCCCAAACGCGGGCGGAGATGGTAGCTCAGGTGGTGGCCCGCGCGGAAAAGGATGGCCTGACGGCTGCCGGCATATTTTCGAGCGGGGCCTCGGCTTTTGGCCTTTTTAACTCGCGCGGCATGAAAGCCTATCACGAAGAAACGATGTCGGAGTTTTCCGTGACCATGATGAGCGACTCCAGTTCCGGCTGGGCGAAGAAAACCGCGCCCTACTGGATGGAACTGGAGCCGTTGGAGTTGGCGGAGCGCGCCGCGCACAAGGCCCTCGCCAGCCGCGAACCGCAGGAGGTCGCGCCGGGCCGCTACACCGTGATCCTGGAGCCCTCCGCGATGCTCGATCTTCTGGGCTTCATGACTCTCGACTTCAGCGGACTGGCCGTGCACGAGCAGCGAAGTTGTTTCACCGGCCGCGTGGGCCAGAAAATGTTTGGTGAGAACATCAACCTCCGCGACGATGTTTTCCATCCCTTGCAGACCGGCGCTCCCTTCGACGGAGAGGGAATTCCCCGCCAGCGCGTGCCGATTGTCGAGAAGGGAGAAGTGAAAAACCTGGTCTATTCGCGCCAGACGGCGCACAAGTTGGGCACGCAGCCCACCGGCCACGGATTCCCACTGCCCAATGAGTATGCCGAAGCTCCTCTTAATATTGTCATGGACGGCGAGCGCTCCAGTGTGGACGACATGATTAAATCCACCGAGCGCGGCCTGCTGGTCACCCGTTTCTGGTACATTCGGGAAGTGGATCCTTACAAGAAAATCCTGACCGGCATGACGCGCGATGGAACGTTCTGGATCGAAGACGGGCAGCTTCGGCAAGGCGTCAGAAACCTGCGCTTCAATCAGAGCCTGGTGGATATGCTGGGTCATGTGGAAATGATGAGCCCGCCCCAGCGCACCGCCGGGGAAGAGTCATTTGAAATGGTGGTGCCCGCAGCCAAGATCCGCGAATTCAATTTTGCCTCTACCACCAAGTATTGATTGTTCGATAATGACTTATTTGAAATGGCACGGGCGTCTTCCTCGTGAGCGGTCACAGCCCCGAAGGCCATGCCCCAACAACCTGATCCATCACCCGTCTTTCCCGCGTCTTGACAACCTCGGCAAGCGGGTGTTAGAAAAAGGTATTGCCTCTTTGGCGCTATCGTCTAGGGGTTAGGACGTCAGATTCTCAATCTGAAAACCCGGGTTCGATTCCCGGTAGCGCTACCAAACCCACAAATGAATCTTCTTTCCGCATAAACAAAGGCGATCATGGTGATCCTGGCGTCGCAATTCTATCTCTTGCGCGGAGACCGACTTGTCCAACTTCCCGTCCGTGGCGCGGGTCGAGTATCATTTAGACATGGCCCTGGCGCGAGGCTTGCCATACCCGCAAGTTTTTTTGCTGGCCGTCCTGCTGGCTGTGCCATCCTCGGCGGCGCCGGCGGGGCCACGCGCACTGCCCACGGGGGCGGACGGACCTCCGCCGGTCATCCTCATTTCCGTTGACACACTGCGCGCCGACCATCTCAGTTGTTATGGCTACTCGCGCTTGCGGACGCCGCACATCGACTCGCTCGCACACGGTGGCACGCTCTTCGCCGACATCAGCAGCCAGGCGCCGATCACCTTGCCCTCGCACGTGTCGCTCTTCACCTCCACCTATCCCTTTGCGAACGGTGTCAAGGAGAATGCCCAGGTTCTGCCGCCCGGAGCCGTGACTCTTGCGACCATCCTCACCGCGCATGGCTATGACACGGCGGCCTTCATCGGGGGATATTTTCTCGATCGCCGTTGCGGCTTGGCGCAGGGATTCCAAACCTACGACAGCCCTTTCGGGACGCGCGTCCTTAAGGGCGCGCTTGACCTGAAGCGCCCTGCGTCGCAAGTGCTCGATGCCGCGGAACATTGGCTCGAGCAGGATTCCGGCCACCCCTTCCTGCTCTTCGTCCACCTGTTTGATCTTCACCAGCCCTACGACGCGCCGGCCGCCTACCGCGCCCGCGCCCCCCAGAGCGAATACGACCAGGAACTGGCTTACGTGGATGACTCTCTCGGAAGTTTTTTTGAATTCCTCGCGCGAAAGGGACTTGACCAGCGGGCGCTGGTGGTGCTGTTCTCCGATCACGGTGAGAGCCTGGGCGACCACGGCGAAAGCACGCATGGATATTTCATCTACCGCAGCTCCCTGCACGTGCCGCTGATCTTTCATTGGCCGCCCACGACTGAAACTCGAAAATCGAAACTCGAAACTCGAAACTCGAAACTCGAAACTCGAAATGCAACGCGAGTTTCGAGTTTCGAGCTTCGAGTTTTGTCTTTCAACGAGCGTGTAGAAGCGCCCGCTGGGCTGATCGACGTTGCGCCCACCGTGCTGGGGTTCCTGGGATATCAGTCGCCGGCGGAATTTTGCGGCCATAGCCTGCTGGAGCTTGCGAAAGCTGGCATTGCGCCGCCGCGCGACGTTTACAGCGAAAGCTCCTACGCGCACGACAAATTTGGATGGGCCGTACTGAGCAGCCTGCGCCGGGGAGACTATCAGTATATTGACGCTCCACACCCGGAACTTTACGACCTGAGGCGCGATCCCGCCGAGCTGAACAATCTGTTGCAGCGCCAATCGGCACTCGCCGCATCGTACCGCGAGCGCCTGGCAGCGCTGGTGGCAACTTACCATTCCGTCCCGGCGACGGCGGGCTTGTCGGCGACGGCCGCCGCACCGGGAGCGGCTGAGAATTTGCGCTCGCTCGGGTACCTCGACATCACCTCGCCCCAAGCCGCGCTTGACGATTCCGGCGTCGATCCCAAAGATCGGTTGTTTGAATACAAACGTTACCTGCTGGCGGGGCATCTGGCGCGCACCGGCAAAGCGGACGAGGCGGTGGCGGAATTTCAGGCCATCCTTGCCGACGACCCTCGTAACCTGCCGGCCTATATCGAACTGGCCCGCTCGGATGTGGCGTTGCATCGCTATCTCGACGGCGCGCGTCAGCTTCAAACCGCGCTTAAGCTCGAACCGCACAATGTTGAAGCGGAAGAATTGCTGGGCGACATCGGGTTGGCCGTCGGCGACTTCGGGCGCGCGGCCGCGGAGTTTCATCAACTGCTCACTTTCGCGCCGCACGACTACGAGGCGCATTTCGGATTGGGGCTCATCGCCGTGCATGGGGGCAGGAGCGCGGAGGCCGCCGAACATTTTCGCGCCGCCCTCGCCGCAAACCCCCGCTCCGCCGAGGCGCACTATCAACTGGGTTTGATCCTGGAAGCGCAAAACCAAAAGCCCCAAGCAGTGCGGGAATTCCAGGCTGCCCTCCAGATTGATCCTCGGTACCAGGAGGCGCGCCGGGAGCTTGCCAAGCTGAACTCGCCAGGTCATTGAGTCACCGGGTCATCAAATCATCGGGGTTCAAGGATTTAAAGCTGAAAGCCGCGGACCTACAATACAGGTCTGCGCTGCAATTACTCCCCACGCTGCCTTGCTTTTTTCGCCGACACCAGTTGGTAACTGGCCTCGAGGAGTTCGCGAATTTCTTCCCAGTCGAGCGGCGCTGCGTACACGCGCAGGGTTACCCAACCATGTTTCCCCGCGTAAGGCGTCATGAAGAAGCGGGGATCCTTCAGGAATACGCCCTGCATCAACTTCCCCACCTTGAGCGCGATGCCTAGCACTCCCTTATATTCTTCCAGCACCGCGAAGGTCTTCCCGGCGACTTGAAAAGTCGGGTGGCCAAATGTAACCGTCTCGGAAGCTCCCGGCATTTGCAGACAGGTTTTCCGCAGTTTCTCCAGGATGGTTTTTGTGGATGGCACGCGCAAGGGAGTTCACGTTTACTTATCTTGATATCCCGCCCTTACCTCCTTCGCTGGCTCAGGGTTTGAGCTGAAGGAAGGCTACCCCGTATCCGCTCAAGGTGACGGTCAGGCGCAGTGCGGGAGTGACCGGCGTGGCCGAGGGACCTTGTGTGGGGTCGGTGTTGGCGTCAATGGTTAATTGCGTTCCGGAACTGAAGGCTCCGAGCGCCGAGACATCCACGATCACGGTGCGGGGCGCGCCCGAGCCGTTGTTATCGGTCCCCGGGTTCATCACCGCGTGGTTCGAAATCATCACCACCGTGGAGTTGCCCGGACCCTGTGTGGCCAGTGTCTCGACGGTGGAAGATTCCGTGGTGGTCAGACTCCATATCCTTGGGGGTATACCGGTTGGGCAGGGCGCCCCGAACGGACATGTCGGGTAGTACCGCTGCAACCAGTAGTCCACCCAGTAGCTCAGATAGGTCGCGCCGGTGTTGAAGTTCACTTCGCCAAATTGCTGGTCGGCGTCAAAATCCCAGTGGTAAAGGGCCTGGGCGCCGGCCTGCGCGAGTTGGGAAAACACGTAAGGACGCCAGGCGGCAAAGAAAGCGCTGGTGCCGCGCCGATCGCTCGCGAACTTCTGGCCGGGATTACACGTGCTATTCCCGTTGGAGTCGGCGTAGTCGGCGTTGACGTTGTTCTCCGTCACCCACACCGGGACGTTGGCCAGGGCGGCGCGGGTCTTCAATTGTGAATAGATATATTGAACGTCGGAAACGAAACCGGGAATGGTGCTGAAAATCTGCGTGTCGGAATCCGTCTGGTCGCAGGATGAGTAGAAATGGGTGGCCACGGCGTCCACCTGCGCGGTGACATTGGGCACGAAAGTCGGCAGGTAGCTCTGCGGCTGGCCCTGAAAATCGGCAAGTTCCACCGCCACAAACTTGATGGGCACCGTCGATGTCGCCGCCTGCATCGCCGGCACCACGGTGTTATAGAGGCTCACGTACTGAGTTGCGGTGAGGCCATTGATATTGGGCTCGTTGAAAATACCCCACCACGTGACCGGCGTGACGCTGGTGGCTGAGTGGACGTGACTCACGCCATTCGCGTCGGTGAAGCCCGCGCTGCTGTTGTAGTACTCCACCACGTCGGCGGCGTAGCCGGCAAAGGCCTGGTAGTTGGCCGGGTCGAGCTGGCCGTTCGCATCGTCCATCCAGGAGGGGCCCACGGCAAGCTGAAGCTCCGGGCTGTTGTCCGCCACGCTGATCACCGGGTTCAGAATCGCATCCAGTTTGCTGAAGTCCCAAGTGTTCTGGGACGACTCAGGGGTGCCCTGCGAAACCGGCTGCAAACGGATGTGTTGCGAGTTCAGATTGTTCAGCGTGGTGGTGGCGCCGGGCTCGGAATTGCTGGTAAAGAACTGATAGTCCCACTCGGCCGGTTGAAACGAAGTGGACATGAAAGTACTGAGAAGGCCGCCTTCTCCCACGTTGGTGTTAACCGTGGATTGAACCGTGGCCACGACGGCGATCACCAGCGTCAGGTTGGCGCTGGCGTTGGTTGTGCCATCGCTGGCGCCGATGGTGACGGAGTAACTGCCGGCCGCCGGAGCGCCCGGCGGCTGGGGGGTAAACGTCACGGTGCCGCTATTGCCGCTGCCTGGCGAGTTGATCTGGGTGTTCACGCCCGTTGGAACCGAACTTGCGGTCAGAGTCACCGCGGACGTGTCCCCCGAGGGACGAGTGACGGTGACCGAAACGGACCCCGGCGTTCCATCTTGACCGGCGGTCACCGTGCTTGCCGAGAGGGCGATGGAAATCGGCGGGGGCGGAGGCGCACTGCTGGACGATCCTCCCCCGCAGGAAACGGCAGCCAGGGCCATGCCCAGGAGCGCTACCAGAGGCAGTCGCATGGCACTCCCTCCTTACTTTTCCTCCATCAACCCCCTAGAAAGCAAAGTAACCGTTGGGGGCGCTCACGTTGTTGGGGACGGTGGTTCCGGCGATCCCCAGGAACACGGTGCGGCCGAAGAAGAACGGCAATCCCAGGTCAAAATAATCCGATGACAAGCCATCGCCGCTCTCCCCTCCCAAGTTGTTGAAGGCGGCAAAGCCGGGGCTGGTGTTAAACAGCGTATCGGCGTTGGCAATGTTCAGGGTCACCGTCCCCGAGGTGCCATTGGCTCCGTAAGTGGTGAGAGAAAGAGGCAAGGGTGTGGCTGGGCAGTAGAAAGGGTTGTCCGTGCAATTCGGAATTTCGAGGGTTGGAGCGTCGGAAACATAAAGGGCATTCGAGCCGCTATCGAGGAACCCATCGGATGTATATGAATTGCCATTGTAGACAACGGTGGGAAAGTTGCCGTTGCCATCCGCGGCGTAAATGGTGGCGGTCCCCAGGGCATTGTTGGATTCGGTCCCAACCCCGAAAACCAGGAGCCCGGCGGGAATCAAGCTGCTTCCGTCCGCAGTCGTGTAAGGAATCGAGGGCGCTCCGGCGGCGGAAATCGCGGGCAGAAGAACCTCCACGCCGTTATTATCTTTGGTAAAGAAGGCGACGGGATTGGAAACTTGTTGCGCCACGGGAAGAGCCGTAACCTGGCATTCGTTCTTCGGGCAGACGTAATAAGGGTAAGGAGAAAAGGTTTGGCCGCCCGCGCAGTCGAGGCCGCAATCCTGGATGGAAGTGCCCACGCCCAGGATGCCGTTGGCGCCCAAGGCTGCGACAGTGTCGAGGCTGGGGCCGGGCCCCAGACTCAGGCAACTGGATGCAGGCACGGTGAACGTCGTGTCGCCAATCACCTGGATGGGAACGCTCGAGGCCTTTTCGCCGGCCATCACCACATCGGCCACCAGCACCGGTCCCCACGCATAAGAGGTATCACCAAATTGGACGCACTCCAGCACTTGATTCCCGGAGGAGTCCAGGACCGTGGTGAGCTCGGTGGCCGGGACCGTGGTGAGCGCGGAATTGAGAACCCGCAAGCCCACGGAACCGGTATCGACCAAGACGTTAGGGATCACCTGGCAGTCACCGGTGACCGGCAGGCAGACGGTGACCGTGGTGAATAGCCCATTGTAGTAAGCGGCGCCGGGATTCCCGGAATTTCCATTGGGGCCGAAGTTAACAAAGAGGGGCGCGGTGTTATTGGCCGTCAGCGTTAGGGTCGTGGAGGCGGATTGGGTGGTGTTGGCCTGGCTCGTGGCGGTCACGACCACCGTGGGGGGAGTGGGGATGGTCGAGGGCGCGGTGTAAAGTCCGGCAGCGGAAATGGTGCCCACCGTCGAATTGCCGCCCGCGGCGCCATTCACCGACCAGGCCACGGCATTGTCGGCCGTTCCGGTGACGGTGGCTGCAAACTGCACGGTTGCTCCCGCCAAGGCCGAAGAGTCGGTGGGGGCAACGGCAACCGTGGCATTCACCGGGGGCGTAATCGTAACGATCGCCGAACCGGAGGGATAGGTTTCCGCCGAGCTAATGGCTTTAACCGTCACCGCGGCTGGATTGGGAACGGAAGCCGGCGCCGTGTAGAGTCCCGTCGAGTCAACCGTACCCACCGTCGCGTTACCGCCGAGGATGTTGTTTACGCTCCAAGTAATCGTGGTAGCGGTCGTGCTGACCACGGTGGCGGTGAATTGTGCCACCCCTCCCGCCGGAACCGACGCGGAATCGGGCGAGACGGTGACGACCGGCAAAGGCGCCTCGTTGTAGTTGCCGCCGGAAGTACAACTGGCGAGGAATATCCCGCCCGCCATCACCACCAGAAGGCTTGCCAGCGTGGCTGCGGAAGCACCCTTGAGCCTCATTGCACCACCTCCGGGGTTAGGTTCGTGGGCAAGAGGCTGGGCACGTAAGCGCGGCCGCGGTACGACCGCATATGCCCGCCGCTGGTGAAAACGAAGTTGTCCTTCTGGATTATCAGGGGGCCACCGTGGCGCCCCGTCTGGGCCTGGGCGTACTGCTGGAGGTAAGTGAAGTAAGAGCCCAACAACCGCCGCATGTTGGGCACGTAAGGCCCTTGCCAGGAAACCCCAAAGACTTTGCCGGCCGGCGAGACATATTCGCGGATTACGGCGCCGTTGGCATTGGTGATCTGGTGGAGTCTAAAGCCCGGATGGACTTCTTCGCGAACTTGACCTCGCAGGAATTGCCGGTCCGCGCTCACCGACGATTCCGGCTCGCCGAGCGCTCCGATCAGTGTCGGAGCCCCCAACATGAGCATGAACAAGACTCCCAAAAAGGTTCTCATGGACCTCCACCCGTGCCTTTCTTCCCCTTACCCGCGACGCCTTTTTTCTCGACCTACCCCTCCGCCGGAGGGGTTTCCTGCGTGGCGCTGAATCTCCATCAAAATACCACAGACTGTTACCAGCCATCCAGATTTCAGATGTAGCGCCGGCTTCCAGCCGGCACTGAGCCGCCAAGATGGCGGCGCTACGAACCGGGTGCTGACCTGATTTCAGGTGTAGCGCCGGCTTCCAGCCGGCACCTCGAGTTTCTACATTTTGAAGCACCGGATTCGTTCCCTAGCGATCGAAAGTGACAAAAAAACTGACGGTTTTCAGTAAAATACATGTCATTAGTGTGTCGAACGCCGTCATTCCTCGTCATATGTGTACAAATGTCGCCTTTTGCCTCGGTAAAATTGTCATCTCTTTGTTAGTTTTCATACACATAACGGCTTCGATCGTATAAAAAAAGAATTCTTTTTTTTTAGAACCCCAGCGGGCCACGATGCAACCTCCCGTCCTTCGGGTAAATTGTCCTGCGTTTTCCGCGTCGGTCTGGGCATTCGTCATCTCCTCCGGGCGACCGGGGGAGGGCGTCGCCTTCCCCCCCCTTCCCTCTAGGCTAACCATGAGCCCAGGTTGCCTGTCAAGAGAATTCTGCGCGGTTTTTCCTGCCGGTAGGAAAAATCGTACAAACTGGCGTCACTTTTCCTACCGGCAGGAAAGCCGCAGTGGCGACCTCGCGATATTCAACTCCCTCGCGCTCTCTCACCCCGGCCGGCGCCGCGTGAAAAATATAGAAACTCCAGGCGCCGGCTTCCAGCCGGCATGGAGCCGCCAAGTCTGATCTGCAGACTCCGATGGAGTCCACCGGACTCCAGAAATCGGAGATGGCGGCGCTAAGTGCAGCGGCGCTGCGTACAGCGGCGCTACGTGTAGCGGTCAAGGCATTTGGATGCCTTGTCCACAACCGTGGTTGTAGCAGGAAAGGCGAGATGACGGCAGTAGGGGCGCAGGGCCGATGGGTGAAGTCAATCGGCCTGCGCCCCTACTCGGAGAGCAGACTAAAACGCCCAGTAACCGTATGGGGCGCTCACGCCGTTGGGAGGATTTGTCCCCATTATCCCCGTGAATATATAGTTGGGGGCGCCGAAAAAGAACGGCAGCCCGAAGTCGAAGGAATCATCCGACGCGCCAGTGCCGCCGCTTTCAATCCCTATGTTATTGAACGCTGCGTTATTGGGATTGTCTTGAAACAGCGTAAGGGCATTGGCAATGGAGAGCGTGATGGGTCCCGAGCCAACGCCGCCGTAACCCGTGACCTCCACCGGCACGCTTAGGGCGGGAGGGTACGGGGTTGGACAATAGTAGTCGATATCCGTAGTGTCCACCATACAGTCGCTCACGGTTATGCCCTGTGCGCTGGCATAGCTATTGAGCGTGGTGGCATCGGAAACGAATAGGGCGGCCGAGCCGCTGTCGATATAGCTGGCGTTCGCGGGAGAGGTGTAGGTGACGCCATTGAAGACCACCGTGGGGAAGTAGCCGTTCTCATCCTGAGCGAAGACTTGTGCTTTGCCCAGGACATTCGGGGTGCATCCTGACGGGGAGCCCGGACAGGTTTCCGTCCCGATCCCGAAAACCAGCGTCCCGGCAACCGAGGTGGCTCCCGCAGCAGGAATCGACGGCAACTGGATCACCACGCCATTGGTGTCGGCCGAAGCAAACGCGGCAACGGGATTCCAAGTCTCATACGCCAAGGAGGGGAGATTTGTTTCGGTGCAAATGCCGCTGGTAGGACAGAGCCAATAGGGCGAGTTCGTGGCTGAAGACACACAGCCGTCCCCGCAATCCGTTGTGGTGCTGCCGACACCCAGGATGCCGTTGGCCCCGAGAGTGGCGACCGTATTGTTAGGGTATTGGTTGCATGCGGCATATGAGGGGGCAATCGCATTGGCAGTGATGAGTTGAATGGGAATCCCCTGATTCGCGGTTCCGCCCGAGGCTGCCGGAACTTGCGTGGCCGTTTCCCCGCCAATCTGAACGGTTGCTGACGCCATTGGTCCCCAGGTATAGGTGAGATCGGCGTACCCGACGCACTCATTGAGTTGGTAGGCGCCAGTCGAATCCGTTATCGGAGTTAGCGTGACACTGCCAATCTGGTTAGACGAGTTAGCAAGGAGACGCAACCCTACGGAACCGGTGTCCACCAGGACATTATCAACGGCCGTGCAGGTTGTGGTGCCGGGCTCACAAACGGTGACGGTCGTGTAGATCCCGTTATAGTACGAACCCGTGGTTGCGGTGGGAGGTCCTTGATTTCCATTGGGTCCAAAATTGACAGCGATGGGCACCGAGTTGCCCGAGAAGCCCGAGCCGGACAACGTGACCGTCTGCGTGGTGCCTGCCACCCCATTGCTGTTATCAGTGAGGATCAGGGTGCCGGTGACCGCGCCAACCGCCGTCGGTGTGAAGGTTACGTTGATCGTGCAACTCCCGCCTGCACTTACGCTGGTGCCGCAGTTATTCGTCTGGGAAAAGCCCGTACTCGCCACGATGCTGGCGATCGAAAGCGCAGCCCCCCCCGGGTTGTTGAGCGTCACGGGCTGTGCGGCGCTCGGCGTGCCCACCATGACTTGAGTCGAATAAGTGATACTCGAGGTGGAGAGGGAAACCGTTGAGGCCGTGCCCGTTCCGGTCAAGCTCACGGTCTGCGGACTGCCGCTGGCGTTGTCGGTGATGGTCACGGTCCCGGTGCGCGACCCGGCTGCCACGGGCGTGAAGGTCACGCTGATCGTACAATTCGAGCCCGCGGCCACGCTCGTCGTACAGGTATTCGTCGCGGCCGGGATCGAAAAATCTCCGGAATCTGTCCCCGTGAGGGTGATGCTCGTCAAGGTGAGTGAGGCGTTTCCGGTGTTATTGATGGTGACGGTTTGACCGGTGCTGGGGGTGCCCACGGGTTCGCTCGTGAAGGTCAGGCTGGTAGCTGACAGCGTGACGGTCGGGCTGCCGGGGGGAGGCGTACTGCTGGAGCTGCCACCGCAACCGGCCAGAAAGATCAAGCCCGTAACGACGGCGAGAAGACCGCATAACGTCGCGATGGAAATATCTCTGCGATTCATTGCACCACCTCCGGCCCAAGGTTGTTGGGGATCAGGCTGGGCACGTAGGCGTGCCCCTGGAACGACCGCATGTAACCGTTGCTGACGAAGACGAACTTGTCAGTCCGCACCACCAGCGCCCGGCGGCGCATCGTCTGCCTTGGGGCTTGCTGGAGATTGGTCATGTAGGACCCCAATAACTGCTGGAGGTTGGGCACGGAATGTCCCCGCCAGGAGATTCCAAAGATCTTTCCTTCCGGCGACGCGTATTCCCTGACGAAGCTGCCGTCCGCAGCGGTGATTTGATGGAGCTGATAGCCTTGCCGGACCTCCAGGCGATACTCGCCCTTAACATACTGCTGGTCCGAAGTCACCGATGACTCGGACTCGCCTAGCGCCGCCCACGCTGGAAGAGTTCCCATCATCAGCATGAGCACTGTCGTAAAGATGCTTTTCATCGATCGCTATACCACCTTTCTTTCAGTTTAAACCCCATGGTCTGTTGCTTGGACGGTCTTTGGCTATCAAAAGGTTTCCAACAAGCATGTTAAATTATTGCAAAAAGCACATTTACTTCAAGTGAGTGTCCAATTTGTAGTGGTGTCATTTGCTGTGGCACGGCCATCTTGGCCGTGACCGTTCACGGGCGGGACGCCCGCGCCACTTCCGAATGACACCCCTCCCCCCAATTTAACGGCTGGGAGCCCTGGGGATTACTGGGGATAACGTTCGAGACTCATCAGCCCGGATTTCTCACCAGAGTGCGCGGGACCTAAGAAGCGGCCGCGCGGCCCCCTTTAAGGGCGCTGCATTTTTTTCTTGACTCGATCCGATTATTTAGGCTAACATCGTAGCTTATGATAAAGGCTAGGGAAACCCTGGGCGGCACGGGCGGAAAGGCGGCAAGTTCGATGGTCAATGGCAAGCCAGGCCGACAAATTGTAGTTTCGCAAATGCGACTTATTGTCCTCAGGAGACAAAGTTCCCAAAGCCGTCAGCTTGTTGATAACAAAAGGCCTGGAAAGGTTTTTTTCTCTTCCCAAAGCCGCCATCTTACTTAAAAGAAATCCACTTACAATCAACCCGCAAAAAGTCGAAAATGGGGTGCAAATTGTCCGAGGGACGGTGCGCCAAATTGTCGCTGACAGACGGTAAAAAAGGCCCGGCATGGTGAGAAATCCATGACCCCCCATTAACCGATCTGCGTGCGCAGAGCTTTCCGCACAAGTTGCAGTTCTTCTTCAAGTTTGGCGACTTGAAATAGGTTCAAGGGTGAAGATCCGGGCGCAGGAGCACTTTCCTCCAGCGCGGTGATCAATCGATCCGCACCCAGCAGCGTGGCGCCTTCCATCATCTGAATGAAATCCATGGGGAGGACGTGGGTGGGATTGATTGACCAGCTTTGGAGCAGGGTGATGGCCTGGTTGATTTGGAGCGCGAAGTTCTTCGCGATCCTCCCGTAAGTTTCCAAGCTTAATGAGTACCTGCTGATGACCTCTGATGAACTCATTAATACGGCCTTTTCCGGTCGAAACACCTTCGTCACCCGTTCGATCAAGCGGGCGGGCCTGACCGGTTTGAGAATGTATTCTTTGCAGCCGAGGGCCACGGCCTGGGCGACGGTCTCCCCGTCATCTCGGACCGAGGAAACGATGGTGGGCAGATTTCGCCAGGTCGGGTGCGCCTGCAAAGCCCGGAGCAGATCCAACCCGCTGGACTCCGGCATCATGATGTCGGTGATCACCCCCTGAATATCGGGGTCGGAACTTAACAGGCTCAAGGCCTCCAAACCGTTCCGCGCCAGGACAACGGTATAGCCTTGGCGGGTGAGAATCCCCACCATCAGGGTAGCCGTCACCGAATTGTCTTCTGCCACTAAAATCTTCATGCGGGTGGTTATCCAGGAGAGATTCCACGGGAACACTAAGAGCCAACTTCGGGAATGATTTCCCTCCTCCGGTTGCCGGGCACCGTCCTGCCTTAGGCAATTTTCTTCTCAATTTTGCGCAGTTCAGGTACCAACCGATTAAGAGCCCCCTCCAGGCATATCAGGGCGGCATCGGCATCGTCGAGATTCCCTTGCCGGGCCATCATCTCCAAGGTGCGGGCGGCATCGAACGCCTGAGGCGCGGCGATATCTCCCACCGAACCCTTGAGCGAGTGGGCGGCCCGTTCCAGCAAGGAGGCGTTGTGCTGCTCCGTGGCTTGGCGAACCCCTTGCAGAAGTTTGGGGCACTCCTGGAGAAACATTTCAATGATCTCTCCACCCAGTTGTTCGTCGCCTTCTAACCGGGACAGGAAACAGGTTTTATCAAAAACCACCTGGGGGGGAGTGTCCGCCGGGGCGCCTTGGTCCGAGGGCTTTGTCACTCGTTGGATGATTTCAAACAAGGCGCTGGGCAGAAGGGGCTTGGCAAGATACCCCTCGATGCCGACGGCTTTAAACTCTTCCTCTTCCTTGGGCGCGGGATGAGCGGTCATGGCGATGATGGGCAGGCGTCTACCCGTTTTACGCTCGATCTCCCGAATCGCCCGGGTCGCCTCCAGCCCATTCATGCATGGCATTTCCGTATCCATCAGAACCAGATCATAGTCCTGCGAACCCGCATCCTGGACCGCGGTAAGAATCTCCAATCCGTCCGCAGCCACGGAAACCTGGTGGCCGCGCTTTTCAAGCAAGTGGGTCACCAACACCTGGCTCACCTCATTGCTCTCTCCCAGCAGGATACGCAGGGTGCGTCCGAGTTCCTGCGACGAGCCGCAAGTCTTCGCGGGGTCATTTCCAGCCATCGAGGTTTCCATCGCCCTGACCATGGCCTTGACCAGGTCCGACTCCCGGACCGGCTTGGTGCAATAGTCCACAATACCCAACTCACGGCAACGGGTTGCATCGCGCCCAACATCGGTGGGAGGCAACATCATCACGATGGGGGCCTGGAATCCCGGGATGCAGCGTGCCTGTTCCGCCAGAGCAAGCCCGTCGCCGCCCGGCATCTGCGCATCCAAGAGCGTTACTCGGAAAGGCAAGGGGGAATTCTGGGCGGCGCGGATCGCTGCCAGGGCTGCCTCCGCGCCCTCCACCACCGTGGGAACCATGCCGCGATGGCGCAACATATCCGTCAGGGTTTCACGGCTGGCGGCGTGGTCATCCACCACCAAAACCGGCAGGCCGCGCAGGAGGTTGCTGGCTTCCTCCTCCGGAGGCGAAGCCGCGCGCGGGTCCAAACCCAGGCGCACGGTGACGTGGAACGTGCTTCCCCGACCCGGACCGCTTTCCACCCAAATGGACCCTCGCATCATCCGTACCAATTCCGAGCAGATGGCCAGCCCCAACCCCACACCCTCGAAGCGGCGGGTCAAAGAGCCATCGGCCTGGGTAAAGGCCCCGAAGATCATTTCGATTTTGTCCGCAGGGATTCCCACCCCCGTGTCCACTACCGCCACATGCAGAGTTATGTTCCTTTCCTCTTTCGATTCCACCCAGGCGCGCACAATCACTTCACCTCGTGCGGTGAATTTGATGGCGTTTTCAACCAGGTTCACCACGATCTGTTTTAACCGCACGGGATCACCCACCAGGGGCGAGGGAATGGCGGGGTCTAAACCACAGGCCATCTCCAAGCCTTTGCGATACGCCTGGATCGCCAGCGGACGAATGGCGTCTTCGACCACGTCCGCCAGGATGAAGGGCGTGGCTTCCAATTCCAATTTCCCCGCTTCGATTTTTGAAAAATCCAGAATGTGGTTGATCAGCTCCAGCAAGGCGTCCGCCGAGGACTGGACAAGCTGCAAGTAGTGGCGTTGTTCGGGGTCCAAGTCGGTGGCCAGGGCCAGTTCGGTCATGCCGATCACCGCATTCATGGGGGTTCGGAGCTCATGGCTCATGTTGGCAAGAAATTCACTTTTGGCGCGATTGGCTTCTTCGGCTGCTTTCATGGCTTTATGCGTTGCAACCTCCACTTGTTTGCGTTCCGTAATGTCCTCGGCGATACCCACGACTCGATAGAACTTCCCGGCGGCGTTGCACACCGGAAAAGTACGGTTTCTGATCCAGCGATAGGAGCCGTCCGGACGAATGATCCGATACTCCATGTCGGTAGCAACCCCCCGCTGCGCCTGCGCAAAGACCTTGAACGCCCGTTCGCGGTCCTCCGCGTGAACCGGTTCGATCCAAGCGATCGGAGAATCCATAACTGCCTGGCGGGGGCGGCCCCAGATTTCGTCATAGGCCGGACTCAGGTACGTGACCTGGACCGGTTCTGGCGTGCTGATGAAAAAAACTTCGCGAATGTTCTCCGCCAATTGCCGGAAGCTCTCTTCACTTTCCTCCAACCTTTCCTGGGCGCGTTTGCGTTCGGTGATGTCCTCCACGATCCCGTCGTAGTAGGCAATCTGATGATCTTCTCCCCGAATGGCTCGGGCGCTTTCCCGCACGAAGATCGCCGACCCATCGCGCCTTGCCCAAACCGCCTCCAAATCCTTGACTTCCCCTTCCTGCGACATCCGTTCGTGGAACAGTTGCCGGGGGTAAGTAGGCTCAAACCCCTGGCTTTCCAGGTTGCGTTGAATCAACTCCTCCTGGCTCGCGTACCCCAACATTTTCACCAGGGCGGGGTTTGCCACCAGAATCTGTCCCGCGGGGGTGGTGCGGTAAATGCCGACGGTGGCGTTTTCAAAAAGGCTCCGGAAGCGATCCTCGCTTTCCTGGAGAGCGGTTTCAGCGCGTTTGCGTTCGGTGATATCGCGAATGATACCGATAACCCCCACGATCTCTCCGCCGGCGTCAAAGTGCGGACTGTAAACACTGGAAACCCAGCCGGTCTTACCTGACGCGGGTATGTGGAAGGGCATGTCCGGGCTCTGCACAACCTCTCCCGCCAGGGCGCGACGGATCATCAAATCCGCGTTTCCTGCGCGTAAGTGCGGGAAGAGGTCAAGCGCTAGCTTGCTCAAAGTTTCCAAAGCCGCCACCCCGGTCAGTTCTTCCATGAAGCGGTTCCAGACCTGGTAGCGCAACTCGCGGTCATAGACGACGACGCCCTCCTGGGCACTGGCGATGACCTCACGATTGAATTGCTCGCTCTCGCGCAGAGCCTTTTCCGCCTGCTTGCGTTCGGTGATGTCTTCGTAAGTTCCAATGACCCCGATCACCCTGCCTTCGCGGTCACGTAGAGGCAATTTATTGGACCGGAGCCATCTTTGACTTCCGTCCGGCCGGCTTTGCGGTTCCTCGAAGTTGAGCTTGGGTGATCCCCTCTCTATCACTAGCCGGTCATCGGCCCGGTAAAGCTCCGCCGAGTCTCTGCAGCGAAGATCGAAATCACTTTTGCCGATGATCGCGGCAGGGTCCTGCAACTGGGCATCCAACGCGAAGGCCCAGTTACAACCCAAGAAGTTAAGATTTCGATCTTTCCAGAAGACGCGCTGGGGAATATTATCCAGGGTAGATTGCAGCATCTGCCGGGACTGGAACAATTCATCTTCCCCCCGCTTGCGCTCGGTGATGTCCTGCTTGATGGCGATGAAGTGGGTTACGGCTCCGGCTTCGTCCCGAACCGGCGTTATGGTCATTTCTTCTTCGTACAAAGTGCCATCTTTGCGGCGGTTGGTGAGTTCGCCGTGCCAGACGTCCCCCCCCAGGATCGTATCCCACAGGTCTTTATAGAACGCTGGAGGGTGCTTGCCCGACTTCAAGACGCGGAGATTTTGACCTACCGATTCCGCTGATGTATACCCGGTCAGAGTGGCAAACCCAGGGTTGACCCAGAGGATTTTGCCCTCCCGGTCGGTAATGACGATTCCATTGTGCGCAGCTTCCAGAGCTGCCGCTTGCAGGCGCAACCGGGCCTCAAAATTGCGGTGTTCGGTGATGTCACGGTTGAAAGCGAAGGCGTATTCCTTCCCGTTGAACTCCAGGTAGTTGGCCGTTACCTCCACCGGGAAAACCCTTCCCTGTTTGGTTTGGTTTTGGGTCTCAAAGGTCATCGAGCCGCGCGCTTTGAGCTCCTCCCAGAACCTCCCCCAAACCTCCGGGGGGAAAAGCGGATCCAAGTCCGGGATCGACGAGGAAAGGAGTTCCTCGCGGGAACGTCCTAATGAGCGGCAGGCCGCCTCGTTGACGTAGACAACGCGGCCTTGTGGGTCCAGCCAATATATATTGTCCGAGGCATGCTCCACGGAGAATTGCGTCAGCCGCAGTTCTTCCTCCGCGTGCTTCCGCTCGGTGATGTCCGAAAGGAGGCCTTGGAGGTACCGGACGCCATCCTTTTCATAAGCGCCCACGGTCTGAGCCCGCACCCAGATCCATCTCCCATCTTTGCGCCGACCCCGGTACTCGACATCGCGCGGTTGACGGTCCCGGAAGGCCGCTTCCAATGTCTCCGTGATCGCCTGAACGTCTTCGGGATGAATCGTCTGGAAGATAAACTCCAAGCCACCGTGATAGTATTCCTCCGCGGTATACCCTGCTAACCTTTCGATATTGGGACTGACGAAGACGATATGGCCTTGGGAATCGACCGTCCAGACGACGTCGGGAATATTCAATACGATGGAGCGGTATTTCTCCTCACTTTGACGAAGCGCCTCCTCGGCTTGCAGGCGCTGGGTGATGTCACGGGCGATGGCGGAAGCCCCCACGACCTCTCCGCGAGCGTTCTTGAGCGGCGACATGCTCAGCGAAACGGCAATTCGCCGCCCGTCCTTACTCACCCGGATCGTCTCGAATTGCGAGATTCTCTCCCCCTGCCGGACTTGCTCGAGCAAGCGGGACATCTCCTCCGAAAGGTCGGGGGGAGCGAGGATGGACACAGGCTTCCCCACAATCTCTTCAGGTCGATATCCGTATAGAGCCTCCGCACCCCGGTTCCAACTAACAATCGTCCCTTGTGGCGAAATGCCCTCAATGGCGTCATTGGAGGATTCCACGATGGCGGCCAATTGTGCGCGAGTTTCCTCCGCTTGCTTGCGGGCAGAGATGTCCTGCCCAGTGGCCACGAAATGGCTAATATTTCCGGACGTCCCGCAAACCGGCGTTATGGTCAATTCCTCGTTGTAGAAGGTTCCGTCCTTCCGCCGGTTAACAATCTCTCCTTGCCATGCCCGTCCGGAAAGGATGGTGCTCCACATGTGGCGGTAGAACTCACTGTCCTGTTTACCGGATTTGAGCAGGCGGGGATTCTTACCGATGACCTCATCCAGCGTGTAACCCGACAAAGCCATAAAAGCTGGGTTAACCCACAGGATATTGCCGTCACGATTGGTAATGACGATTCCAATGGCAGCAGCCTTCAAGGCAGCGGCTTGCAAGTGGATTTGCTGTTCCACCTGCCTCCGCTCCGTCACATTGCGGGCGATGCCCTGCACTCCCACTACCTTTCCCTCCTCATAGAGCAGGCGGCTACGAACCTCAATGGCCAGCCGGGCCCCGAATTTCGTGATCAATTCGATTTCAATGTCCCCCGGCGTCTCCCCGGCAAGGGCTTTGCCCAGTGCCGGGGGCACCAGATCGCGATACTCGGGGGGAACGACCTCTAGAATGTTCATGCGCAGTAGTTCTTGCCGCGTATAACCCAGGGTCCGGACGGCTGTGTTGTTCACCGAGGTGAAGTTCCCTTGCAGGTCACGCGTATAGACCATGTCAATGGCGTTTTCCAGCAGGTCGCGGTAACGCTCCTTGAGCGCGGCCTCGCGCCGTAGCCATTCCCGAATCTCCCCGGTCTTCGCCCGCACTTGCTTCCGCAGGATGATCACCCAGGCGGCGGTGGCAAGCATGAGGGCGCCCATCAGTCCCAGCACATTGCGCGTCCTTTGCAAGTTCCACCACGCAGCCTTTTCCAGCACCTCCACGTCGCGGGGCGAGCGCGCCAGCAGGCGAAACGCCGGAGGGGCGCCGTTTTCGTCGGCCAAAACCTCACAAACTCCGGTGATCCCCACACGGCTTCCCACCTCTAACCGGCTGACCGCCGCCCTGGCGCCCTCTCCGAGCACCTGGGTGCGGAAAGCCACCTGGCCCGACGCCACCATCAGGGCGGGAGGATCGCCTTCCGCAAGCAATTTGAATACCCGGCCTTTCAGTCGCACCAGCGAACCGTCGTATGTCCCCTGGACGGCATCGTCCACGGAGATGTCGACCGGCAGTGGCGGGGGGCCGCCCGCGAACTTGCGGAACTCAGCATCCTCGAGCTTTCTGGAGCCCTCGCCCCATGCCGGAAAACCCCAAACCTCCACCTCATCACCCGGCTGGACGGCAGTCGTTTGGGATGTTTCCACCTTAAGGCTCTCCGTCGCGTCCATGATGTACAGCGAGCGCGAAGGCCTCTGCAAAGTCACGATTCCTCGGACCTTCACCCGGTGGCCGGAGGTGGTTCGCGCACTCAGCCTGGCGAGGTCGCGAACCGATTCCATGGGGGGAGTTTCTGCCGTGAGCGTGTTCGGCTCCAGGATTCGGACAGAATTTATGTCTTGGACGTTGATGACAATTCCCACCAACTGATGTTTTGGATTGTATACGCCCCCGCAAGCGCCTTGGACCTGGATTTTGGAATCAAGTAGTTTGGTCGGCGCGCTCTCGGGGTATTTCCGCACGGCGACCGTGACGCGGCCCGAACCAACGACAAGGGAAAGGATAAGATTCTTCGAGGGCAATTCAATTTGAGTGGAATGTATAATACCGGCGATTTCAACCCACTGGCTGTCTTCCTGCCCTAAGGCTAATTCCTCAAAGCGCGGGTGTCGCGGCTCCGGTAGCGGCGCGCGTCCGAGGACTTGAACCTCGGGCTTTTCGATCTGGTTCGCAAACCACCCATGGCCGGTAACTCCCTTGACTTCCACAAGGTCACCGGCTTTAAAGCCAAGGTCTTCGACCGGCACCTCAATGTAGATCCCGCCTGTGGGATCTTGGACAAAGAGCACGTCAGGCAAGCCACAAAACGTAACTACCCCTCGAATTCGAACCGGATACCCTCGGCCAACGTCCTTTTCCGAAAGTGCATGAATCTCGCTGATGCGGGTTAAGATAGGTAAGGAAGAAAGCTGCGCTGGGATTCGGCCTTGCTGCCCCCACAGCTTCCCCAGGCCCACGGACACCAGTAGGCAGGAGAAAACAATCAGGAATCTTGGCGCTGACCGAGCATTCATAGCAGCAGCTCAGCTTACCTGCGTCTTAGTTTCAGACCCGCCGGAGTTTTCGCAGTCGGACTGTCGCGCGCCCAGGTAAGGGCTTCAAAGTCTCTCCCGGCAGACTCCCGGCCTCATCGCCGAAGCTGAAGCTTGGCGAGGACTCCGGGGTGAATCAGAAAGAGTCCCCGAACAAGCCCATGAAGCCTTCCTCTACTTTTTCGGCAGATTGGGCGATAACTTGATGGCAGTTTTCGGATGTCTTGAGTGGCGGCCCCACCACCCCGCGCCTTGCGCCTAGCGCCCAGGTTGAATCGTTATCGCAGGTTGCGCGGTAAGCGGTATGGGCTTCAAGAGGTAGTTGTGAATGGAGCCCCCCACGCCCACGCCGATATGCGCAACGGAAACCCAGCGCTCCAGGGTATGGTGGCCGGTACGATGGAAAAAATACGAAACACCGATGGAAGCCGCCGTTCCTGCGATTTCAATTCCCACAAAAAGCGGCCGGTTATCGACAATGGAATTGGAAAGCAGCCATTCGTAGTCACCCTGATCTCGCAGGTGGCGGGTGGAAGCGTAGTCCAACGCGCGCACGGCGCCGACGCCGGTGAAGAGGTAGATGTTCTCAGCGTCCCAGAACTTGTGCGGCTGCGCCTGGGCCTGGGATTTGGCGGCTGGCGTGGCCGTGGGCGTCGCTGGATTCTCCTGCGCCAACAATCCCCCGGCGCAGGCCAGGAGCAAAGCGAGAAAGAAGATGCTACGAGTTCTTGGCATGGAGGGCATTAAAAGTCAATAGTGGCGCGCCGCTTGCGGCATGGCCATCATGGCGGTGCCCGCGCACGGGCGAGACGCCCGTGCCACGCTATTGGCGCGCGCTAACTTTCCGGCAGCGGCGGGCAGCCGGGGAATTCCGCCAGGTAGGTGTTCCCGATATACTCCAGATACTTGATACCGATTTCGCTGGTGAAAAATCCATCCGTGGTGAGGTCGCGCAGGAGGGAGAAAAACTTGACGCCGGGTCCCAACGCCGGATCCTTCCGCGCATTTTCGCGGTAAGCGATTTGGTCGAGCACTTCCGTTTGCTGCGCCGCCGCGCATTCCAGGAAAACCTTTCCGTAACGGTCGCTGCACGTGGAGTCAAGCCAGGCCAGGCCCCCGCCCAGGGTGAGTTGGTATTCGTGGTTCTCGCTGGTCAGCAAGTCAATGAACTCCGGCGCGCCCGCTTCCAGAGCGCCCCCGGCTTTCTCGTCCGGAGGAATGATCGTCTGGCATAGTGACCGCAGCGTCTGGTACGCGTGGGCGGAGAAAAACTTGGGCGTGTACCCGCCGGCGGGCGCTTGGGCGCGCTCCTCCCGCACCATCTGGTGCACCTGCGCCGCCGCTTGCAGGGGGATCATTCGAAGCACCGACCCCGCAGAGACCCCTATGGTGAAGGTTTTCAATACATCACGGCGGGATATGTTATTCGGCATGGTCATATATCCCCCTTCCTCGCCTCGTCCAGCAAGTATTCGGAGGCTCGCCAGGAAAGCGCCAGAATCGAGAGCGTGGGATTCTTGTCCGGATTCGTTACGAAGCACGCGCCGTCGGTCACGAACAGGTTTTTCACGTCGTGGGCCTGGCAGAATCCGTTGAGGGCCGAGGTCCTGGGATCCTTCCCCATGCGCACGGTTCCGGTTTCGTGGATGATCTCGCCGCCAATGGGAAGGCCATAGGGAAATTCCCCCGTCGCTTGGGTTTTCGTCAGGTACGTGCCGCCCACCGCCTCGACGACGGCGCGAAAGGTTTCCTGCATATCGCGCGCCATCTTGATTTCGTTTTCCCCCCACTGGAAATGGAAGCGCAGGACGGGAATTCCCCATTCGTCGACCACGTCGGGGTCAATCTCGCAATAAGTATTTTCGTTGGGAATCATCTCGCCGCGGCCCGCCAGGCCAATGAAGGCCCCGTATTTTTCCTTGCAGCGCCGCTTCAATCCCAGTCCGTAACCTTCGTATTGGTGGCAAACGCCGTGAAACTGGCCCGCCCCCGGCATGTCGCGCCCGCCGCCGAACTCGACGTGGTAGCCGCGCAGAAAATCATTCTTCCGGTCAAACTTCCACCAGGGGATATAAAGGTGCATTCCCCCGGTGCCGTCGTGATTGTGCGGAGGCATCTTTTCCAGCGCCGGGACGTATCCCCCGCCGTCGCTGCCTACCGAATCCATCAGGTTGCGCCCCACCACACCGGAGGAATTGGCGAGGCCCTGGGGGAAGCGCCGGGACCGGGAATTCAGCAGCAAGCGCGTGGATTCACACGTGCTTCCCGCCACCACCACGGCTTTGGCGCGTACTTGCTGGTCCTGGCGCGTGGTCTTGTCGATATACGCGACGGCCGCCGCCTGGCCCTGATCATTCACCAGGATTTCCCGCGCCATGGCGTTGGTCACCAGCGTCAGGCGCCCCGTCGCCATCGCCGGCGGAATCAAGACCTGGCTGGAGCTGAAGTTTGACGCCGTCTTGCACCCGCGTCCGCACTGGGCGCAGTAGTGGCACGGGGCGCGGCCGTTCACCGACTGCGTCAGGATGGCCAGGCGCGAAGGCACGCAGAGAATCCCCAGCTTGTCGCACCCGCGCTTGACCAGCAGGTCCGAGCAGCGAGGCTTGGGCGGGGGCAGGAAAATCCCATCGGGAGCGCTGGGGATGTTCTCCTTGCTTCCGAACACGCCGATGTAACGTTCGACTTTGTCGTAATACGGGGCGAGGTCCTGGTAAGTGATGGGCCAGTCGTCGCCGCGGCCGTCGCGGGAGTGCGAACGGAAATCCGCCTCGGCGAAACGCAGAGCGATGCGGCCCCAATGATTCGTGCGCCCGCCCACAATGCGCGAGCGGAACCATCGGAACTTGGAACCCGGCGCAATCGTGTAGGGCTCACCTTCCATGCTCCAGTAACCGTTCGGGGCCAGGAATTCGGTTTGGGAAAAATCTCCGATCCCCGCGCCGCCAATTCCCGCGCCGCGATGCGCTAACTCGTAAGGCCAAACGTGCTCCTTGTAGTCCGTTTCGGGGTGCAGCATGGGTCCCGCTTCGAGCATCACCACGTTCAGCCCGCCTTCCGTCAACACCTTGGCAGCCGCGCCGCCCGCCGCTCCCGAGCCGATGATGCACACGTCATATATTTTTCCCGTGCGGATGATTTCCAACATCGATGGCAGCCCCCCTCGCGGAATCCCCGAAAAAAACGCGGTACTGAATGCGTCAGCCCGCAGAATAAAACAGCATACGACAAATTGGAGGGAAATTGTCTACCAAGATGGTGTCCCGGTAGGGTCCCCGGTCGAAGGCGTAGCGGCGAGTTTACCTCGCCAAATGGCGGCGTAAAGCCGCCTCTACATCAACGTCGGACACCGCCCATGTCCCGAATGCCGTGAATCCCCGGCCGCGCGTCAAATGACCAACTCCTTTCTTTTCTGTAACATTCAAGGTTAGCGAGCGATAAGTGGCTTATTTTTCATAAACATTCAAGGTTCCGAAGAAATTTGATCGAAGTCAAGTCTATATCTTCTTTATTTTCAACAGAATTTCAAATCGTGCCGGCCTTTTTTTGTCCCCCTTTTTTCCACCCAAGTTACTACTGATTTACTAAAATCCTTCTTTTCATATACTTGGATTCATGTAACATCCATCGAAAAACCCGCCTTAAATCGCTAACATCCTTTCTTTTCATAAACATTCAAGGTTCGTTGCAAGAAATGCGGGTTTTTCATGAAAACTCAATGTTTTTGAGGTGAATTTGAGCTGCATAAAGTCAATATCTTTTTTGTTTTCATCAACATTCAAGGTTAAGCCCTCGTTTTTGTGGTTTCTGCTATGGCCGATCCATGCTGCTATTAACTCCTTTTTTTTCAATGGCTTAAATTTTCATGCCGGCCACTAGAAAATCCCCGAGAATTTCGCTAACAACCTGTTTTTTCATAGACATTCAAGGTTAGCAGGGTCTCTGCACACCTCATTTTGCTCACTTCCGCCGGAGACTCTGACTCTGACGCCGGGGTTTTTGCCCTGCAAACTTCGCCGATTGGATGGGTGAGATTTCGAGAAGGAAGGAACTTTGCGCGCGGGCATAACGGCACTCCACCGTAACACCCTTATAGTTTAAAACCCTACGCTACGAAAGTCAAGAACAAACTGCCAGCAATAGAGCCTACAAAATGTCACGGCGGGAAGGCGCTATGGCGCGGACCCATCTTCTAGGTCCGCGGCTCTTCATCCAGAATTGCGCAATCAAATCTAAATCCGCGCGCGCCCATGGAAGTCGTAGCGCGGACCTGCGGTTCAAGGTCCGCGGCTCTTCCTGCGAAAAAAGCACCAATCTGAATGAGGGCGGCCTGCCCCCGGATTCGGATGCGTGAACTTAGGTAAGAACCGCAGACCTCAACGGCGGAGGTCTGCGCTACACTCTCCTGTCGTTGAGACTTGTGGGTATTGCCAGGTAAGAACCGCAGACCTCAACGGCGGAGGTCTGCGCTACACTCCTTATCCAAGCCGGGAACGCACGGGCGTCCCGTCAATCTCCCGTCCCGCTGAGCGCCATGGTTTGCGGGCTGTTGTTGGCGCTGTCGGTAACGGTCAGCGTCGCCGTGCGAGTTCCGGTCGCCGTCGGCGTGAAGGTCAGGGAGATTGTACACGTGGACTTTGGCGCCAGGCTCGCTCCACACGTATTCGTCTGGGCAAAGTCCCCGGGATCAGCTCCCGTGAACGTGATGCTGATCGGCAAGGCGGTCGTGAGGTTATTGCCCAGCAGCACGTTCCAGGCGGGGCTGGTGGTCCCCACTGTCTGCGCGGCAAACGCCACAGAGGGCGTCGAGAGCTGAGCTTGCAAGAGGCCCCTCCCCGCGAGCGAGGCGGTTTGCGAACTGTTGGACGCGCCGTCGGTTACGGTCAGGGTTCCCGTCTCCACACCCAGACTGCTAGGCGTATACGTCACCGAGATGGTGCATGAGCTCGTGGCCGGAACGCTGCTGCCGCAGGTGTTGGTTTGGGCAAAATCGCCGTTGGTGGTGACGCTCGAAATCGCCAGTGGGGTGCTTTGAGAATTGGTCAAGATTAATGTCTGCGGAGGGCTCGTGGTGTTCTCCGCCTGCCCGCCGAAGTTCAAAGACGTGGGGTTGAGCGCGGCCGGCAACACCCCGGTTCCAGACAATGAGGCGGTTTGCTGGATGTTGGACGCAGCGTCGGTTACGGTCAGGGCTCCCGCCTCTACACCCAGGATGCTGGGCGTAAACGTCACCGAGATCGTGCATCTGCTCCAGGGCGGGACGCTGCCGCCGCAGGTATTGGACTGAGCAAAATTGCCACTCGTGGTCACACTTATTGCCTGGGGCGTGGTTTGATTACTAAGCAAGGTTATTGTCTGGGGAGGGCTTGTGGCGTTCTGGGCCTGATTGCCGAAGTTCAACGAGGCTGGCAAGAGGACGACCGGCATCACTCCGAGTCCAGACAACGCGATAGTTTGAGGGCTATTCGCGGCGTTGTCGCTGATGGTGAGGGTGCCGGTCCTGCTTAGAATTCCGGTGGGTGTGAAGGTGACGGAGATGGTGCAGTTGCCTCGAGCCCCCACGGAGCCTCCGCAGGTGTTGGTCTGGCCAAACTCCGCCGAGGCGACGATGCTTGGAACAGTGAGAAGCGTATTGCCCGTGTTGGTAAAGACCACTGTCTCGGGCGCGCTACTGGTGCCAAGATCCTGAGGCCCGAACGTCAGACTGGTCGGGGAGAGATTTACTAAGGGCGCCCCCACACCCGGTGAGATCTTTGCCACGAACCCGTCGCCTTGGGCGCCTAAAGTCGTCTGGAACGCACCAGCGGTGGTGGGGAAGTTGGTCGAGGATGCCGACCCTGTCACGTAGGCGCCGCCAGACGGGTCGACGGCGATACCGTAGGCTTGGTCACCGCTAAAGTTACCTCCGCTGCCGCCCAGGTAGGTGGAGTAGACCAGAGCCGAGCCGGCGGCATTAAACTCCGTCACAAACGCGTTAGGATTCGGGCAGGCGTCGCAGGTGGCTTGGAGCGGGTCAGCGGTGGGGAAGTCGGTCGAGCTAGTCCAACCGGTCACGTAAGCGTTGTCGGAAGAATCGACGGCAATGCCAGAGCCACCGTCACCCACAGGATAAACAACATTGCCGCTGCCTCCCAAGTAAGTGGAGTAGACTAGGGCCGAGCCGGCGGCATTCAACTTCGACACGAAGGCGGTTCCGCAGCAGGACTTATCGGTCGGCTGAAGCGGGTTCACGGTGGGGAAGTCGTTCGAGGAAGTCGCTCCCGTTACGTAGGCGTTGCCGGAGGAATCGACGGCGATGCCCGATACCGCGGCGCTGAAGTAGGTGGAATAGACCAGCGCCGAGCCGGCGGCATTAAATTTTGACACAAACCCGGCGCCAGTTGTCTGAATCGGGTTGACGGTGGGGAAGTTGGTCGACGAAGTGTAGCCCGTGACGTAGGCGCCGCCGGACGGATCCACGGCGATGGCGGAGCCACCGTCACCCTCATGATAAGCAACACTGCCGCTGCCTCCCAAGTAAGTGGAGTAGACCAGAGCTGAGCCGGCGGCATTAAATTTCGACACAAACACGGTGCCGCAGTCCCCAGTGTAGCAGCTGTCGTTGGTCGCCTGAATCGGGTTCACCGTGGGGAAGTCGGTCGACGGAGTGAAGCCCGTCACGTAGGCGTTGCCGGAGGAATCGACGGCGATGCCGCTGCCGGCGTCACCATGAAAACTGCCGCCGGCCGCGTAATAACCACTGCCGCCCAGGTAGGTGGAGTAGACCAGGGCCGATCCGGCGGCATTCAGCTTCGCCACAAACGCGTTGCCGTGGCAAGGGGAGCTACCGCAGGTCGCTTGAATCGGGTTCACGGTGGGGAAGTCGATCGTGTGGGTCTGGCCCGTCACGTAGGCGTTGCCGGAGGAATCGACGGCGATGCCGAACCCACTGGTATCCCCATTCGTAAAGATGCCGTTCAGGTAGGTGGAGTAGACCAGGGCCGAGCCGGCGGCATTGAACTTCGTCACAAACGCGGCACCGCAGAATTCGCCATTCTCACAGGTGGCTTGAATCGGGTTCACGGTGGGAAAGTTGGTCGCGTCCGTCCATCCCGTCACGTAGGTGTTGCCGGAAGAGTCGACGGCGATGCCATAACCCGTGGTGCCGTTCTCAGTTATACCCCCGGGAGAGATAATATCGGCGCCGCCCAGGTAGGTGGAGTAGCTGAGAATAGGGTCGATGAAGAGCGCTTTCGAGTGGTCGTACGGTGCGACCTGGAATTGAACCCGGTTGTTCGCCTCCAAGATGTAGTGTCCATCCACGGGTGTCCGTTGTCCGTAGTCCGTTGTCCGTTGCCCACCATTCGTCGCGGGTTGGTAGACCACCGGCTTGTGGAAGCGGACCTCGCCGCCGTCGGTTTTGACCACGAGGTCGCCATCGGCGGCAATTCGTAGGGGCACCCCTCGTGGGTGCCCTTCAAGGGCGGGCACGAGGCCCGCCCCTACGTCCAGGACGATGGCGCTGGGGTCGGCGCCAGGCGCGACAACGAAATCATATTCGAGCTGCCCGCCTTCGTTGCCGTAATAAACCAGGTCCACACCGGGATAGACGTTCTGGTATCTCACCTTAGCGTAGTTGGGCACGTTGGTGCGCCACTTCTTGGGATCATTGCCGATAAAATAATTGCTCTTGCCGGGGAGTTGGTCCGCGCCCATCACTGCGGCGCGGGCGTCTGCGCCCACAAGGTGCATCCGAATAATGTCCGGTGTTTGTGACTGGAGCTCGAGCGCCGGGCCCCCATTTCGACCCAGCGGCGTCTCCAGTTCCTGGCCCCGTCCGTCTTTCATGCCCAGCGAGGGCAACAGCAAGGGACGTGGAAGAGAATTGTAGGGCCGAACGGCGTTCGGCCTTGGGCCAGCGCTGCTGGCCCCTACGACTGCCGACCTAAAGGTCGGCGCTACGCCTGCTTGGGCCTTCCGCAAGGAGAGTACCGCCTCATCACCGGTAAGGAACAAAGCGTAGCCCCTTCCGCGTGAGAGGAACTTGACCTGTCCATCCGTCTGCCCTTGATTGGCCTCGAAGCTCAAGGGCAGCTTGCCGTAACTCGCGATCAATCGATTGGCGGGGGAGCCAGCGACCTGAGTGGGCCGGTTCACACCGCCCGACATTCCACTGCGGGCCTGCTTCGCCGCGGGAACATTCTGCCGAGAAGTGGCCGGTGAAAAATCCACCAGCATCACCGCCGCAATGACCGCGACGGTAATCCCTGCACATATGAAAACACTCTTGAATGAAAATCGAATCCATTTTCTCATCACATCCTCCAAACCTTCTTGTCGAATATTCGCCCTTGGCTCAGACCTGCTCTTTTGCTGTGCGAAGCACCTTGGAGTGCGGTAGCAGCAGCTACCGCCTTCTTTTGCGCCTATGTCATGGTAACCGAAAATCGAAAGGCGGTAGCTGCTGCTACCGCACTCCAAGGTGCTTCGCACAGTGGCATCGACGATGGGCTGTCGGTAAAGTTCAGCATCGTCGTTCGAGTGCCGGCCCCCAACGTGAAGGTGAGGGAGATCGTGCCGCCGGACCGTGCCGCCCGACTCCCGCCGCAAGCGGAGAGGTCGTCCCGGCGAGTCGGAACTCGGAATAAATGCTGAAGGGTATGACTGCAATAAGGAAGCGATGAGTCCCCAGTATACCAAACTTCGGCGGCGAGCAGTAAACCTGGGTTTGTAAGCGTAAGGGGCCGGGGACATGTACACCTCCCCAGGGCAGGATCCTAGTGTGGCGTGCCTAGTTGACTCTCCGGGGACGGGATTGTCAAGCCGAAAAACATTCTGGGACAAATAGTCGCTGATGGCGCGGCGTGCGGCCCGGGGCCAGCGCCGCTGGCCCCTACACGCGACGTGGCACGGGCATCCTGCCCGTGATGTTCATGGCCAAGATGGCCATGCCACGCCTCGGGTTGCGGCTCCGCCGCTTTGCGCTACCCTTCCTCAGCCAATCTTCAGCGATTTCTCGCAGGAATCCCTTACCCATCCAGGCAAAGACATAATGTCCCAAAATGTGCTTGACAAGAAACGCTGCCACGCTAGAGAATGAGGCATCCACATTATATTTAGGCTCTCGGTCGCGGGCTTAACCCTCGCGAGGGCCGCAGGGCGCAGCTAAGAAGGAAGTGTCATCTCGGAATCGGTCCAGGACCGGGACAGAGGAGGAGGGTGCCATGAGAGGAAAGTCCATTGCAGGCCATCAGCTTCAGAAGTTGGGGATCAGAAATCTACGCACCGCTGGGTTCATCGCGGCGGTTATTTTTTTCCTTGCCGTAAAGGCCGGGTGGGGCAGCGTCACGGGGAGCATCTCCGGCGTGGTGCGCGATTCGAGCGGGGCGCTCATCCCCGCCGCGGATGTGGTGGCCCTCAACACCCAGACCGGCGTGAGGTGGACGGTAACCACGGATGCGCAGGGATTCTATTCATTTCAGGCCCTGCCAGTGGGTAACTATGAAGTGGACGTCAAGAAGGGCGGGTTCAGCGCGTACCGGGAAACCGGGCTGGCCTTGACCGTCAACGCCGCTTTGACGGTCGATGTCACTCTGCAAGTGGGACAAGTCAGCCAGTCGGTCACTGTAACCAGCACCGTGGTACACGTGGATACCACCAGCACGCAAATGGGCGAAGTGATCGGCAGCAGCAAAATTACCGAGGTGCCCTTGCTGACACGCGGCTATACGGATCTGCTAGCCCTGCAACCCGGTGTGGTGCCGGTCAGCTCCGGGATGGCGGGAGGCCAGGGTGGAGAGTTCACGGCTACGGGATTTGGCATTGCTCCGGTCTCGGGCGACCTAAATGCCGGCAACCTCTCTGTCAACGGAATGCGGGAAAGCGCGAACGGCTTCTTGCTGAACGGCGCCACGGTGCAGGAATCGGGATTCTCCGGCACGGCCATCATTCCGAACCTCGATTCGATCGCGGAGTTCCGCATTCTGACCAACAATTTTGACGCCGAGTATGGCGCCTATGCCGGCGGGCAGATTAACGTGCTCACCAAGTCCGGGACCGATCGGTTCCACGGCGACATGTTTGAATTTGTTCGCAACACGGACCTGGAAGCTCGCAACTTTTACGATACGAATCGGGGCGCCTACCAGCAGAACCAGTTTGGCGGCACCGTGGGCGGCCCCATCAAGCGCAACAGGCTGTTCTTTTTCGCCGACTACCAGGGAAACCGCAAAGTTCTGGGACAGAGCTCCGGTCAGGTGACCGTTCCCACGGCGGCGGAGCGTCAGGGCGACTTTTCTGCGCTGGCCGGTCAAATGACCGGAATGGTGCAGGGTCCATATTGGGCGCAGCAACTCAGCAGCGCGTTAGGCTACACGGTCGTCCAAGGTGAATGTTACGATCTTGCATCCGGGTGCACCTCGATCACTGCTCCCAATCAAAGCGTCTTTCCCAATGCGCAAATACCGTCGGCCGTCTTCACGACACCGTCCAAGAACATTCTTCAGTACATTCCCCAGGCCAACAGCGGTCCCTACTTCGTCAGCTCGGGTGCGGCGAGCCGGCTTCAGGACGATAAGGGCAGCGGCCGGCTGGACGCCAACACGGGCATCGGCATGGTGACCGGCTACTATTACTATGACCAATACGAATCCAAGAATCTAAACCCGACGGCGCCTCTGTTCGGTGGCGGGAGCTCGGTGTCGTCAGACGTGGTCAATGTCGCCCTGACGAAGTCGTTCGGCTCGAGCGCAGTGAACGAAGCTCGCCTTGCCGCCACGCGCCGCAACATCTTCAACCACCCGACCGGCGGAGAACCTCATGGCTTGACTTTCCTTGCTTCGCTGGGCTTCCCGGTGGGCCCCGGCGCCCTCGGTCCTTGGCCCGTGCAACCGGCGTGGGCCACGGTGCCCTCCCTCGGCTTTAACGCTTTTGGAGTCGGTAGCGGAGGGGGTGTAGGCGGGATCATCGAAAACACCTTCGAGGGGCTCGACAACTTCAGTAAGGTGGTCGGCACCCACACGATTAAATTCGGCGGCATGACGCGTTACAACCAGCAGACTCAATTTAACTGGGGATCCAATGGCGCCTATACGTTCAACGGGTCGGAAACCGGCATCGATTTCGCCGACTACCTGGTTGGCGCTCCCGTCGGGTTCCAGCAAGGGCAGGGCTTTCCTGACTACGGACGCAACCACTACTTGGGCCTCTATGCCCAAGACAGTTGGCGGGCGCGCCCCAACCTCACCCTGAATTACGGCTTGCGTTGGGAATTCGATACCCCCTGGACGGAAAAGCACAACGAGTTTCAGACCCTCGTGCCCGGTGAGCAATCCCTGGTGTTCCCCGGTTCGCCGACGGGCTGGGTTTTTCCCCTCGATCCCGGGATTCCACGCGGCTTGGGCCCGATTCGATTCAACGACTTTTCGCCCCGGGTGGGTCTTGCCTACTCGCCCAGCATCGATGGTGGCTTCCTGGGTAAACTGATCGGCGGACCGGGCAGGACCAGCATCCGTGCAGGCTTTGGCCGGTTTTTCACCACGTTTGAAGGCGCCACCAACTTCAACGCCATCGGCGATGCCCCATTCGGATATTACTATGGGAGCCCGGTGCCTCCGGAGTTCGCCACGCCTTACGTCGACCGCGGCACAGGGTATGTCGAGGGCCAAAAGTTTCCCAGTTCTCCGCCGCCTCCCAATTCCTCCCCTCAGCACCCCGACAACAGCATCAATTGGGCGGCGAACACACCTATCAGTAGCTCACCGGGCTTCTACTATAAGAATGACGTCCCCTATGCGGAGGACTACGAGTTTTCCGTACAGCGGCAATTGAACCCCACCACCCTCCTGTCGCTGGCGTATGTAGGTACGCAGGGCCACAAGTTGCTTACTTCGCTGGAAGCGGACCCTGCAAACCAGGCCTTGTGCCTTAGCCTGAGCCAGGTGAGCGAGGTGGCCACAGGCACTCAGCCGTGCGGTCCTAATGGCGAGAACGGACCTTTTACAACGCCTGCCGGTACGGTCATCCCGACCACGCGCGGGCCCTTCGGTCCATTAATCCAGAGCAACGCCTGGTTCGCGACGCTGGGGAATTCCAGCTACAACTCTTTCCAGGCCAGCGTGCGGCATGCAACCGGGCGGCTGGAGTTTCTGGCCGGCTACACGTTCAGCAAGTCCTTGTCGAACGCCTCGGGGTATGGCGAATCGGTGAACCCTCTCGACCACAACGAGCGGTCGCTGTCGGCCTTCGACGTGACCAATAACTTTGTCACCAGCTATAACTACCAGCTCCCGTTTGATAAGTTGGGAGGCCCCAGGCGCCTGACGCAGGGATGGCGTTTGAGCGGCATCACGCGCTTTTCCACGGGCATCCCCGTCACCCTTCTGGCCAGCGACGACCGCTCTCTGCTGGGAACGAACGGCTCGGGACCCAGTGAGTTACCGATCGATACGCCGAACTTCTCGGGCGGGAATCTCACTTTCCAGGATCCACGCACTGGGCAGCCGTATTTCAACACCAGCTTGTTCAGCCAGGAAACCCTGGGCGTGCTCGGATCCGCCAGCCGCAGGTTTTTCCACGGCCCTGGAATCAATAACTGGGACGCCGTCATCGCCAAGGATACGCGCCTGACGGAAGGCACCAGCCTGGAGATTCGCGGCGAATTCTTCGACGCCTTCAACCATGCGCAGTTTACCCTGAACTATGCCGACTATGCCGACCCGGCGAACTTCGGATATGTTCGGAGTGCCAATGCACCCCGTATTGTCCAGCTCAGCCTTAAGTTGCTGTTCTGATCGGGCGGGGTGACCGGCAATCACTTCGCGGGCATGTCGAGATTGATCCAACTGGCAATGCCGTCGCGCCCGGCGTTGTTGCGTGGCCAGACCTTCAGGCTGTTATGTCCGGGGTGCAGCTTCCAGGGGAAGATGGCCGTGACCCGGGACTTGTCGCCTTCATCGATCTGGGCCATAAACGAGTATAAACCAGGGGTCTCGGTGTCCAGGTGGACCCGGAATTCGCCCCGCGTCGAGGTCGGCTCGAGAGCGTAGTGCGCCTGGTTAAGGGTCCATTCGAAATTGCCGTAGCGCGTGACCAGGTTCGGATGGATCATTTCGGCGGGCACGTCCGCATCGGTCCAGACCTCGAATCCGGGCCAGGTCCAAGGGCCTTTGCCATTGTTGAGCGGCAAGGGCCACTTCTCTTCGAGGAAATTGCTCCTGGGGATGAGGCGCATTTCCGCGAACGACATGTCAACGTCCAGCCCGCGCCACTTAAGCACCGAGTCCACGATATGCACGATGCGCGTGGGTTCCACCTTCTGGCCGCGCAGCACTCGTAGCTGGCGCTGCCGCACCTCAAACAGCGAGAGCGGCACGCCGGTGGCGCCGTCCGCCGGGTAATAGGCCGCCGTGCCATCCACCCAGATCCACTTGCGGAACTGGTTCGACCAGATCTCCATCGGTTCGTGACCGATGAGGGTGGGACGGCCCAGCGTTCCACTATCGATGGAAACATCCCTGCCCACGAATCCGAAACTCTCGCACGCCTGCAAGAACACCACGTCGTATTGCTGACAGAACCCGCCGACCGGCTTGCCGTCCGGGCCTTTCTTCAGGATTTCGAAGGCATCCCACGCCGGATAGAATTGGTCCAAGTGCCACTGCTCCCATGGCCATTGGCGCGATGACCAGGCCGCCAGCCTGGTGATGATGTCGAGTTCGGTTTTCGCTCCGCTGACGACGTCGTCGAGCTTATACCGCGCCCGCAGCTCCTTCAATTTCGGCTGGGTGAACGGCTCGTAGCGAAAGGGGATGGAGGTGCGCACGATCTCTTCATTGTGGGAATCGACCACTTTGACCGCCTTCGTCCAATCCGTCGCCAGTTCAGGCTCGGTGGTCAAGGTCATTTCGCCCAACTTGGGCGTAATCCGCGGGTCGGCAGTCCCGAGGGTCACCTCGATCTGAAAATAGCGGCCGCGCGGCTCTGCGAGACTGCCGTCGCCGCCCAGGAGGGTCCACTCCGACCACGTTTGCGGGCTCGGCACATACGACGTTCCGGATCGTCCCCGCAGGGTCACGCCGATCTTGGCGCCCGGCGGTGTGTCAACCGCGACCCGAAGCGGACCGGGCGCGGTAAGAGGCGGCGCCAGCGGATTCCCCTCCAGGTTGGCGACGTCCATCACCGGCAGCACCAGGGAAGCGCTCGGCGGGAAGTGTTCCAGATAGACCCGGACGTAGTACTCCCCGGCAATGTCGCCGGCCGGTCCCAGGCGGTCCACGCTCCAGGACTTGCCCCCATCGGCGCTGCGCGCGCTGCGGTGCGGCAAAGCCGCGTAGGAATCATCGGCGCGCGCAATGCGGACCATTCCCGTGCCCGAGATGACGATGTCGTTCACTCCCGGCTTGAGCGCCGAAGGATCAATGTTGTACGCCTGCCATTCCCCCCAACCGGTTTTCTGGGGCGCGGCCAGTTTCTGGGGGTGTCCGTTCACCTCGACTTTCAGGTCGCCGCCGCGGCTCAACATCAGGACCGCCTTGCTCGCCCGCGGATCGGAAATCAGGAGTTGCTTGCGAATCTTGATGCCGGGAGAAAGCTTCTCTTCGTTGGGCTTATAGGAGAAGCCGGAGGCGGGCCCGTCGTCTTGAATTACTTCACCGGACTTCAGTTGCAGCGCCGAGCCATCCGGGGAGAGGGTAATGTTGCTGCTCACCGCGCGTGCGTAAATCGCGCGGGCGTTCAGGCGCAGCGTCGCCGCCAGGGCCGGGCTCCATAGCAAGGCCGCGAACACCACGGTGCCGAGCGACTGTCGAGCGATCCGTAACCATAAGGGCATATTTTTCCTCATGTCTTTCCATGGCCTTTTCGATGAAGGACGAACCCGCGGTCAATCAATCACAGATTGGCCCCGTCAATCCCTCATTGCGCCATGGGCGTGGAGAACGCCGGGAAGTCATGTGCCAGCCCGGTGGCGTCTAAGCCGCTGAGTGTTAGAGCAGCATTTTGAATTCATCAATAGTCAGTCCCGCGTCTCGAACTAAGCCTGCCATGGTAAAGGCGTTGACGGGATTGTGCCGAGGAATGGTTAAGAAATGAATACCATCGGACATGACGATATGCTTTCCCTGGCGGATGATTCGGAACCCTGCCTTCTCAAAGGCTTTGACTGCATTCAGATGATTGATGCCGGGGAGCTTGGGCATGAGTTAGACAGTTACTTCGACCTCCCGTACTTCCGCCTCTCGTAAAGTTTCTTTGACGGCTTCCAAGTACTCCCTAATGGCGTCTCGGATGTTCTCAAGCGCTTCCTCTTCTGTCCGCCCTTGTGACCAGCATCCGGGCAAGCCGGGGCACGAAACGCTGAAACCTTCTTCAGAACTTTGCAAGACGACACTGTATTTCATGGTTGATCCTCAAGCCGCATTATACTCGTAAAGACCTTATCCGTTGCACTTAATGACTTACCGAACACCTATTCACGCCGACTTGGACAAATACGGTTCTGACCCGCGAGTCGCCGGGGAAAGTGTCTTCCTATCTCGGGTCAATCAAAAGCAGATTAACTCCGGCTGCCGCTTCCGAACAAAGCCAACGATATGCCTTACAGGTCCGCGCTATGCTTAACGGCCCCATCCGGCAAAGCCAACGCTCTCACAAATACCTCAGCAGTTCGTCCAATATTTCTTGGATGCCGGCGTAAGGATCGCCGGGGCCGTCGAATTCAATCGAGTAGACTCCCCGGAAGCCCGCACTTTTGGCAATCTCCATTGCTTGGGAAAAGTCGAACTGCGTTTCCGCTCCTTCCGAGTCGAATTCCAGGCCCTTGGCGTGGCACACGGCTGGGGCGTAAGCGAAGAGCATCTTCAGCCCCTTCTCGCGCGTGGGTCCATCGGCAAAGTTGGCGAAGTCCGGCAACGCGCCGATGCGCCCGGGGCCGGCCAGCTTGAGGAGCTTTACCAAATCCTCCGGATCCTCGGCGCCGAAGTCGGGGTGGTTTTCCACCACCACGTGGACACCCTTGGTTTGCGCATAGACCGCGAGCGCCTTGTAAGATTCGACGGTCGGCGCCAGGTTCTCGGGGTCCACCTTGCCAGGACCGACCCGCACCAACTTCACCCCCAGCTTGTGCGCAACGTCCACCCAGGGCTTGACGGCGTCCAGAGCCGCCCTGCGCACTTCCTCGTCCGGGTCGGAAAAAGTCCCCCCGCTCCCACACTCCTCGATATCCACGGGCATGTTCACGATGGTCGAATGCGTGTGCACCAGCGTGTACTTGATCTCCTGCAAATAGGCCGGCTCGGTGGAGGGAAAGTGCGTGGTGTAAAACTCAAAGTGGTGCACCTGGTATTTGTCGACGATCATTTCGGGGAAGTCGAGCAGCGCCAGCATGGGGCCGGGAAGGTCGAAATCGCTGCGGCGCGTCGCGCGGAAGTAGTTGCGGAGGCTCCCGGTGGAAATGGCAATTCGTTCCAGTTTGCTCGAGGCGCTGGGGGCCGGATGCGGGTGCTTCTTGTGGGTATAGCCGAATGCGGTTCCGCCGCGCCCTAGGCCCACCACTGCTGCGCCACCCATGAGCCGCGCCAGGAAATCACGCCGTACCATTGCGCCTCCCCACTTGCAGCTATCAGCTCTCAGCCATCAGCTCTCAGCTTGTTGCTTACCGTTATCAGCTTACGCTTTAACTGACTGCTGAAAGCTGATAGCTGATAGCTTCCTTTCTCTGCCTACTGCCCGCTCCGCACTACTCGAAATCCGTAGTCCGCATACTGAAAGGCCGGGGGAATGCTGGAGCGGGCGGCCACCCGGCTCACCTTGATGTGGTGCCGCCAGGAGCCGCCTCGCGAGGCGCGGCGCTCGCCCGCCGCAGGTCCCGAAGGGTTGCGCTCCGGCGATTGCCCGTAGTAATCCGCCTGAAACCAATCCGCGCACCACTCATGCACGTTTTCGCAGAGATCGTAAATTCCGTAGGGATTCGGCGCGCCGCGCCCTACGGGTAGGGGTCCGCGCACGTCGCCGCCCCAGCGCTCTTGATAATCCGCGCGCGATTGCGGCGGATCGTCACCCCAAGGATAAAACCGGCCCTCGCGGCCGCCGCGCGCGGCGCGTTCCCATTCCGCCTCGGTGGGCAGGCGATAAGGGCGGCTGGTCAAGCCTTCCAGCCACTGGCAGTATTTCTGCGCTTCGACCCAACTGACGGAGACCACCGGATGGTCGAGATCGTTGAAGCCGTCCTGCTCCCAGTTGGGCGGCGCCGGATGCCCGGTGGCATTCATAAAAGCGGCGAAATCTCGATTGCGCACCTGATAAATCGCCATCTCGAACGCATCCACCCAAACGCGATGCACGGGGCACTCCTCATCGCGACCCTGCTCGCAACCCATCAGGAAATCCCCAGCGGGAACTACCACGCAAGGGGGTTCGGCGATGCTCTCCGAAGCTTGCTGGCCAGGGGCAGCACTCTGCTGGTTGGGCGACGAAACCACGGGGTAGAGTCTTTCCTTTGCATGAAAATGTGCGAGACACTTTGGAGTGCGGCCGCGAAGCTGCCGCTTTGCCCCTTGCCCACGGGCCGCATGAATCAAGGGCGGAAAGCGGCAGCTTCGCGGCCGCACTCCAAAGTGGCTTCGGCACAGCCATTTTCAAAGCAGAGGCGATGAGACGCAGAGAAAAGGCCGTCTGCTTTCAAATCTCTGCGCCTCCGCGCCTCCGCGGTGAACGAGTCTCGCGGAGACTACGCCCCCTGGTAGGTGGCCAGGAACGTTTTCATGCCGGCGGCGTTGAGCTTCAATTTGCCGGAGCGGATGTACTGCTCCTTAAGGTTCTCGCGATAGATCTCGAATTGCAGGTCGCGTTTCTGGTCCAGCAACTCCTCACGGAGCTGGTCACGCTGGCCGGCAAAATCCGCTTCATTGGCGGGGGTGTGGGAGACCACTTTGAACAGCACCTGGTTGGAGCCCGCGGAGATGACACCGCTCACTTGCCCGGGGTTTAGCGTAAAGGCGTCGCTCAGTTGGGTGCCGCTGCCCACCCCTTCTATGTATTCGTTCTCACTGAAGTCATTGCTCAGTTTGGCGGTCAGACCCAGGGATTTCGCCGCCTTGTCAAAGTCCTGGGTTTTGGCCAGGTCCGCGAGTTTCTTGGCTTTGTCCTGAGCCAACTCGATGGACTGGGCGTGGCGATAGTCTTCTTCCACCGGCGCGCGCACTTCATCCAGCGTGGGAACGTGCTCGGGGACGATCTGGAGCATCTGGATAATGGCTTCCCCCTTGGGAACGGAGATGGGCGTGCCCACTTCGTTCAGGCGAAGCTGGAACGCCAAGTTCTCAAACGCGTCGGCTTTGCCGAGGTCGGCAATCGGCTGGTTGTACTTGAACAGCGGCGACAGCTTGGGCTCCAGTCCCGCCTTGCGGGCAATGTCCTCAAACTGCTGGGGGCTCGCTTTAAGCTGCTCCTCAAGGCTGGTGGCCAATTTCTCCTGAGCGTCGGCAACCCGCTGCTTTTCCATATCGCTCTGAATGGAACTCTTGACCTCCTCAAAGGACTGCAAGTGCGCAACCTGCTTGTCTTCGACTTTGAGGATATGGATGCCGTACACGGTCTTGATCAAACCGCTGACCTCGCCCGGCTTCAGAGAAAAAGCTATGGAGTCGAACTCCGCCACAGTTTGCCCGTGAACCAGCCAACCGAGTTCGCCGCCCGCCTGGGCCGTGCTGTCTTCGGAATACTTCTTGGCCAGGTCGCCAAAGTTGGCGCCTGCCCGGATCTGGTTCAGCACATCCGCCGCGGTCTTCTGAATGGTCGCCACTTCCGCCGGCGTCTTGCCCGTCGTCTTAAAAAGGATGTGGGCAACCTTGACGCGGTCGGGCACACGGTAGTCGGAAAGGTGCTGGGCGTAGTACTGGCGTAATTCCGCCTCATTCACCTTCACCTGCGCCCGCACCTGGTCAGGATCGATCACGACGTAGCGCACCTGGCGTTGCTCGGGAAGCTTGTAGTGGCCAGGGTCCTTCTTGAAGAATGCTTCCAGAGCTTCCGGCGCCACTTTAACGTCCTTCAGGAACTGGCTGGAATCAAAGAGCACATAGTCGATCTTGGCTTTGGAGTTGCGATGGCGGAACTGCGCCAGAACCTCGGCGGGCGTTACCTGCACTCCGTCGGTCACGATACTGCGGATTTTCTCCTCCAGCAGACTGTCGCGCAACATGCTTTCAAACTGGGTGAGCGATTTGCCGGTGTTCTGTGCCACCAGGTCCGCGGCGCGGTCCGCTCCCACGAAATTTCCATCCGGGTACAACCAGGGGATCGACTGGGCAGTCTTCTGCAACTCCCCGTCAGAAACTTCCACTCCCATGTTCCCCGCCTGCTGGAGCAGGATCTGTTCGGTCACCATCTGATCAAGCACGCTGGGCGCTATCAACGGCACCATTTTCGTGTCGAAGCCCATGGGGGAGTTCTTGAACCGGTCGCGGATCGATTGATCCAATTCCGCACTGGTAATGGTCGTCTTGCCGATCGAGGCCAGCACATTGCCCTGCGGGGTGCTCGAGTCGCCGCCCGGGATGGGCGCCATCACCACCACCATGCTCAGCGATACGATGCCCAGGAAGAAGATAAGCAGGTATTTCTTGACTGCCTCTTTGTTTTTCCGGAATAAAGCAAACATGATTGCTCCTGCAATTTGGCCAAAACCTTATCATTATAGAAGAGAGGCGCCAATGGCGGCAAGACCAGGGTTTGCTCGTTGCTTCGTTTGCTCGCGCATTGGGAGATTGTGCCATTTGCGATTTGCGATTGGTGATTGGCGATTGAAGCATCGGTTCATCTGTCTATCGGATCATCGCGAAATCTGCGATTTGCGATTGGCGAAGTCGGCAAACTGGTTCATCTCCTCACCTAAACCTACCGATAGCCGATACGGAGTAGTGTGTCACGCTGGATGTTCATCGGTCGGCCTCTCCTTTCCCCCTTTCGTACCTAGCCCAACTCTTGTCACGCTTCACTGGTCACCGGCCACCGCACTTGAGTTGCTGCCGGCTCCTGAGGTTGGTGCGTGCCGACCCTTCGGCCAAATCAGACAGCCTCTAAAAGCCCCACTCCGCCCCGATCTATCGCCTAATATCTGCATTTTCGGCCCAAAAGTCCGACCGATTCTTGTCGATGACCATGCAATTGGTGCATTTTCGTGTAAAAACCGTGTAAATCGCCTGACATTTTGTCGTCCTGTCCTTTGTTTTCATGCACATAGTCGGATCGATCTTCATTTTTAACATCTCTAGGGCTCAGCGCCGCATTTCGGACTTTGAATACCATACGAGTAAGCCACCACCATTGGCGCAGGCTGGAATCTTCCACCCATTGGAGCTGAATAGTTTACAGCCGATAGCGGACAGCAAGCACATAGCCTCCAGTCCCCGATCCCGGTCCCGAATCCCGGCCGCAGCGCCGCCAAGTTGTTCTCGGTCATTTCCCATTCATGGGTCAGCGACATGGGAACCGCTCTCGTGATAAGGAGGGCCACCCTGGGCGGCGGTCTGGCATGCCCCAGCGGCCTTCGGCCCTAGCCTCCACTACAAAAGACTAGCGTAGAGCCCCAGTGGCTTGTCAAGATCTTTATGGGCATTTTTCGTGAAAATCGTACCGGAAAGCGACGAATTGTCCCCGGCATTCCTACCGGTAGGAATTGGCATTGCGGAACCGTCATGCAGCGCCTAAAGCTGACAGCCGACAGCTCACGGCATACAGCAAACTGTGGTTGCTCATTCCCTCGGACCTTGCAGAACAAGCGAGTGTAGCGCGGACCTGCTCTATAGGTCTGCGGCTTTTCGTGCCTTCCATTGGAAAGAAGAAAATTTGCAATGAGGAGCCGCGGACCTTGCAGAGCAGGTCCGCGCTACAGTTGGTTGTAGGGCCGAACGGCGTTCGGCCGAGGGCCCGCGCTGCTGGCCCCTACACGTTTGGTTGCGGCTCCGCCGCGCCGCGGGATTAACCTTGCAAAAATGCCACCCCATGGCATTTTTGCAAGGTAGTTCCTCGACTGGGTACACCTCGGGCGCCCTCACTTTCCTTTGCTGGAGGGCGCCGGGTCCGGCATATAAATGTGGAATTCCCCCGGCGGGTGGGTGTGCTCGAATTGTATCGTGGTGTGATGTATTCCGAATTCGTGGGCCAGCAGTTCGCGGACCTGGTGGGCGATCTGCTCGCTTTCCGAGGTGGGCATGTCCAGAATCTGGACGTGGCAGGAGAGGGCCTGGGAATGCGACCCCAGGCACCAGATGTGCACGTCATGAACTTCCTTAACCCCTTCCACGTGAAGCATGGCGGCCGCAACGCTCTCCAGGCTCATGCCCTTGGGCAAGCTTTCCATCAGGATGTTCACGGAGTCGGAGATGATTCCTACCGCCGACCACAGGATCAATCCCGCGATCAAAAATCCCAAGGCAGGGTCAATTAGCGTGCGCCCCGTCATCCGAATCACCCAGGCGCCGGCGATGATGGCCACATTGGAAAGCGCGTCACCCAGGTTGTGGATGAACACCGCGCGCAGATTCAGGTCGCTCCGCTCGCCCAACAGGCCCCAGGTGATTCCGCCGTTCACCACCAGCGCGATGATGCCCACCACCAGCATGGCGCCGGAAGCCACCGGCTCCGGATGCACGATGCGCTGGTAGCCCTCGTAGCAAATATAGAGGGCCACGCCCACCAACAGCAGGGCATTCACGAAAGCCACCAGCACACCCGCCCGCTGATAGCCAAAGGTCTTCCGATCGTCGGGAGGCCGGCGCTCAAAACACAGGGCAATCCAGGAAAGGATGAGCGAAGGAACGTCGGTCAGCTTGTGCCATCCATCGCTCACCAGGGCCAGGCTGTGCGACATCGAGCCGGCGACGAATTCCATGGCCACCAGAGCGAGCGTCGCCCCCAGCGCGATGATGACCACCCAGGTCGCCGCCTGCCCATGATGGTGATGGTCGTGATGTGAGTGCACGATGCTAGACCAGCTTGGCCGTCAAACTGATCTGGGCGGCCGCCAGCACCTTGGACACCGGGCAGCCTTTCTTGGCGTCGTCGGCGTACTTCGCAAAGGTCGCGGCGTCGATGCCGGGTATCTGGGCTTCCGTGTTGAGCTCAATCCGGGTGATGCCGAAACCCTCCGGGACTTTCTCCAGGTGCACCGTGGCCGTGGTATGAATGCGCGTGGGGGTAAAGCCGCCCTTGCTCAAACCGGCGGACAGGGCCATGGAGAAGCACCCGGCGTGCGCCGCGGCAATCAATTCCTCGGGATTGGTGCCCGTGCCGCTCTCAAACCGGGAGGAGAAAGAATACTGCCCTTCATAGGCGCCGCTTCCCAGTTTTATCGTTCCTTTGCCATGAAGAAGATCGCCCTTCCATTCCGCTTCTGAAGTCCTTGCTGCCATGCTGTTTCGCTCCTTCGATGAGATGTCGAGTTTATCGCTCGCTGGGGAAGAAGCCACCACGCGCGCAGTCTAACCGCACTCCTTAAATCGCCCACGTGGAATTCAACCCCGACCCATTAGTATAACACCGTTTATTATAGGCTTTTGCCTCCGGCCGCGGCCGATCCCGGCGCCGGCAGCAGTTCAATGCCCCGGCACCCTTTCAGCATGCGAAAACGCAGAGCGTAGATCGACATGTGGCGGGCGTCGTCCCAGGTGTGCCCGCCGGTGCCTTGGTAGACGACGTAGATCGATCCGTCCGGCAGTTGAATTCCTCGCGAGTAGCCATAGACCGACGGATCGACGGAAAAGCCATAATCCGGCCCGGCGGCAAACCAGGTTTTCCCGCCATCCCGGCTGAGAATCGCACGCAGGCCGCGTTTCTCCTTGTGATACGAGCGGTGAACGCAGAGCAGCGTGCCGTCTTTCAACGTCAGCAACCAAGGGTCCGCCATGCGGAAGGGGAGGCGAACGGGCTCCGTCCAAGTCTGCCCTTGATCGCTGGACCAGGACACGGCCCCTTCCGCGCGCGCAATCAGGATCAGCCGGCGGTCCCGCAAGCGCGCAATGCTGGATTCTGATAACTCATACGGGGCTTTTATTGTCCCGATGCACTTCCAGGTATCGCCGCGGTCCATTGACCGAAATACCCCAACCACCGAAGCTAAATCCCTGACTTCGCCATTGACGCCGTAAACCGCCAGGAGGATGGACTTATCCGGCAACTCCAGAGGGGGACCGTCCGTGGCCGCGCCCTGGAATGGAGCCTCCAAATAGCGCGGGGTTTGCTCCCAAGTCTTACCGCCATCGAACGAGCGGATGATGCCGGTTCGACTGTCTTTTTCATCGGAAACGAAGAGGCTGGCCACCAGGGTTCCATCGGTCAAGCTAACCGCCGCGGGGGACCGATCGTCCAGCGGTGTGTCAAGCATCACCTCAGGCCGCGACCAGGTAAGACCACCGTCTTCAGAGCGGATAATCTCCGCCCGGCCTCCGCGTGGCGCGTTGATGATGGAGAGATCGACGCCAGACATCCTCTTGAATATCTCGGCAAATTCCGCCGAGGGCCGGTGGGGTTCGGTGGGAGGTGACCCATGCCAATAGCCGGAGGAAAAGGTCACCAGCAGCGCGCCGGTTTTCGTTCGCGCCACCCCCGCCCATCCCACAAAACCTTCGTAACCGGGATAGGGCTGGGGCTGATTGATGCCGGGCCCGACCAAAGTCCTCCGGTATCGCAGATGCAGGGTCTGCTCGGGGCTGGGAATGACCTTAACCACGGGCTGAGTGGGCGATATTGTGTGAACGTCGTCAGCCTTTGGTCCGGTCAGTGCAAAAGCCAACATCATCGCCACCGCTGGAATGCCGGCAGACACCAATGATTTCATGGACGTTTCCTAAAGCAGAGCGAATAAAGATCGTGCCCGCATGACCCTGCGGCAATCACTTGTTTCCCGGCGCGCACACGAAATTGGCGGCGTCGTTGGTATCGCCGGCGCCTTTGTACTTGGCGACTAGCGGGTAGGCGCACAAGGGGCGCGTCATCTTGACGCCTTTCTCGGGGTTGGAGTCGTCCACGTATTTCGTGGCGATAACTTGGGAAGGCGCGACGCCCTTCTCCACCCACTGTTCGAGAGCCATGTAAATATTGTGTTCAGGGTCAAAGGGCGGGGCAGTGCCGCGTTGTCCAAAGGAATTCGCCCCCGGACCGCCTCCACAGTGTTGCATTCCCGGGACCAGAAAAAGGCGCGCGAATTCGTCGGTCTTGCGCCGGCCCAGCTTCGCCACGACGGTGTTGTAATAGTCAATGGTGTTGGGCGCGGGGATGGCGGCGTCGCCCCAGCCATGATACATGATCAGCTTGCCGCCGCGAGCGCGGAACGGCTTAAGATCAGGGTCGATGGCGTTAAGGGCGCGGGCGGTCTTTTCATCGGCCGTTTTCGTGGCCTGGTCCACATGGAAAGTCTTGTAGTCCCAGTCTGCTTGGTCATACACCATGTTGGCAAAGTACTGCTTTCCGAAAAATAACATAAAGTCGGAACCGGGCGTCTTACCGGTGATCCAAGGCGTCCAGCCTCCCGGGCCTTCTTCGGCGCCGGGGACATAGCCGGGAAAAACCCGGTGTCCAGCCGAATCCACCGGCCCGGCATAAATCTTCTTCAGCGCCGTCACCTGCGGCGCGGTCAGGCAACTGTTGGAGTCAGCCCCCTGGCAGAGTAGCGTCGAGGGGTTGAAGTGGCATTGCCTCGGGTCATTGAGGACCCCGTCTGTTACCCCGTCTTGCGCATCACAAGCCGCCAGCACGGCGGCGCCGATGGCCGGGATCTTTTCCGCAGGAATGTAACTTGCTGGATCCGGCAGGATCGCCAGATTAACCCACACCGCGCCCACCATCAGGTGTGTCCAGTAATTGGCGGGAGCGCCGGCCAGGATGCCGTCGTAGTCTTCCGGAAAGCGCTGGGCCTCCATCAAGGCCTCTCTGCCCCCATCCGAGCAACCGACGAAATAGGAGCGCTGCGGCTGCTGGCCGTAAAAGGCGTCGATGATGGCTTTGGCCTTCACACTCATCTCGTGGATGCCGCGATAACCGAAGTCGATCACCTTCTCGGGATGGCCCAGGGCCCACGCCGCGTCGAATCCTACGTGCCCGGTGTCGGTGCCTGCCGCCGCATAACCTCGCTTGATCGCAGCTCCGAGGGAAGAATAGCCGATTAACCCCGCAAAGCCGCCGTTGTCCTCTCCCTGGTATTTGCCGTTCCAGTCCGCGAGCGGCATCCATACCTCGATTTTGATAATGGAGTCGGGCGTAGGCGAAATTTCCGCCGCAACTCGGCAAAAGGCCGGCAGGTCCTTGATGACGGCGGGCATTCCCGGCACGGGGCTCGGGGCTGAGGGCGGAGTGAAAGGTCCGGCGGGTACAGCTTGGGCCATAATGATTTTGGTGTTGGCGAGCGCAAGCTGCGCGAGGCTGTCGCAGGATTGCTGCGCCGCCCCGGCCGTCTGACTGCATACGCATGCTGTCCACAGAAAAACCAGGAATGGGAAAAGCATCGATTTACGCATCGCGAGCTCCCTTCATGCTTACTGCCCCGGTCGGGTGCATTTGAAAACCACTGGATCGCCTCTCTACGACCATCCCAGAGATTTAGCCTGTGAGATTTGCACCATTACCGCCTCCCTGTCAAACATAACTTCGGCATATAATTATTGCGGGAGGCAGTCACGAAAATGCGCAAACTGGGGAATTCCGAACTGGAAGTTTCACCCCTCGTATTCGGGGGAAATGTTTTTGGATGGACGGTGGACGAGCCCACTTCGTTCCGCCTGCTCGATGCTTTTGTAGCGGCGGGGTTTAATTTCATCGACACTGCCGACGTGTACTCGAAATGGGCTCCGGGCAATAAGGGTGGCGAGTCGGAGAGCATTTTGGGTAATTGGCTGAAGCACAGCGGCAAGCGCCGGCAGGTGGTGATCGCCACAAAGGTGGGAATGGAAATGGGTCCCGGTCTGAAGGGGCTTTCCAAGGCTTACATCCTGCGCGCCGTGGAAGCGTCGCTCGAGCGCCTTCAGACCGACTACATCGATTTGTACCAGTCGCACGCGGATGATCCGGATACGCCCTTAATCGAAACCTTGGAGGCCTACGCGCATTTGGTGAAGCAAGGGAAAGTGCGGGCGATCGGCGCTTCCAACTATGGGCTGGAGCGGTTGAGGGAAGCCTTGCAGTTCAGCAAACAATTCGGATTCCCCAGCTACCAGAGCCTCCAACCGAATTACAACCTCTACGACCGTGCGGAGTACGAAACCAAACTGGAGCCATTCTGCCTCGATAACGGATTGGGCGTGATCCCCTACTTTTCCCTGGCGAGTGGGTTCCTGACCGGCAAGTATCGGTCGGAAGCTGATTTGGCTGCGAGCAAGCGAGGCCAGTTCGTAAAAAAGTATCTCGATGACCGGGGATTTCGCATCCTCCGCGCTCTGGATGAGGTGGCCCGGGAGATCCATTCGACTCCCGCCAAGATTTCGCTGGCTTGGCTGTTGGCACGGCCTTCCATCACTGCCCCCATCGCCAGCGCCACGAGCCTGGAACAATTGAACGATTTGATCGCCGCCACCGAACTCGAATTGGATCAAGCATCAATCGAGCGGCTGAACCAAGCTAGTAGCGCGGACCTTTAGTTCAGCACCGCGTAGAAACACCAAATCTGCCGGCTTGAGGGTTGGTATAATAATAATCTCAGTTGGATGGTAAACTCCTCTTCGGTGAGTTCGACCGGCGAGGGGTCGGATGTGAAGATCGCAAAAGTCATTTGGTACGACGTATTTGTAGAGAAACTGGCTGCAAAGCACTATGTGACGACGCAAGAAGCAGAGGAGGTTTTACTTACAAATCCGCACATACGACGAGCGCAAAAAGGGCACATTAAGGGCGAGCATGTATACGCAGCTTACGGTCAAACTGAGTCGGGAAGGTATTTGATTATATTTTTCATCTATAAGGGCCGGGGATCGGCCCTGCCGATTTCTGGCCGAGATATGACAGCTCGCGAGCAGGGTTTATATGATGAGCAAAACAAAGCAGGTTGATCCTATTCCTGACGAGTTCCGCTCCTATGAGGAAGCCGGGGAGTTTTGGGACACTCATGATACGGCGGATTATTCAAATATCTTTCGGGCCGTGGAAACCGCCCCCCAGCCCCGACAAACCCAGCCGGGACCGAGGAGGCATGAGATGAGGACCGCGGCCCAAAGAGATCCACGGATCAAGACCGTAACTGTGACAGACGAAGCAATTGTGGCGCATCTGGTGGACGGTCGAGCGATCAGCGTCCCACTCGTATGGTCTTGGCGTTTATCGGATGCAACTCCCAAACAGAGAGCGCGTTGGAAGATCGTTGCCGACGGCCAAGGAATCCACTGGCCCGATGTGGATGAAGACATCAGTCTCGAGGGGATGTTGCGAGGTATTCCCGCCAAACGCCCGAAAGGCATGGCAGCCCAGCAGCGTGAGGAAAGGAAGCAGGCTGCACTCCAGTGGGCTGGTTCGAAGGCGGCGTCGAGACGCCGGACACCCAGGCCCGCCGGGGCAGGCATCACCCGAGCTTGATCTCTCCTTCCCCTTGCACGCGCTGCCGCGCCATAATGCTTTGCACGCAGCACACAACTTCACATCACAGGGAGGTTCATAATGCAGCATGCCCCAGGATTTCTAAGGCTCGTGGGCGACGCCAAAATTCGCATTCGCGAGACCAATGTCCAGGATGTAAGGAGTCGACTCGACGCCAAGGAAGCATTCACCCTCATTGATGTGCGCGAGGAAAGCGAGTGGGCCAAGGGCCATCTGCCCGGCGCTGTTCACTTGTGCAAGGGCATCATCGAGCGCGACATTGAGAATGCCGCGCCGAACAGATCGACCCCCATCGTGCTCTATTGCGGGGGCGGGTACCGCTCCGCGCTGGCGGCCGACAATTTGCAAAAAATGGGCTATACCAACGTGATCTCCATGGACGGCGGCTGGCGCGGCTGGACCGAAGCCGGGTTTCCAACGGTGAAGGACTAAGCCTGGCAAGGCAACTTTCCTGAGCTGCTGACCCTGCTGGCCTCAACCCTTGACGCTTCCTGTTTTCCGGGGACCAACGCGCAGGGTGGTATACTGTGCCGTTGTCAGTCTGCTTGGGGGAGGAAACATGGACCAACGGGAACCGGAGAAGATCACCCGCCGCTCGTTCTTGAACCGCAGCACGGCGGCCATCGGCGCCGCGACGGTGGCGAGCACCGCCATTTCCTATGGCCGTATTCTTGGCGCCAACGACCGCATTTCGCTCGGCCATATCGGAATTGGCAACCGCGGCCGCGAGCTCCAGGGCATCGTCGCCATTCTCAAGGACAAGCAAAATGTGGAGATGACCGCGGTCTGTGATCTTTGGAAGGCCAATCGCGAAAGAGCCGCGGCTCGGGCGGAAAAGGTTTACGGCCGCGCGCCGCGCAGCTTCCAACATCCGGAAGAACTTCTGGCGCTCAAAGACGTTGACGCCGTCCTGATTGCCGCGCCTGAGCACGCGCACTCGCCCTTGCTGAAACTTACCGCCGAGGCCGGTAAGGACGCCTACGTGGAAAAGCCCATGGGGAATGTTTTGGAGGAAGCAAAGGCCGCGCGCGATGCCGTGCTCGAGCGCAAGCTGATCGTGCAGGTGGGCACCCAGCATCGCAGTGAGATCTTCCCGCGCATTGCGCACGACCTGGTGCAGACGGGCGCGCTGGGCGACGTCAGCAAGATCGAAATTGTGTGGAACTACCACGGGCCACGCTGGCGCGGCCGCCCGGAAGTGAAGCAGATTCGCGAAGAGGACACGGATTGGCGCGCCTGGCTCATGACCAAACCCTACCAACCTTTCGACCCGCAACTCTATTTCGAGTTTCGTTTGTACAAGGATTTTTCCAGCGGCATCGCCGACCAGTGGATGAGCCACGGCATCGACCTGGTGCACTGGTTTATGGACGATCCTTTCCCGAAATCCGTCCTGGCGCATGGCGGTTTCTTCGTCTGGCGTGACGGCCGGCAGAATCCCGATACGTTCACCGCGCTGTGCGAATATCCCAAAGGCTTCCTGGTAAGCTTCTCCACCAGCTTCGGCAACGACGCGCCCAGTTTCAGCCGGTACATGGGCACGAAGGCCACGCTCTTTAACATTGGCGGCGAGGGCAGCCCCCGCTATCAAGTGGTGGAAGAGAAGGGCAATCACGAAGATAATCCCCGAATCGACGAACAGCGGAAATCGGAATATTTAACGTCGCCGGAGTTTACCGGCCTGCCGCCTATGGGCATCGGCGATGAGGACCTTCACCACATGACCAATTGGTTCGAGTGCCTGCGTAGCCGCGAGCAGCCCCACGCCACGGTCCAAAATGGATTCGGCCACTCCGTTGCCTGCATCATGGCCGCCCATTCATTCTGGCAGGGCAAGAAGCTTTATTGGGATTCCAAGAACGAGCAGATCTTGGACCATCCGCCGGAGGGGTAGGGCTCGGCGGAAAAGCTGTGTGGGCAAGCATTAATCTGAATAATTACCTTGTGACATAAAACTCATCAAGTGAACACCTACGAACTCACTCTTCTTGTCTGGCTGGGCTCGCTGGTGGCGGGCTTCCTGGGGTCGCTTACCGGACTGGGGGGCGGCATTGTCATCACTCCGCTTCTGGCGCTGGGGTTCGGAGTCGACATCCGTTATGCCATCGGGGCCAGCCTGGTCTCCGTCATCGCCACCTCCTCCGGCGCGGCCGCGGCCTACGTCAAGGAAGGCTTCACCAATTTGCGCATCGGGATGTTCCTGGAAATCGCCACCACGGTAGGCGCGGTGGTGGGAGCATCTATTGCCACTCGTCTGCCCACTTCGTCGATCGCGATTATTTTCGGGGTTGTTCTGCTTTACTCGGCCTACGCTTCCAGTCGCCCCGCGCCCACGCATAGCGCCGAGGATCACCCCAACCGCCTGGCAAAGTTCCTGGAACTGGACTCCACCTATCCCGCTATCGCCGGCGTGCAAAGCTACCACGTGCGTGGAGTTCCCGGGGGCTTCGGCCTGATGTTCGTGGCGGGAACTCTCTCCGGCCTCCTGGGGATCGGCTCGGGAGCGCTGAAGGTGATTGCCATGGATCAGGTGATGCACATCCCCTTCAAGGTTTCCACCACCACCAGTAATTTCATGATCGGCGTCACGGCCGCCGCCAGCGCGGGAGTCTACCTCCAGCGCGGATATATCGATCCCGGACTCGCCATGCCCGTCATGCTGGGAGTCTTGGTGGGCTCACTGCTGGGGGCGCGCCTGCTGCCCAGGACCCGCACGGCCATGCTGCGACTGGTATTCGCAATCGTGGTCGCGGTGCTGGCGGTGGAGATGCTCTATCACGGTCTGACAGGAAAACTCTGATATGGACAAGCCTGCAACCCGCTGGACGGATCAACGGATTGAAACCATCATCGGCAACTTGCTGCAAGCCGGCGTTATTACCGCCGCTGTTGTCGTCACCATGGGGGCGGTGATTTTTCTGAAGCGCCACGGGCGCGAAACTCCCCACTATGGCATCTTTTTGGGCGAGCCTGCGGAGTACCGCACGATCGCGGGGATTCTCCGGCGCGCCGCCTCGATCCACGGCCGCAATATCATTCAACTGGGACTGCTGATCTTGATCGCAACGCCCGTGGCGCGCGTGGCTTTCTCGGTCGTTGCCTTCGCGCTGGAGCGCGACCGGCTGTACGTTTGTATCACCCTCGTGGTCCTCGCGGTGCTCCTCTTCAGCCTGGGGGGCGGGCATCTGTAAAGCAGCTCACCAGCGCTGATGCACGAGTTTGCGGATGTAGGTGTCATAAATCTCGCGCGCCTTGGCCATCTGCGCGTCGGTCAGCGGCGGGAGATCGGCGGCTCGCACGTTGTCTTCCACCTGCGAGGGCCGCTTGGCTCCCGGGATGGCGCAGGTCACGGCGTCAAACATCAGAATCCATCGCAGCGCGAGTTGGGCCAAGGTGACGCCGGGGGTAGCGAGCGCCCGAAGTTCTTCCACCGCCGCCAAGCCGGTCTTGAAATCCACCCCGGAAAAGGTCTCTCCCACATCGAACATCTCGCCGTGACGGTTGAAGTTGCGATGATCGTCGGTCTCAAATGTCGTTTGCAAGGTTATCTTGCCCGCCAGCATTCCGCTCGCGAGCGGCACCCGCGCCAGGATTCCCACCTTCCGCCGTTGCGCTTCCGGAAAAAACAGTTCCGCGGGGCGCGTGCGAAACATGTTGAAAATGATTTGAATGGATTGCACGCCGGGGAACTCGATGGCCTTGAGTGCTTCTTCCACTTTCTCCACGCTCACGCCGTAATAGCGGATTTTGCCTTCCTTCGTCAGGTCGTCGAGCGCGCCGAATACCTCCGGGCGGTAGTAGACCTCGATCGGCGGGCAGTGGAGTTGCACCAAATCCAGGCAATCGGTTTCCAGGTTGCGCAGGCTGTCGTTGATGTATTGCTCCAGGTTTTGTCGATTGTAACCGTCCGCGGTGTGCGGAGAGAGCCGCCGACCCGCCTTGGTGGCAACATAGATTGTTTCGCGCCGCTCTCTCTTGAGCCGCGCGATCAGCCGCTCGCTATGGCCCATGCCGTAAACGTCGGCGGTGTCAATGAAATTCACGCCCAAGTCAATGGCACGGTGCAACGCTGCCAGCGATTCGGTGTCATCAACCCTTCCCCACGCCGACCCGATAGCCCAAGCGCCGAAGCTTATCTCCGATATCTTCCATCCGGTACGGCCCAGTTCCCGATAACGCATGTGATGGAACCTCCTTGCGCGGCGTAGATCATTGCACCTTCAGATCAAGCGCGCCAATCCGCAAATGAAAAAGTGAAAGCGCGCCTATTTTACTGTCGTCTCGCTGCGAAGCCAATTGGAAATCCTGACCAGTTTTTTCTGGCAGCACGGCTATCCTGCAAGCCCTGTTTCCGTCTAATGATGTGACGGTCGCGAGCCGCCGGCTGGGGCGGCGGGTTTTTTCCACAAGTGACCGGTTCAGGTTTGGCGGCGGAAAACAACAGCTCGAATTTTTGAAACTTATTGGCTCTTGGAGACGTAGTTACCTTCAGAAGCATTGTTACAGGCGAAAGGAGAGAACCATGATACTCAAGATGAGCGGCCCACATCGAATTGATAACCTCCGGCATTATCCTGCGGAGACGGTCGACCGTCTGCGCTGCCTGCTTGTGGCGGGCGCGCACGCCAACCCCGATCCGCACCGCAAAAGCTTCTATGACCTCGAAGACGGGGATTCCACCTTTTACATCCACGTCTCTCCGATTGGCACTGTTATGCTGCTCGCGATCTGGCCGAGGGCGGGTGCGTGCCAAGCAGCCCTCCACCAAGCTCCGTTCGCCGAGGCGGTAGCCTGCTGCCGATGAGGCGCGAGTCGTCACATTCCCCTTTTCACCAGCGTAGGCACGATTGAGGGTTTGATCGGGAGGGCCCGAATCAAATGACCTTCCGCCCTGGAATGTGCGGGCGGGGGAACTTACGCCCAAGGAGTTGCCTTTGAGAAGACCCGGACTGGGCCGGCGACGTCCCACAACCTTGCGCGTGCGGCTATAATGGCAGGCGCGAAAGATGCCCGCTTCACCCCAACCCGAATCTCTCAGTTCACTCCAGGGCGAAATTGAAGCTCTCCTGCAACAACTTCATCATCCCGTCCTGGTTGAGAACGAAATCGAGTTGATGGACCTGACTGCCGCGCAATGGCGGCTGACCATCGAATTCGGCAAATTGATTTTCAGCGCTTGGAACTCAGGAAGATCTTTCTCACGGCGGGTGGAGCAGGTGGCCTACCGCGACCGGGACCGCTTCGGGATCTTCGTGCGCAAGCCCGGGGGGCGCGAAACCACCACGCTGGAGTTTCGCGAGTTGCGCGCGCCGGCAGGAGGGGGCCGCGCTGCCGGGCGTACGGGGTTCCGCCAGCAACTTACCGCCCTGCTCGCGCGCCAATACCGCGGGTGGAAACTCGAGCGCGTCAGCAACCGTTCTGACCGCGAGCACTCCTTTTCGGCCTGGTACACCCGCGGTTTGGCGACGCAAGGCCGTTCCGCCTGGGCGTTCCTGGGACTCAGCGAAGAGGAAGGGACTGCCGCTGCGGACGGCGTGCTGGCCTTCGCCCTCATCTGGGTGGATTGGCTGCGGAGCCAGGCGGACCGTATGGCGATTACGCAATTGAAGCTGTTTCTGCCGCCCGCTGCTGTCAGCGTCATTGCCCACCGCGCTGCGTATCTCGAACCCCATGCTTTGCACGTGGAGATCTATGAATGGCGCATGGGCCAGCCCTCTGCCTCCCTGGTTGAGCTGAAGGATTACGGCAATGTCGAGACTCGGCTCGCGCCGCGACGCCAGGCCGAGTTGCAGAAGGAGGGCCACACCCGCCTGGTCCACGAGATGTTGGGCGAGATGAGCGCGGGAATCGAGATCGTTCCCGACTCCGCTGGAACTTTCTCCTCACTGCGCATCGCCGGCTTGGAAGTGGCGCGCATCGAAGGCCAATTGGCGCCGCGCGTCTATTTCGGCCTTGAGGGCAGCGTTCGCCGTCTGGACGAATCGAGCCAAAATGAATTCAGGGATTTTCTCCTCGAGGTTCGAAAAATTCGGCGCGCGGGTAGCCCAAACCCTCAGCACGAGTTTTACCGCCTCCAGTCCGAGCGATGGCTTGAAAGCCTGCTCTTCCAGGACATTACCCGGCTCGATCCGGCGCTTTCGCCCGCGCATGTGTATCCGCAGGTTCCGGCGTTTTCGGGGACCGATCGAGGGGTCATTGATCTGCTAACGGCGACGCGCCGGGGACGGCTGGCCGTGGTGGAACTCAAGGTTCACGAAGAAATCAACCTCCCTCTCCAAGGGCTGGATTACTGGCTGCGCGTGAATTGGCTTCAGAAACGCAATCAGTTTCAAGAATTCGGATACTTTCAGGGCTGCGAGCTTTCTGCTGCGCCTCCTCTGCTATACCTGGTTTCACCCGCTTTCCGCTTCCATTCCACCACGGAAAAACTCCTGGCTTACTTTAATCGAAGTATCGAAGTTGTTCTTATCGGCATCAATGATTCCTGGCGGAAAGAAATCAAGGTTCTCTTTCGCCACCAAATCCCCCGCCCCGTTTCCGTCTGATATATTACCAGGAATGCGAACTTTAACCATTTTGTTGGGGGATTTTTCGGGCTAGACGGGTAGGTGGACTCTTTGTACCTATTTTTCTGCAATTTTGCTAACTTTCCTCTTGGCGTAATTCTTAGAATCTGGTATAGGAATTAACGGCTCTCGCCTTTGTTGGTCTGTAAAGGACTTATTTATGCGGCTAAGGTTTTGGGGAGTGCGCGGCTCTACCCCCACTCCGCAACCTGAGAATTTACGGTACGGAGGAAACACCCCGTGCCTTGAATTTCGCTCCGACGCCGGCTCCCTGCTCATCGCCGATTGTGGTAGTGGGGTGAGAATGCTAGGGAAGTCGCTGATGAAGGAGTATGGGGCCCGACCCATCTGCGCCAACATCCTCATCACGCATTTTCACTGGGACCATATCCAAGGGTTGCCCTTTTTCGTTCCGCTCTATAATGGGGCGAATCAGTTCCACATCTTCTCATTCCGGCCTCATGAAACTACTCTGGAGGATGCCTTGGGCGGGCAGATGACCAACCCCTACTTCCCCGTGGATATGACCGCCATGCGCGCGAAGCGCAGCTACACAGAAGTCGCCACTACGCCGTTCCAGTTGGACGATTTCCACATTCAGCCGGCGCGCATTAACCATCCCCAGGGGTGCTTGTGTTTCCGCATCGAGAACAATGGGAAAGCGGTCGTTCTCGCCACCGATAACGAGCCCGGAAATCCCCAAGGCGATCGCACCCTGCGTGAGATCTCTCGTGGGGCCGACATCCTGATCTACGACGCACAGTATGAACGCTCCCAAGTCGAGCGTGAAAGGAAAGGATGGGGTCACAGTTCCTGGGAGGAGGGCGTGAATGTGTGCCTGGAAACCGGGGTCAAACAGTTGATCCTCTTCCACCATGACCCCGACAGCGACGATTGCGCCATTGATGCCATACAGGAACGCGCCCGAGATCGCTTCCCCAACACCCTCGCGGCATTTGAAGGGTTGGACATTACGCTATAGAGAACGGTAGGTCGTAGGTGGCAGGTCGTAGGTGGGGTAAGTCCCGACATGACCTCTACCACCTACCGTAGCGTGCCACATGCCACCTACCGCCTGCAACCTACCGCTGGTCGGCATTACATCCCGGTTCCAATGTGGAATTAAAACAACCGCTCGGAATCGAGCAACAAAGTCACCGGCCCGTCATTGACCAGTTCCACGTCCATCATGGCGCGGAACCGCCCCGTCTCCGTGAGAATTCCCCGTTTACGCAGTGACTCAGCGAATCCTTCGTAGAGTTGCAAGGCCCGGTCAGGAGTTGCGGCCTGGTCGTAACTCGGGCGACGGCCTTTTCGGCAATCGCCGTAGAGCGTGAACTGCGATACACATAGAACTTGCCCGCCGGTTTCCAGGAGCGATCGTTTCATTCTCCCCTGGTCATCGTCAAAGACGCGGAGATTCGAGATTTTCTCCGCCAGGGCCTCGACGGATGCTTCCTTGTCGTTCTTCCCCACGCCCAACAGCACGACGAGGCCGACCCCGATCCGGCCCACGACCTCCTCACCCACTCGGACTTCCGCGCGCTTGACTCGTTGCACTACCGCTCGCATGGCCGGTAAGGCCCTCCTCTTTAGGTTGATCTGTTCCCCGAAGAGGAACAATATCATTAGCCGTGGGTGAAACCCACGGATAGGGATAACAAGAGGGCCCCCGACCCTGAAGGGGTCGAACCCCTTCCATACAGAGCGACATAAATGATTGATTCGGTTGTAGCGGCGGTCTCCGACCGCCGTCGTCGATCGGAGATCGACGCTACAATTTATGTCGCTCTGTATAAATCCAGTCAGCCGCGGCCCAGATTCAACCCCTCCAGGGTTGGCAAATCGCCGGGAGCATCGTCCCCGTGGGTTTCACCCACGGCTAATGACATTGGACCTCTTCGAGGTCCCCCCCCAGACAATCGCTAAAGCAAACTGCCCCCTTCGATTTTTGCCCAAGATCGACTTGCAATGCAATTGGGGGTAAAATGCGTGCGTCCATCCAGGGAGGAAATCGCCCATGGTTATGCGCCGCATCGTCCTTACTGGCCTTTTGCTTTGCACTTTGCAACTTTCCAGAACGACTTTCGCCTCTCCCCCGCCCGCAGTGCCTGACCCCTCAGCTCAAGACATGTTTACGGTGGAAGGTAAAATCACCGAAAAGGCGGAGGGGAAATTAACCATCAGCAGCGGTGAAAACATCATCTTCCACATTCTTTACAACGACAAAACGGAAATCCGAAAAAAGGATGGCAGCCTGGGCACAGCCCAAGATCTGCATGCTGGACTGCGGGTCTCAATAGCGGGTGATCTGGCGGAAAGCGGAGAAATCACGGCCAAGAAGATCGAGATCGAAGGGGAAGGGTCGGATAAGCAGTGACGATTGAGCAGGCTAGTCAATTTCCAATTCTCTTCCTTTTCCCTGCCGCATAGCCTGCTGATAGACAAAGCCCGCGACCGCCACGTCCCAAAGGGCGATTCCATGTGATTTGAAGAGCGTGATTTGATCCGCCGAAGTTCGCCCGGAATGCTTTCCGGTCACCACGGAGTGCAGCTCAATCAAGCCCTCCCACCCTCTCGCCAGATGCGCCAGCCCCTGAATGAGGTCACCCGATTCCTTCCGGCTTTGGTCCAGAGAATCCACGGCGATGAGATCGGCGCGCGCTACCACTTGGTCATCCAGCTCGCGGCGATTGGCGGCGTTGGCCCCGATGGCATTGACGTGTGTTCCCGGCTGCAAGTCATCACCGAACACCACCGGTTGTTGTGCGGTAGTTGCCGTCGTCACGATTTCTCCGAAGCGAATTGCTTCCTCAGCGCTGGAAGCCGGCTCCACGGGCACGTCGAGCTCTTCTGACATTTCCCGGCAGAAGGTCTGCAGGCGGTCTTTATCACGGCCAAAGGCTCTGACCCCGGTGAGCTTTCTAACCCGGGCGATGGCCTGGAGTTGCGTGCGCGCCTGGCGGCCCGTGCCCATCATTCCCACCCGGGAAGCGTCCGGGCGCGCCAGGTACTTGGTGGCGATACCGCTTGCCGCCCCGGTACGAATGCGCCCCAGATGGTCAGCCTGCATCAAGGAGAGCAGCCTACCGCTCACGGCGTCGTAGAGCAGAACCAGAAATCGGAAATCCTCACGGGTAACGGTGTAGATCTTGATCCCCACATGGTGCGAGTCCGGCAGCGCTCCCGCCATGTAGTGTAACGACATTTGAGGCAACAAAATGCGCTCGCGCGAGCGGTTTACGGCGCGATCATTGCCCTGCGCCACCAAGCTCGCTTCCACACACTCCAGCGCGCGGTCCATCGGCAGGAGCTCACGGACGTCGGATTCAGTTAGAAAGAGTGTCATGGTGGCCTCACAGCAGGCGTATCGCGGACCTGCTTTTTAGGTCCGCGGCTTGTCTCCGATCGCCAACGAAAAGCCGCGGACCTAAAAGGCAGGTCCGCGCTACGCTTGCACGTTCGTTCTCTCCTCGTATGCCGCGAGCGTCCGGTCGAGTTCTTCCAGAAGCGCATGCCGCAGGCGCTTGTTCTTCTTCGTCAACGCGGGAATGGTGAGGGAAATAAAAAGCACGCGCGCCTGGGGCTGTACCAACGCCACGTATCTCCACAGGTAGGCGCCCGAAACCGGCAGGGTCGGCGCGTAATAACCCGCCGCGGCCCTGCCTCGCCAATGCGCTACCAGGAAAATCTGGACGGCATAAAACCCCAGCGTCACGGCGCCGCGGAGGGTCCACTCCGTGCTACGAGCGCGAAGATTGTCCCGCTTGAACGATCCTGCCAGGAGCAGCACCAGCCCGATCGCCCAGTGATTCAGCAACCCATAGAGAGCAATTGGCAGGCCCAGCAGCATCTCCAACCAAACGAGGGCTTGCCGCCATCCCGAGCGCCGGGGGAAATCCGCCAACTCGACTTCCAGTTCCCGCAACGAGCATTGCCGCTGAAGGCGGCGATAGTCATCCAAGGACTTCCGCAAGCTGACCAGCCGCCCGGGATTTAAGTAATTCGTCTGCTTCACCCACTCCGTCACCAGCCGACTGAGCACAAAGCCCTCGGCGTCTTGTTTCCAGTCCGGGCGAGACGCCCAATCCTCCTGCAAACCGGTGCGCAGGACTTCCTCGAGGTCCGAAAGGAAATATTCCAGGTCGGCAGGGCGAAGCTGGAAGGCGTTCTCTTGAAACCGCGACTCGATTGCGGCGGCCAAGGCCGGCGGTTCGCCATCCTGCGAAAGCGCCCCAGGCTGGCCCTCCGGGCGAACCATCGCCGAGTCAACGTAGATCAGGATTTCACGCGATGGTGCCGCTGATTCCGGCAGGAAAAGGTGTACGGGATACACCGAAACGCGCCGCCCCACCTGCTGCGCTTCCGCGCGCCCAACCAGCGTCGCGGCGGTGGAGGCGAAAGTGCCGGGCGCGCTCTGCCCCGCCGCGGTTTGATCGGCGAACACCACCAGCGCCCCGCCGCTGGCCAGGACGTCGATGGCCGCGCGCAGCGTCGCCTCCGAAGCCGGCCTTTCACCCTCATAGAGGATGATGCCCAAGCGGCGGGTCAAAAATCGGGCGAGTGCGCCGCGGGCGAGGCTTTCCGGTAGCAGACATTGGACGGGGCGCTCCATCGCGGTCCCGAGGACCAGTGCGGACAGTAAACCCGGCGAGTGGCTCACCGCGAATAGCGCCGGACCTTCCGCCGTCGTGTCGCCGGCGTGCAGGATGCGGATTTTACGCCGGGTGAGTGCGAACCACCAACCGATTAGCTGGCGGTATACCTCGGGACCTGGCGGAATTCCTGGACCTTTCTCCATGGGTGAGCTCAACTTCTTCGCCGCCGAGAACGGTGGTGGCGATGTTCCACTGGCGACGCGGGCATCGCATCGCTTTCCCAACCCGGCACCGTTCCAACCGCGCGCGTAATGGTATCAAACAGCCCATAGACCTTCTGGTATTTCTGGCCTTGATCATCCATCAACCGGAGGCGGAAGTAGTGAACCCCATTGACCACAGCCACGCGGATCGGGAAGTAGCCGGTCAAGTTGCTCTCCACGTAGGCGGTCACATATTTGTGGTTCTTGACCCACCAGGTAAAGACTCGAATGTGGGAAAAATCCGCCTCCTGGGTGCCCGTGCGGTCGGCCGTCAGATACTCGGGCACCGGCTGGCCCTCGTCATCGACCGTATTGAGGACGACCCAGGCGACCAGGTTCGTCCCCTGGGCATACGGCCCGAGCTTCTCGGGGATGTCGAGGGCTACAAATCGTCCCAGCACCCAACCGGCGCGATCGTTGGCGCGGATCAGATACCACGCGTCCCGCACCTTGGCCGCGGAAGGCTGACCCTCGGGCGCGGGACGGTCCATCACGCGCCGGCCGAAAACCTGCACATGCAAGTTTTCCGGTAACTGGGTAAGCTGGGCGGCGTCCCGGGAGGGCTCCAGGCGCAGGTTTACCACGCCGCTCGTGTGGCCTTCTGCCTGCGCCGGAAGATTGCGCTCATCCCGAAGCAGTTTTTGGCCGCCTTCGTAGGTCTGGGAATCGAGCAAGTCCTTGTTCTCGACCCAACCTGTCAGGTTGTCGGCCGTCCGGATTTGCGCCCAATTGTGGGTCCGTTTAATGATCTCAACGCGCTCACCATTTTTTAGGGAGCCCACGACGATTCGCACTTCCGCGGGCGTGTCGACCACCTGAACGCTTTCGGGCAGCACGTACCCGGCTTCCAGCGGGATGGTGTGCGCCGGCCTATACACAAAGTAGTAATAGGCTGAAGCCATCGCCGCCAATAGGAATAATAAAACGAGTGTAATTCGAATGGCAGTACCTCGCCTTAATTTTGGATATTAGATTTTGGATTGAGCACATGGCGCGACTTGTTGTGGGGTTCGTAACGTTTCGTTGTCAAGTGCGCACAGTCCACCCCGATCAATCTGGGTGCTACCCCTTCAATCCAAAATCCAAAATCTATACAGAGCGTCTTAAGTAATGCAGCATAGTTTCTGCAAAATCGAATTTGGCTTTTTCCAAGCATCCACCTGTGTGCTTGCTGCCGCGGTCGAGTTTTCGAGTTTGGGAAAGTACTGGTTGTGAGTGGCCAGCTTTCGCGCAAGTTTCCAAACGCGCTCGATCGGATTCAAGTCGGGGCTGTAGGGGGGCAAGAAGTTGAGACGAACCCCGGCCCGCCGCGAGGCAAGAAAAGGGCGCAGCGATCGAGCATGGTGATAGCGAGCATTGTCGAGGATTAGGACCATGCGACGGCCTCGCGCACGATGGCGCAGGAGCTTGCCCAGGAATTGTCGGAACGTCATGGCGCCGAAAATAGGTTGCTGCAGTGTAACCAATTGTCCGTGCCGGAGGTTCACCGCTCCCAACAGCGCTACAGACTTTCGTGTGGGAGCATGGAGCAACACCGGATCGGTATTCTCGGGAGGAACCCACATCACCGCCCGCGTTCCGTGTTGTTGGAAGTGGCATTCAGAGCTTCTTCCACCGCTCGTGAAAGGTTTGCGGGGCAAGCGCGGGGAAATCACGCCCCTTGGTCCATTGAGACGCCGGGTATGCCGGGATTTTGCGAATCCATCCCTGGCGCGCCATCAGGACTTGTCCCCAGCGTGCGAACCGGCTGCCCAGGGCATACAGGGACGGATGGCGCATTCCCAAGGCCCACAGGCGGAACATGAGCCGCTCCGGAAGCAACGACTCGGAGGGCTTGGGCGCATGTTCCTGAGCCTCACTGCGCAAATGCAAAAGGAGGTCGGGAATATTGATTCGCACCGGACAAACTTCCCGGCAGGCTCCGCACAGGGAAGAGGCAAAAGGCAATTCTCGAGCTTGGCCGATGCCCACGAATTCCGGCGTGACCAGCGCGCCGATGGGACCGGCATAAACCCATCCGTAAGCGTGCCCCCCGATTTTGCGATAAACCGGGCAGGTGTTCAAGCATGCCCCGCAGCGAATGCAGTAAAGCATCTCGCGCATCTTGGGGTCGGCCAGTGACTTGGTGCGGCCATTGTCCACCATCACCACGTGCATTTCCGCAGGACCGTCTTCACCCTGGCGCCGCGGGCCGGTCAGGAGGGAAGTGTAGGTGGTGAGCTTTTGGCCGGTGCCGGAGCGGGCGAGCAATCTTAGAAAAATCCCCAGGTCGGCGAGCCGGGGAATAAGCTTCTCAATTCCGACGAGCGCGATGTGTACCCGCGGAACGGTGGTACACATGCGGATGTTCCCTTCGTTCTCAATCGTGACCACGGTTCCGGTCTCGGCCACGGCGAAGTTCGCGCCGCTTACTCCCACGCCGGCTTTCTGGAACATTTCGCGCAATGCCCGTCGGGCGATGGCGGTGAGTTGCTCGGGAACCATCGTGCGCTCGGCGTTAAGGTGCTCCGCAAACAGCTCAGACACATCCTCGCGGGTCTTGTGAATGGCGGGGGCCACGATGTGCGCGGGCCGCTCACCGGCCAACTGAATGATGAATTCGCCCAAGTCGGTCTCCAGGGGGCGAATTCCCGCCGCCTCGAGCGCGTGGTTTAACTCCACTTCCTCGCCCACCATGCTCTTGGCTTTCACCACTTCCCGCGCCCCCGATCGCTGCACGATGTCCACCACCATCCTGCACACGTCGGCGGCCGTGGAGGCCCAGTGCATCTTGCCCCCGTTACGTTCTACGTTGTCAGCAAACTCAGCGAGGTAGTAATCGAGGTTCTCGATGGTGTGGCGCTTCACCTCGCGTCCCGTGTCACGGAGGCGATCGAAGCCCGGGACTTCCGCGATCCCCGCCAATCGGTGCGTATACAAACGCAGGGTGGAAGAGCGGTAGGCCTCCTCCAAGCGGGCATTGGCGATGGTTGCGGCCCCGCTTTTGTGAATCTCGTTACTGTGAACGCCGGTGTCGGACATAAGAGGTGTCAGGTGCCAGGTGTCAGGTATCAGGTGTCACGTGCTGGGTGCTAGGTACTGGCTCATGTCACCCGCACAGAAGCCCTTACCTGAGCACCAGATACCTGACACCTGGCACCTGGCACCTGACACCTATTCTTTCCCCTGCGCTAACACTTCCGCCAAGTGCATCGTCTTGAGCGGCAATCCCTGGCGGTGGATCAGGCCGGCCAGGTGCATCAGGCAGCCGCCGTCAGCGGCCACCAGGTATTCGGCGCCGGTCTCGGTGGCGGCGCGAATCTTATCCTGCCCCATAGGTACGGAGACCTCCGGAAATTTCACCGAGAACGTGCCCCCAAACCCGCAGCAAAGCTTGTAATCCGTCATCTCCAGTAAATCGATGTCCCGCACTTTGCGCAGCAGTTGGCGCGGCGCCTGGTCCACACCGAGTTCGCGCAACAGGTGGCAGGAATCGTGATAGGTAACCCGGTGGGCAAAACGCGCGCCCAGATCTTCCACTTTCAAAACCTTGACCAGAAATTCCGAGAATTCAAAAAAACGCTTTTGCAGGTCCAAGGACTTGCGCAGCAGCTCCGGGTCGTTCTGGAAGAGTTCCGGGTAGAAGACCCGCACCATGGCGGTGCAGGAACCCGATGGCGCCACCACGTAATCAACGTCATCGAAAAGGTCCAGAACCTTCCGCGCCACACCGCGCGCCTCGTCGCGATAGCCGGTGTTGAACGCCGGCTGGCCACAACACGTCTGCGCGGGGTTGAACGTGACCTCCACGTCCAACCGCCGGAGGATTTTCACCACGCATTCGCCGACCTGGGGGAAGAACTGGTCGGCCAGGCAGGTGATAAAAAGCGCTACACGCGGTTTCGCCATGATCTCACAAACTCGCAACGCTATCGGAAATCAGCGTCCAGGTCAAGCAGCACCTATCGCCGGTGTTGGTGTCATTTGGAAGTGGCACGGGCGTCCCGCCCGTGAACGGTCACGGCCAAGATGGCCGTGGCACAGCAAATGACACCCACTACCCTATCGCCTCGCCAGGCTTTTGAGAGTGATCGATGGTAAACTCGGTAAGGGGCGGAGAAAATCAAATGGGACGAACACAAGTGCTGGCCGTAGCGATTCTGGGCGCATATATCGCCTCCACGTTGTGCATGTGGTTCGCGGCCACCGCGAGCTTTTCGACTGTCGAAAATGTCTTGAAGCGGGCGGAACCACAATTCCTGGAAACCACCCAACCCCTGGGCGAAGGGCCCACGCGCGTGGTGCTGCGCTATATGGCTTCGGAAATCAATCGCACGCTCTTCCGGGGGTACGGCGCGCTCCAGATCGGGCTGGGAGCGATTCTCCTTCTGGTGGTGTGGTGGCAGACACCACGCAACGCGGTGGATATCGGCGTGGTGGCGGTCATGCTGGTGCTGTCGGTGATCTTGATGCTCGGCATCACCCCGCAGCTCGTCTCCCTCGGACGGAGCATCGATTTTGTTCCGCGCAATCCTCCGCCCCCGGTCATGCCGCGCTTCTGGGCGCTGCACGCGTCGTTTACGGGACTGGACGGCGCGAAGCTCCTCGCCGGGATCGGCCTGCTCATGCGTTGGACCTTGCGGTGAGCAGCAGGCAGTGGGCAGTCGGCAGCAGGCAGTATGCAGTATCTTCAGGCTGTGGTTTATCTTTAGCAGGCGCGAAAAATCTGGATGCGCTGTCTTCTGAGCCCGCATTTTCGGTCAAGAACCCCGTGATTTACTTGGCTCGCCAACTCGCTCGAAATGGCGGATTCCTTCTCTTCGTTCCTTACTGCTTTCGGCGTACCGCCCACTGCCTACTGCCGACTGCCCACTGCCTACGCCCGGCCGATTTGACACCCCTCGCCACGTAGCGTAACCTAGAAGCAGTGGGGGCGTACCGGTTTCGACGGGAGCCCTTGCGCTTAGGAGGCATGTCGGGGGTCCACACCACCCGTGATCGGCGTGGGACAAAGACAACTGCCAATACGCAGTATGCCTATGCTGCCTAATTAATTAGGTAGCCGTCTCCTCCTTCAGGCCCGCATGAGGGATGTGAGGCGTCGCTTGGCGGGATGGCTTGGGATCAGCCGCCTCGGGATTCTGAGCGAGAGCCCTTCGCGGGGCAGAGGCTAGCTGGCGGTTCGTTGTTGCCCGTTCCAGAGGGCCGCCGGCGAAGGTTCGAAGCGAACTGGGATAAGCATGTAGGCTCCTAACCGTAAGTCTCTTCGGACGGGGGTTCGACTCCCCCCGCCTCCACCAAGTAACTACTTTGTTTTCTTTTGTTTACCGCGGTGCAATTCGGATTGTACGGAAATTGTACGGTTCAAGATCGGATCGACCTTCCCAGCCCGCCTGACGGCTGCCTCCCTTTGCTCCGGCCGTTCCCGTCCCCATGGCGCATGGTGATCCGCAATTAGCATCACTACGATGTCGCGGCTATACGAATCCGTCGCGACCCTCTCGTCGGCAGTAATCGCAGGTAAAATCCGGATTTCGACCTGAGAGAATCCATGTATGCTATGTATTAGGGCTTGGGTTGCTAATCCCGGAGCCCAGGAGAGTGAATGATGGGTGCCACTAAGATTATGGTTATTCGCCATGGGGAGAAGCCGGGCACTTACCATAGCCGACAATATGAGGGCGTGGATTCGCCAGGTGATGCGTGCGGTGGTTCAGGTGCGGAGCATTTGATTACTCTCGGATGGGAGCGGGCCGGAGGACTGGTCACACTCTTCGCTCCACCGTGGGGTCCCAAGAGCCCGACACTGGCTACTCCGCATTTCTTGTTTGCCTCCAACCCAACCGATTCGGGAGGCGCGGACGACACTTCCCATGGCGATGGGCCCAGCCAGCGCCCATACGAGACACTAACGGCGGTAGCGGCGGCGCTCGGGTCGGGGACTACTCCGATGACCATCAACCAGAGCTTTGCCAAGAAGGATTACAAAGACATGGTCGCCGCGGCGGTCGCCTGCGCAGGCGTGGTGCTGATTTCCTGGGAACACGAGGATATCGCGTGGGTGGACAAGAAAGGCAAGGCCGGAATCAGCCAGGAAATTCTCACGCAGACGGGGACCGACGGTAATCCCTTCAACATTCCGCAGAGTTGGCCAAGCGGCCCGGCAGGGGCGCGCTACGACCTGGTCTGGGTTTTTGACCGGCCGAGCGGTAGCGGTCCGATCACCGGCTTCACGCTTTTCGGCCAAATGCTGCTGGCCGGAGATGCGCCTGCGCCGCCCCTGATATAGTCCTGTTCGCATACTCAGGCCGATCCCTTATCGGGATTGTCGCTCATCCAAACCGCAGCCCTCTTGTTTCCCACGAACAATATCATGATGGACGCAACCAAGGCGGCTGTCTGCCCGATTGTGACCACGTGTTAGTGCACTTGTGCACGCCCCGGATTGGCTAAGGGCACGAGAGCATCGCCGCGGTCACGGTGACTCATTTTGACCAGAGCAATGAGCAAACTAGTACAGACAATGGAAAGCAGGACGGACAAAATCCAAGTTTGCAGGGTTCTAACGCCAGAGGGAAATTCGTTAACAAATTTGATTTGCTGAACATTCTTGATGCAGCGAGGTTTCGATGAATCTAAATGTGATGGATCCGAAGTTGATGGTGCTCGCCGCCGCGGTGGTTCTGATCATCGCAGTGTTGGCTTGGCTGTACGTGCGAAAACGCAGGAGTACGACTGCGGGCCTGCGGCAAAGATTTGGGCCCGAGTATGAGCGGGCGGTGCGGGAGCATGGATCAGAACGAAAAGCAGAAGCGAAATTAACGGATCGCCAGAAGCGGGTTGAGAAGCTCAACATTCGCGATCTTAATCCGATGGAACGCGAACGTTTTTCCGAACAGTGGAAGTCCGTGCAGTCTCGCTTTGTCGACTCCCCAAAGGGGGCAGTGACAGAAGCCGATGACTTGGTGTCCTCTCTAATGAAAACTCGTGGCTATCCCGTATCCGATTTCGATCAACGGGCCGCCGACATTTCTGTCGATCATCCCCGAGTGCTGGAGAACTACCGGTCGGCGCATGAGATTGCGATGCGCGTTGGGAAAGACCAAGCAACTACGGAAGACCTGAGAACGGCGATGATTCATTACCGCTCTCTATTTGAGGAACTGGTGCAGGTACCAACGGCCGTTAAACAAAGAGAGGTGGCGTAATGGCTGAACTGAAGAGAAAAGAAGGGGAGCATACGACGGCTGACCTGGCGGGCTACGCCGGTACGCAAAAGCAGCCTGACGGACCTAAGGTGGTGAAAACCCAAGAGCCGGAAACTCCGCATCGAGCGGCTGCCGTCTCAGAGCCCATGCCCTTGTTTTCTACATCGGAGATGGCAGATTTCCGATCGCAGTGGAGCAAGGTCCAGACGGGTTTCGTGGACGAGCCGCGCCAGACGGTCGCAGAAGCAGACAAGCTGGTGGCTTCGGTGATGCAGCGACTTGCGGAAGGGTTCGCCAACGAGCGATCGGGCTTGGAAAAGCAGTGGGACCGCGGCGACAACGTGTCCACTGAGGATCTGCGGCTTGCCCTGCAGCGTTATCGTTCCTTTTTTGACAGATTGCTGAAACTGTAAGGACGAACACGTCTTCGGATGCAGGAAGGAGATTTACAGTATGTTTCTCGCTCTCTTTATCGTGCTATTGGTGGCTTGGCTTTTGGGCTTTCTCGCATTCCACGTTGCGGGCGGGTTGATTCACCTACTCCTCATTGTGGCCGTCATTTGCTTGATCGTGCATTTCGCGCGGGGCCGAAGCGCCGCGTGAGACACAACTGTGCGTTACCGGCCCGAGGCAATCCCCGACTGACAAGCACCAACCGGGGGTTGAGAAGGGGCGGGTTGACCTCCGGTTTTTCCGCACAGCGCTCCGTCGGGGGTAAGAATCGAATCTGCTGACCGAACAAAAGGAAACTTCACTCGCTTTGAGCCGCTGAAGGATTTTTTTGTGAACGAATTGAAGAACGGATGCGATGCAGATGGCAAACCAGCAACTACATTCAGAAGGCAGAGAACCTGCCGGTCACGGGACACCTTGATGCCCAAACGGCAGGCAAACTGGGAGTGGGCCGGAGTCGGCCGGAGGCGATTTCAAAGCCGCCGGCAAAGATGTGGGAAGGGGCGGCCGTCGACGAGTTTTGGCGAAAGACAGGCACCGGTTTCCCCGAATCCACCCGGCGGGATGATAGTTTTTTCCTTGCATTCTTTGTGCGCCCGTAGTAAAGTAGTTACGTTGTGCCGACGTGGCCAAGCGTTCAAGGCACCTGCCCTGTAAGCAGGAGTTCGCTGGTTGAAATCCAGTCGTCGGCTCCAGAGTTGAGCCAGAGTTGAGAATGTTGAGATTCACCAAACCCGAAACGACGCGCGAACGGCAAGGCAGGCCGCGTCGCATATTTGTGTGCGCCCATTGCCAGGTCGCGGATAACACCATCATGGCGACAAATCCAGGGCACGGCGGGGGTGGGTAGAATCCAGAGAACAATCGGATTCCAAAACCGCCCGCCCTAAAAAGCGGGCTTTTTTATTGCTCTTTGACAACTGAAAGACCAAGCAGCGCAGGAGCATGGCGTAGGGCCGAGCAGCGCTCGGCCGGGGCCGAACGCTGTTCGGCCCTACGGCTCCTGCCAGGGCGCGGTAGCCAAGTGGAAAGGCATCTGCCTGCAAAGCAGACAACCTCGGTTCGATTCCGAGCCGCGCCTCCAGAGTGGCCAGCACTGGTGTGCGGGCGGGCCTTATAAGCCGGTATTTACCCCGGATCAGGGTGCACGGCAGAGTTCGATTCTCTGGACCACTACCATAGGGCTCGTAGCTCAGCCTGGAGCAGAGCGTCTCGCGACGAACGAGAAGGTCGCAGGTTCAAATCCTGTCGAGCCCTCCATGTTTTATGCGGGCGCGTGCGGCCAATCGGATCGGCCACCAGCCTCCTAAGCTGGCGATATGTGAGTTCGAATCTCACCGCGCCTTCCATCCCGCGATAGCTCAGCGGTAGAGCATCCGCTTGATAAGCGGGCGACGGGATTCGATTTCCTCTCGCGGGACCACTCCGGTCTATCACAAAGGTAGTGAAACGCACTGTTAATGCGTGACATCTCCGTTGGAGTCGGAGGGCCGGAGCCAAGTTTCGGGGTCAAGATGTTACGGGAGGCATACCCGCCTTTTAAGCGGAGAAGTCCGGGTTCAAGTCCCGGTGGCCCCACCACGCTGCGGTAGCTCAGTGGCAGAGCCGCTGATTCGTAACCAGCAGACCGGAGTTCGATTCTCCGTCGCAGCTCCGTGGTGACTGAACCCAAACGGTGCGGGGCCTGACTGTGAATCAGGTGCCAGCGGGTTCGACTCCCGTCAGTCACCCCAAATTTTGGCCCTGTAGGGCAGTGCGGCGGAGCCGCAACCAAAGGCGTGCCATGGCCGTCCCGGCCATGCTCGAGCACGGGCGGGACGCCCGTGGCACATACCGTGTAGGGCCGAGCAGCGCTCGGCCCGGGCCGAACGCCGCTCCAGGTTTTCGGGATGTAGGGTAACTGGAAGCCCACCTGCTTTGGGGGCAGGGCGGTGGAGGTTCAAATCCTCCCATCCCGACCAGGTTTACGGGAAGTGGCCTAGTGCTCAAGGCGCCGGTTTCGGGTACCGGAGATCGCGGGTTGAAATCCCGCCTTCCCGACCAGATTATTGCGGGCGAGTGGAACGGACAACCACGCGAGCCTCATAAGCTCGAAGATAACGGGTTCGACTCCCGTGCCCGCTACCAAATTTGTATTAGCGGGTTCAAGTCCCGTCCACCGTACCATGGGCGCGTCGTCCAACGGACAAGGGCCGAGGTCTTCTAAACCTCAGACGGTGGTTCGACTCCACCCGCGCCTTCCATTTCCCCGGTGAGCAAGCGCGGTCGTTGCGATGGTCTGAAAAGCCATAGAGTCCCGTTCGACTCGGGGACCGGGGACCAACCACTCTGGCCTCGTCTAATGGTAGGACGGCTGACTTTGAATCAGCTAATCTTGGTTCGATTCCAGGGGCCAGAGCCAAAAGCTTGCCGGCTTGCCGCAACGCTCTATCCGCCACATTCCTCGCTCGCTACGGGGTAACCTTCAGCGATCCTTGAAGAGGTATTTCTGCCGAGGACTTTCCCACCATGATCTCGAAATCACCCGGCACCACCCGCCAGTGCATGTCGATGTCGAGCAACTGGAGATCTTCCGGGGTCAGCTTCAGGGTTACGGTCTTGGTTTCGCCGGGATCGAGCGCCACTCGCTCAAACCCCCGGAGTTGCTTGACGGGGGTTGAGACCGGCGCGTATTGCTCGTGGATGTAGAGTTGGACGGTCTCCACGCCGGCCCGGTCCCCGGCGTTTTTCACGTCCAGGGTGACGCGCGCCTCGCCGCCGGGATGGATTTCCGCGGGCTCAATATGAATATTGCTATACTCAAATTTGGTATAGCTCAGGCCGTATCCAAACGGGTAGAGCGGAGTGCCGGGCATGTCGACGTATCCCTTGTCCTCGGACCAGCCTTCGTTGATCCAATAAGCCTTCGAGGGTTTGAAGTTGTAATAGACCGGCAATTGTCCGGAGTGCCGGGGCACCGAGATGGCCAGGCGTCCCGAGGGATTGTAATTCCCAAAGAGCACGTCGGCCACCGCTTCGCCACCGCGCTCACCCGGTTCCCACGCCTCGACCAGCGCCGGCACGTGCTCGGCGGTCCAGCGCGTCGAGAGCGGGCGGCCGTTGATGAGCACCACCACGGTGGGCGTCCCGGTCGCGAAGACCGCTTGAATCAGGTCCTCCTGCACTCCCGAGAGATCCAGGCTGGCCACGTCGTGCCCTTCCCCGTCGGTGGGTCCGACCTTGCGGCCATCCACGTTCGCCTCATGTTGTCTCTCTCCCACCACCACAATGGCGACGTCGGCGCCCTTGGCGGCCTTCACGGCTTCGGCAAACCCGCTCTTGTCCGTTCCCGTAACCTCGCAGCCGCGCACCTGGGTGACCTTGGTTTGGGGTGAGACCGCGGCCTTGATTCCCTCGATCATGGTCGTCACGTGCTGCAAGACTTTATTCGGCGAATAGTCACCCAGTTGGTTCATCACGTCATCGGCGTTGGGGCCAATCACCGCCACCGACTTCAAATCCTTCTTGAGCGGCAACAGGTTCTTATCATTCTTCAACAATACAATTCCTTCGCGGCCGGCGCGCAGTGCCAGGTCCGAATTCGCTTGCGAGTGTACCGTCTGGACGGCGTGGTCCACATTGACATAGGGATTCTCGAAGAGGCCCAAGCGGAACTTCATCTCCAGAACTCTACGCAGCGCCCGGTCCACCAGCGCCATGGGGACTCGGCCCTCCTCTACGTTTTCCACCAAGGGTCCCCTGTAAGCGGGCTCGTAGGTGATATCCAAATCGACCCCGGCGCGCAAGGCCAGCGCTCCAGCTTCCTTCTGGGTGGGAACGATATGCTCATATTGCAAGGTCGCGAAGCCGTCGCCTTCGCTTTCGACGACTCCCTTGAAACCAATTTCCTGGCGCAGGACATCGTTCATCCATTTCACCGAGGCGTGCGCGGGCACATCCTCAACTTCCGGGTAACCCGCCATCACCCCCAAGCCCCCGGCTTTGGTGATGGACCCAATCCAGGGGGGCATGAAATTCTCTCGCAAGGAGCGCTCCGATACCTCAATCGCTCCCCGTTCGAGGCCACTGGCGGGTTCGCTTTGCGTGGGAAAATCCGTGAGCACGGCGATGACCTTGTCGGGGGCGGAGATGTCGTAGCCCTGTGTGCCCCGCACGATGGCCTCGCCGATGCGCATATAGAGGTAAGGATCCTCGGTGTAGGCTTCTTCGTTGCGGCCCATGCGCGGGTCGCGAAGCGTTTCCATCACCAGGGTGGAAAGCATGTGGATACCCACCGCCCGCGCCTCCGCCGCATCCGCCGCGTAAATCGCCTTGACCAGGTCCAGGTCAAAGGAACTGCCCACGGCCAGGCCCTCGGGGAAAACCGTTGCTCCCGGAAACATGGCGCCATGCGTGCCCTCTTCATCTTCCATCAGCGGGATCTTCAGGCGCGTCTGGGTGAGCGCGATCTTTTGCAGTTCGTTGAAGTACTCCGCTTGCTGACGCGCGCCCTCCGGAAGAATCTGACCGGCGAGGCCGAAAAATCCGCAGCCCGGCCCGATTTCCTGGGTTAACGTCCCGGCCGTGAATTTCTTGGTCGCCTCGATCCGGGAGGGAATATCTTTGCCCAGGGCATCAACAAAAAAAGCCGGTAAATTAAGCTGCCCGACTTTTTCTTTGAGCGTCATCCGGCTGATCAGATCATCGAGGCGGTCCTCCACCGGCCGCTTCGCATCGAGATAGATCGGCGCTTCGCCACCGGCTTGCGCGAGGATCATCGGGACGGAAGCCAGCGCCGTGCCGATTGACACGATCAACCACCATAAGGTTCTTTTTCGCATCGTCTATGCCTCCAAGGCGCCCCGGGAATTGGCCCAGAATCTAAAATGGGGTGTGGCGCAAAGCTCGGGGCTTGGCCCTGTCCCGTTTGCAAGGGTCGGGCGGACCCACCACGACCCGCAAGAGGATCGAATTATACTGCCGTCGGACCATGATTTGGCAACCCCAACCTTTCAGAAAAGACCCACTACTCTACCTTACCCGGACGATAGGAAAGAGCCAGTGTATCGCGGACCCCCGTTTTTGGGGTCCGCGGTTCTTCCCTTGCCAATTGACCGAAGGTAGCGGGGCGTCGTGGCGCGGACCTCCGGTTTTGAGGTCCGCGGTTCTTCCCATGAAAAACCCACAAACCTCGATGAGAGTAGCTTCCCCCGCAACCGGAAGCGTGAACTTAGGTAAGAGCCGCGGACCTCAAAGGCGGAGGTCCGCGCTACGCTTGCTTATGGTGAGCCTTTCTAATGGTCCAAGATGCGTGCCACCCGCCCGCGCAGCGGGTGGAAGATCGTAGCCCATGGTGCGAGCGGTGGGAAAATCTTCCCGCTATTTGACCAAAGCATCCAGCGTGCTCCCCGCCTCCTCGTGCAGGTTGGGGGAGGCGCCGTAGAACACGCGCGCCGTCTTTCCGGAGTGATCAAAAAGGAACATGGTCGGAACGGCGGTAATGTCGCCGAAAGCCCGTGCCGTCGCCGGATCGGCGATGGCCCAGTGCAAGCTGGCGTCGAGGGCTCCTGCGGTGGAGCGTATCTTGTCTTCCGGGGATTCCACCGCCAAGGCCACAATGGCGAGTTTGCTGCCGTACTTGTGTTGGAGCTCGCCCAGCCACGCCAGGGTGGAACGGCAGGGCGGGCACCAGGTGGCCCAGAACTCGACCAGCACCACGCGTCCGGAAAGCTGCTCCGCCGTCAGGGTGCGTCCGGAAAGGTCCGTCAGGTTGAATTTGGGGAGGGTGGCTATTTCTTTGGCGCGGCTGGCGGTTTCCGCCTGTTCCCGTGCCACCACTTCTTTCTTGCCCGCCAGGATGAGTTCAACCATGCGGGTCAGGTCGGTCGTGAATTTTGTTTGATTATCGGCATTGCGCCAGGGAGCGTAGCGGCCCGTACCTTCCACTTCTCCGAAGTAACCGAAGTCCCGGGGGCAGGCAACCAGCACGTCGTCCACAAAAACGGCCGGAAAACCTTTCACACCGTACTGGTCGGCCAGCTTGGAAGCGCCAAAGTTTTCACTGACAAAGGTGACTTGACCGGGAAACTTCGCGGCAACTCCTTGGACCAGCAAACTTGCTGGGTCGGAAATTTCTCAAGTGTAGGGCCAACGCACCAGCGTGAGATCAATCGCCTTACCGGAGGCCCGCGGTAGTGTGGCGGGCGGCCGCTTGGCGGCGAAATAGGCGGGCAGCACCTGGTCAACGATGACGCTCGCGCTTTTCCAATCGTCCTGGCTGGGTGCGGAACCATCGGCATGCCGGACATCGGATTCGGCGTGCTCGAGGACGATCTGGGCGATGGAGTCGTCGTGCCCGGAGCCCTCAAGCTGTTTCTGCATTTGGGCCATCGCGCGGTTCAATTCCGATTGCCGGGCGGGATCAGGCGGGACGGCGTCGAGCAAACCATACTGCCACACCGCCACGAGATATTGAAACAGCGCCCCGGCATAGAACCTCTCCGCGTCGAGCTCCTCTCCCAGTTTGAGAGCAGAATTCAGAGTAATGAAGGTGGATTGGAATTCGATGGAGCGCGGCGGCTGAAAGGCCGCGTTGGTTTTATCCTGAAGATTTTCGAGCTCCGGCAGCATGGAGCGCAAAGCGTTGGGCGTTCCCTTCCGTGCAAGGTTTAGAGAGGCGCAGAACTCGGCGAATTGGGCTTCACCCTGCGCCTGGCCCAAGTAGGCCAGGCCTTCTTCCGGCCCCTGCGCGGTGGCAAATCCCCGGCCTGATTCGAGTAGCGGTACGGCCTTGGCCTGCGCGGTTTCGGAAAGCGCCCGGATGGCCGCCGGGGCCTCCGCCCAATTTCTTCCCCGGGCCTTTTGGTTGAGGGCCTCGACATCCAGGCTCACTCGCTTCCACTCGGTCTCGAATCCGGGAAAGCCGCTTTTCGCCGTCGCAGCTTTTTTTTCTTGCGCCGTCCACTCCCCTTCGAGCGTCTGGTCTACTCCCTCCAACTGCAAAAGGCTTAGATAGAGGCGGCCGGCGTCGGCGGCCTCCTTCACTGATTTGAGCTCGCCATCGATCACGGAATTCGCGTTGGGCAACCACGCGATTGACACCGGCTTGTCCTTCAGGGATTGCTGCAAGCGGTTGGCCTCAGCTTTGATTTGAGAAACGGCATCCTGGCCGGCAGCAGGCAGCACCAGGATCAGAAAACAAGCGAAAACCCGCCAAAAACAGCGACCGGCTGATGTCCAGCGGATTGGCTGCCTACTGATGGATAGGACTGCGGACGGCTCAATATCGATTGGAGTGCCGGCGTTACCTCGGAACATAAGTTACCCCCTTATGATTGTGGTGAAACCAAAAACGGACGCGTTTCTCCTTGCGTTTGCATGCGCTCCCCTATTGGGGCGGCGTATGCTATTAGAGCAATCTCGTATCCGCCTCAACTGCAGATAAGCCCTTTGAAAGCAAGAAAGCGCGAAGTCAGGACATCCTACGTTTATCAGGGACTGTCCGATTCTGGGATTCGATTGTCCGAATCTAGAACAACCTTGGAGGTGGCTCTTCGGCTTCGTGGAGGAGTTGCGACACTTCTTGCCGCAGTAGTTCATCATTCATATCGCAAGGCAACAATGGGATTGACCTTCATCGCCCGCCGGGCAGGCAGGTAGCACGCTGCCAGCGCGACCAAGACCAGCAGGGCCGCCACCCCGGCGAAACTCAGCGGATCATGGGTGCTGACCCCGAAGAGCATACTGGCCATCAAGCGCGTCAGCCCGAAGGCGGCGAGCAGGCCGATGGCAACACCTACCAACGCCATCTTTGCCCCTTCCCCAAGAACCATCCGCAGCACATCGCCCCGCTCCGCGCCGAGCGCCAGGCGGATGCCGATCTCATGGGTGCGCTGGCCGGCAAGATAGGAAATCACCCCATAGATTCCGACGCAGGACATCACGAGAGCGAGGGCGGCGAAAACTCCGAGGAGAGCCATGGTGAAGCGCCGCGCCGCGAGCGAGTCAGAAATGATTTCATCCATGGTGCGAGTGTCGTACACCACCTGCTCGCTATTGAGTTGGGATAAGGTCCGCCGGATCTCGCCAACCTGCGCCAGCGGGGGACCATTTGTCCGAACCACAGCCCCCACGGCTCGGCTCACCAGGGTTGCAATCTGATCGGGCATCTGCTCCAGCGGGAAGTAGCATTGGGCCTGGAGGGATGAGGTCGCGTCTCGATCAAGTCCCCATTGTTTCACGTGCCCCACCACGCCGACGATTTCGAGTGTGGTATTCATGATGGCGAAGTTGACGCGTTTGCCGATGGGATTCTGCCCACCGAAATAGAGCTGGGCGAAGCGATCGTCAATGACCATGACCAACGGCGAATGCGGGGTGTCTTGGGGCGAAAGAAATCGGCCGCGCTCCAGCGGAATTTTCATGACTTGCAAATAGTCGGGTTGCACGAGGTAGAAGAGCGACACCTTCATCTCGCCGGTGGTCAGAGGTTTGGGTTGACCTTCCAGCCAGAATGGCAGCTCGGCATCGCCTTCCATGGGCATCGCCGAGGCGGTAAGGGCGGAAGCCCCGATGCCCGGGGTGGCATTGAGGGTGTCATGAATCAGGCGCCAATGGGCACGGAGGGCTTCCGGGGATTTGAGGGTGGAGGGCAGCGTCATGTCAAACTCCAGCACGTGGTGAGGATCGAAGCCGGGATTGACGCCCCAAAGTTTGCTGAGGCTTCGGATCATCAGTCCGGCGCCGGCCAGCAGCACGAGGGCCAGCGCCATTTCCACGACCACCAGAACCCTCTGGGCGCGATGCCGCGCGCCGCTCGCCCCGCGCCCGCCTTCCTTGAGCGTTTCCTGAAGATTGCCTTGTGAATTCTTGAGTGCCGGCGCCAAGCCGAACAGAACTCCTGCGAACAGGGAAGCGCCGAACATGAACAGCAGCACGCGGCCGTCGAGATGGACTTCCTCGACCCGCGGCAAGGCCTCGGGGAGCACTCGAAGGGCCGTTCGCAGCCCCCATGAGGCAATGACCAAGCCCAGGCTGCCTCCGGCCAGGCTGAGCACGATGCTTTCCGTTAGGAGCTGCCGAACCATGCGTGCGCGGCTCGCGCCGAGCGCGCAGCGAATGGCGAACTCCTGGGTACGAGATGTCGAGCGCGCCAGCAAGAGATTCGCCACATTGACGCAGGCGATGAGGAGGACAAAACCGACTGCCGCCAGCAGCATCAGCAGAAGCGGCTGGATGTCGCCGACCAGGTCCTGTTTGAGCGGAACCAGCGTGATGCCAATTCCTTTGTTGGCGTCGGGGTATTCTTCCGCCAGATGCCGCCCGAGCGTCTCCAGGTCGATCTTCGCTTGCTCGAAGGTGACGCCGGGCTTGAGCCTTCCGATCGCATCCATACCCATGCAGGCTCGGCGGTCGCGAAAGGTGGGGTCAGTCCACTGGCCGAGGGGAACATAAACATCCTTCCCCCGGTCGAAGTTGTTGCCACCGTATTGAAAATCCGCCGGGATCACGCCCACGATGGTGTACGCCACGCCGTTGAGGGTGAGGGACTTGCCTACCGCATCCGGCGCCCCGCCGAACTTGCGTTTCCACAAGCCACCACTAATCAGGACTACCGGCGCCGCGCCCAACTGGTCTTCTTCCGAAAGGAACGTCCGGCCCATGACCGGTCTCACGCCGAGCAGCGGGAACAAGCTCGCGGAGATCATCTCCGCCGACACGCGCTCGGCCACGCCCATCCCGGTCAAGTTGAAGTCGTCCGCCCGATAAGCGGCCATGGCGGAAAACGAGCGGTTGTCGCGCACCCAATCCTGAAAGTTGGGGTAAGAAATGGAAAATTTCGAATTGTCAGCCGTGTGCGTGTAGAGCGCGACCAACCGGTCGGGCTGCCAGTAAGGAAGCGGATTGAGCAGCACGCCGTTTACCACGGAGAAAAGTGCCGTGTTGGCGCCAATGCCCAGCGCCAAGGTAATAATCGCCACGGCGGTAAAGCCGGGATTCTTCAACAACGTGCGCAGGCCGTAGCGAAGGTCCTGCCCAAGCGTCTCGATTGAATTCCATGTCCACATGTCCGTGCTCCCCTTTTGCGCCGAGGTTCCTTCGGCTAGGATTACCACTCGTCGTATTATCTTCACCTCGCAATCACACCTCCTAATGGGATTAACGAGAGCTGAATCTAGAAAGTTCCCTGCCAGTGTCCTGAGTCAGAAGTCCGTGATCAAATCGCTCCTACTATTGGTTTCAGGGCGACCCCCTCACCCCCACGACAAGCAAAGGGTGGGGCCCCCCTCCCGCCCCGGCTGGCAAGAACGCCGGCGGCGGGCCACCCTCTCCCCCAAGGAGGCCGTTTCAAAACTCAAAGCGGGAAGTGGCGAGCAGAATGCTAAGCGCAAGGGCATGAGCGGAGAGATTCACGCAAATTATGATCAGGTATTTTTATTGCCGCCGGCGTT
>Ga0326727_10000596_pt1 | contig 147073 bp, 129 predicted proteins | sample MB2enrmetagenome_FD_207643 | JGI IMG/M metagenome (GOLD analysis project Ga0326727, IMG submission 207643) | Lab enriched peat soil microbial communities from McLean, Ithaca, NY, United States - MB29MY | ecosystem: Environmental > Terrestrial > Soil > Wetlands > Peat | place: USA: New York... | reverse complement strand
CTTGTCACTCGTGCGCCGCCCGTTGATTGCAAACGAGAGGCACCCCTCCGCCCGTTCCCCTTCGGACCTCGGACTTCGGACCCTTCTTGTCACTCGTGCGCCGCCCGTTGATTGCAAACGAGAGGCACCCCTCCGCCCATCCCCCTTCGGACCTCGGACTCCGGACCCTTCTTGTTACTCGTGCGCGGCCCGTTAATTGCAAACGCGAGGCACCCCTTCGCCGTCCCCCTTCGGACCTCGAACTCCGGACTTCGGACCCTTCCCGTCCCTTGCCACTGCCCTTTGCCGTCTTGCAGTTGCCGTCGGGGCATCGGGCAGGTGAAATGCCCACGGGCAGGACTTCACTGACCGTCACCCGTTCCGATCGCGTATTCGAGGAGATCCTTCTTCTTGTCTGCCGGCAGATCCATGATCTTCTTCATCCAGATCTGATAGCCGGGCTCATCGGTATTCAACTGCCCGCCATCGCAGCCCTGTTCCCGGGCCGCAACTTCTCCGGAAACCATCACCGCCAGGAAGCCTTTGAACAGTTCCGGAGTAATCTCCATTGCCGCGAGCGCCTCCCCGTCAACCAGAAGGCCCTAAGGCATTTCATTCCTGGAGTTCGACCGAAACCTTTAGTTGAGATATGGTGTTGATTGGCAATGATCAAGCGTATCAGCGCTGCCTTGAAAGCCTGCTCGGGTGTTGTCATTTCCCCAATCCTCGATCGTGGCAGCCAATTTCTCAATCCTATTTTTCCATGAGAACCGTGAAGCCTTCTTGTTTGAAATGATGGTCATTCGTCAGGACTTCGGCGATTGATTCCGATCGCATGGCATTCATCGAGACGCAGTCCGTGAGGCTATACTCTTTGTCCCGCCGTTGATCGAAGAGGTGCAGTCCTTGAAGAAACGTGCCTCGCGACTGAGGCACGACCATCACGTTAGGATTCAAAAGAATCGCCCGCACCATCGCCGCCGCCTTTGCGCGCAGGTTTTCACCCGCCTTGGAAAGGGCGGTCAAGAACTCGGTGAGCACCTCGTCCGTGGTTAAGATCCGCACGGGGCCAAGCTGCGCCCTTGCCCTCGCGGCGGCGCCTGCCCACGGGTCTCCCGGCTTCACAATGGCAATCCAATAAAGGGAATCCGCAAAGACGGCTTTCATCGTTTCGGTGTCCCGTAGAGATAGTGATCGAGGTTATCCGTCAGGTCGCTGGGGAGCTTGTCCCATTCAGCCTCTGGCACCCCACGCGCCAGATCCGCCAGAACCTCCTCGATGGCTGGCGCCGAGGGGTCATAGGGAACTTCGCCGGCAGGGCCGAGGACGAGCTCCTCGATTTCCGTAACGCGCAGGAGCTTGCCTTGGGGTGAAATCTCCGCCTGGCCCTTCACCCGCACGCGCACGGACTTGTGGTCACGAAGGGCGGTGGTGACATCAACTTCCTGAGGGTCCGAGAACATCACCAGGACGTGGGTCTGCCCGTCAATCCAGAGTTGAAATTTCCTTTGCTTGACGTCCGCTTCCAGAACTTCGCCGGTCACCTCGACCCATTGGCCAGCCATCACTTCACCTCCACCACCTTGAGGCTTTCAATCCCCCTGTCGCCTACTATCTTAACAGCAACGCGGCTGTACTTGCCCGGTTTAAAGTGCAACGCGACCGTGTCGCGGTAGGCTTAGGTAAGCTCCGAGTCAATCCCCGCGCCATCGAGGGAACATCCCACGGTCCTAAAATCAGTGACCGCGATGGTTACCCGCCCGTCGGGGTCGGCAAATGGCTGCGCACCCCAAAATCAGATCCGCGCGTCGCTAATGATGCTTTAGCCACGCTATATCGGATTCTTGAGTACCCTTGTCTCCAATCAGACGAATTGTGGTTTTGGACCCGTTTCGGCAATGGTAGATTCGATAGTCCCAGGCGGCCCTGGTTTCATACACTTTGGGATCGGTATCAGTGATGGGACCGCGAAATTTGTGTTTCTCCAGGTTTATGATTCCAAAAGCGTCTTCTATGGCCTGTCTCTGGGAATTTTCAAACTGAATTAGCCTTTCGAGTGCCGCTTCCTCAAACTCCAAGTTTCGGAGGGGCCTATAACGCTTTCGAAGTTCGGCCGTCTCCACATCACGTTTCGAGGCCTTTCCCTTAGCGGCCTTCAGCGCTCGCTCTTCCTGATCACGCAACTTGCGTTGTTCATTCTTACTGGCGCGCTCCTGTTCCATCCGCTTCAAATGCTCCTCTTTGACCAATTCTTTGATGGTCGCTTGCTCATCCGGTGACATTTCCAGGAAGTGCCGTGAACTATCCAAGAACGCCGCCATTTCACAGATTTCCCTGTTTTCTGGTCGCAAGTCGAAATTCCGCTTGTCCACCCTGGAAATACAGGGCGCCGGCTTTCGCTTTTCTTTAGGTGCATACCGGGTGCGTGAGGCCTCTTCAATATGGCGCTTGATTTGATCGATATCGTATGGCACGCCAATTCCGGAATAGGACGGCTCCTCAACGCCTGCACGGCTTGGCTCATCGATCCTAGGCTTTGAAGTTGGTAGTGTTCGTGGGGGTAGTACGTCAGTGAGCTCGGTTCCCACCCCCGCACCTTCCAGCGTTGAGGGTGGCAATAGGATCGGAGTGGGCCTTCCCGTTGGCACGCCGGTTCCCTCCCGAGCGTCTTCGAGCGTTGAGGGTGGTAACAGAATCGGTCGTGGCTTTTCAGTTCGCGCGCTGGGCACCTGCGCGCGTTCAGCCGCAATCAGGATGACCACCGGAAGCAGTTTCTTGTAATTGGGACTGACCATCTTCTGAATTGCGAGGAGACCCATTGCGGGCCACAGAATCGGCCCCGTTGCACCAATGATGAAGGCTGACAGCCCCGTAAAGGCCGCAGAACCCGGCCTAATCCCCAACGCACTGTTTAGGGTGTCCAAGAGAGTCGAAGCAAGCATGTAGACGCCAAAATCGGATAGTTGTTCTGCCGAAAGTTCAGCGAAAGCGGCCAACTCCCTATTTATCAACGGTGCCTGCCTGCTTGCCAGTTCCTTGATCCTGGATATGAATTCCTGCTTTTCCTCGGGTTTCATACGAGCCAGGATATCTTTCCAAACCTGGTGAACAATCACCTTCTCCAGTTGCTCAATACTTTCAGTGCCAGTGCCTTCAGCTCCAATCTGCGCTGCCAGATCACGTACAATCTGGTGGTAACTTTTTTTCTTACCTAGGGCATAGCTGAAAATGGGAGTTCCCACCCAGGAGACACGGTCTTCGATTTCGGCTCGGTTGCCATCGAGCCATTTCCGCCGTTCCTCATCTGAGAGGTCGGACAATAATCTCTTGGGTGATTCTGATACGGATGGATCCCAGCGGAGATACTTAACAATTTGATCTAAGGAAGAAACCGTCAGTCGTTCAAAGATGATTTCCCTGGCCATGAACCTCCTTCTACTCCCTTGTGATCAGTTTCCTCCACGAAGTTCTGCGACCGCGCGAACTCCGACTCCTCCAAAACGAATTGCACTCGTCGGTCTTTCATCGCGACTTTGCTGGTCTTCCATCCTGCCGCTATCCAAGCCTTGGACTGAGTGTGTGTCACATCATTTGCCCACCACCCCCGGAAGACCCGTGCCGACAGGGGTAGGCGCGAGCCGAGAATCTCTTCAAGCTGCGAGAAATTGAGCACACAGGATCTGTCTTCGGGATCTCGTGAAAGCAGATACTGCATGAGAGGGAGGTACTTCTTTCCATGCGTCAGGAGACTCTTGATGGTCCCGCGCTGCAAAGGTTGGGACGTTCTCTGGAGAGGATTTTCTCCCCCTTCCCAAGCGCTCAGGAGTGAATTCGTTCTTCCTGCGCTGAAGTGCAACAGCCGAAATAATCGCTGGAGAAGCCATTCACCTCCCTCCCAAACGGCCAGGAGTGGAGCCGTTACCAAAATCAGGGGCAACAACACCAATTGCACCCGAGTCAGAGGAAACAGGCCAGACTCGATTTTCATGGGTGGTGGAGGTGTGTTGAGGACGTTTACAGACAATCTCGATGCGTGTCGGTACGCTTCGTCGTGCGAGCCGACAAATGCCAGTACGGGAGTATCAGAGGAGGCCAAAAGGATTATGCGAAGGCGTTCACTGACCCGGGCAGATTTCAGGCGTGCATTCCCTCTCAGGTTTTCCAAGCCCAGACCGGGGCTATTAGGGTCACGGGCCAGCAAGTCGAGAGCCTTCCAAACTCGCCGCGCTTCCGGAGCCGAAAGGCTCATCACCGCCCGGACAAACTCAGCCGTCAGAATGAACTGACGTATTCTTGGTAACTCACCACTTATGGCCCTGTCGCTCAGATTACCTCCGATCACCGGGATTAATGTGCATGTATTCCAATCCGCCATCGAAGGAGAAGCCCACGGTCACGAAAGTAGTGACCCTGGCTACCCTGGATTTCCCATTTCCTGCCATCTCCACCGTCAAGAGCAGTACGTTGGATAAATTGCTTTCGCTTGCGCCAGTCGGGTCTCAAAGCGCTTGACAACGCGTCTTGCAAGTCGCCAGCGTTTGAGGCCTAAACTCGTAAGTATCGACGCCGGGATGCTGAAGAGCCCACCATCGAGGAAGATCACTAAGTGGCCGACAGCCATCGCGGCACCAGCTATGGCGGCTCGTTCAAACGCATGTTCGAAGGCTGTCTCGAAGGATTTCTTGCCCATCATGACGTATTTGCCTTCGGTCGTGAGGATGAGCACAAAGGGAATGAATGGGGCTACATCGTGAAGCACCTCGAGCCAGCCATGGTCGCCAAGGTTCTCTAACGGGCCGGACAGAGCATGGTGCAGGTCATGATCGGACACCCCGCTGTCGAACAGGCCGCTGATGGCATGGGCGCCATGCGAAGCCGCCTCGTGAGTTGTAACCACATCGATGTTGGGGTAATGTTCCAACGCCGATTTGGCATAGGCCAGAGATTCGGTGGCTTTCATCTGGAGTACGGACGCAACGTGGCCGTGTGGGTCGATAATTTGGACGTCCCATCCCGGCTGGACGGCGCTGTGCGCTAGTTCTGCGTGTTGACCATTCAGTAGGTGTAAATCCCCAACCCATTGTCCATCATTGAGCCGATCTCGAACGAGTACTTCGAATAGCTTTCCCTTCCAACCATTGACCACCCCGGCCAGTTGCTCAGCATCCATTTGCGGCAGGGAGGCAAGATCGAGATGCGGATAGGCCAGTTGAAATGCTTCGTGCGCTTGCGGCGTAATGGCGGAGTAATTTATTGTGCCGTGGTGCAGGAAAGATCCGACGCTTACCGCGGCAGCGGCAGCGTCGATAAGGGAATCTTCTCTTTCATTGACATATCTGGCATACAGCGCATTGATGCGCTCAACGCGCTGCCCTGTGCTTGCTTGCCGGTAGTTCCTGGCTATTTGAAGAAGTGAATCATCCACGCGAGTCCCCCAACAATCACAATCAAGCCTGCTGCTGCACTTGACCACATCACGCGAGTACGAAATTGTTTTAAGGCAAGGTCCAACGAACGAATCTGGTCTCTCTGGTTCTCTACCATCGACATGAGCGCCTGCCCCTTTTGCTGAACCTCGTTTAGGAGCTCCTTAGTCTTTTCGATCTCCACTTTGGATTTCTCCATGTCGCGGTGCATGCCCAGTAAAATCTCTCCGTAGGTTTCGGAATACTGGGCCACTTTTTGCTCTATTGCGTGACCTGTCAGGCGGCCATAAAATTCCGTGGACCCTTTCTTAATACCTTGCCACATGGTGCGCGCCTCCCCTTGCTGCCGAGTAGCTTCCTGGCGTTCGGGATCGCACTCGTTGCAGTATGTCTCTCCCAAGCGTTCCTTGAACTCAGTGTACGAATACATCGCTTTACCGCACTTTTTGCAAAATCCGAATGCCACCTTGGTACCCCTTTGATCTCGGCCCGAATTTCTTTCAGCTAAATGCCCAGCTCGCGATTTTGCCTGGCCGCGCGGCAGCGCTCTTACGGCGTCTGCCCTATATGCCTATGACCTTGACAGGCGATCCTTGGCCTCTTTTTCCTTGCGCTTACGTTCTATAAACTCGCCAAAGCTGGTGTGGTAATAGTCGGACAGCTCTTTGTCAATTCGGACCTCTTGGACCAACAGCCAGATGATGGCGATAATCGTTCCACCCGGAATAATCAGCCAGATAAGAAATAGAAGCAGCCACGACTTCCAGCCCCCGGTTGACTCCAACCCTTGCTTCCAACTCATGGCTAGTTCCTCTATCAAACAAGGTCGCAACTTCTTGTTTTTTTAAGCGAGCATTTTGCACATCTCGTAGGGGCAGGGCAAGCAAGCCCAGCCCCTACGAGACATGTTGCGGCCCCGCCGCGCGGTTCACTCACCCGCCGAACATGCCTTTAATGAATTCCAGCAAGCCGCCGTCTTTCGCCCCCGGCTTATGGCTCGGGCCGATGGTTGTCGTCTTCTGATAGCGAATGGGACCCACGCCTCCGTAGAGCCTTGTCTTGCCTTCCATGTCGATGCTGGCTCGGGCGCCGGGGACACCGACACTCAAGCGCGGTCCACTCTTCGAGAGATTGATTTTGACCCCAGGCAGAAGGCGAAATGATTTCCTCAAGAACCAGCCCATTTATTCCTCCCGATCGTGCAATCGCTGGGCGAGCTTCTGCATCTCAGACTTCAGTTGAACGTTCTGGAAGGTTCGCAGCCGGGGCAAGCGCAACTGCCGCAGCGCCGTAAAGGCCTTCCGGCAATCGCTCATCAGTTCAGCGACGTTCAGGCTGAGGCGGACGGTTTTGTAAGTGTTAATGCCCGCGGCAAGCATCAGTTTGGTGTGCTCGTTCTCGCCGGCGATGGCGTTCATCTGGTCGCGCAGCGCGCCGGCAAGGCAATGGCAAGCCTCAATGGTTGTTTTTGAGGCTTCAATGTTCCCATTCAACTGGTCCCTGGGACCGCCGCCCGAGATTTGATTCTTTGCTTCGGCGATATTCTGCCGGGCTTCCTCTTCAAACGCGTGCAGCTTCGGTAGATGGACGTGGTCGATCTCCTGGATGAAGCGCACTTGGAGGCGGTCGATGGCGTAAACCAGCAACAGATACATGCCATAGTATCGTCGGGCCTGCGGGGGAAGCTCTTTGCTTTTGTCGGTCAACCCCTCCAACTGGGTCGTTAGGGTGGAGATGTTCCTGACCACCGCTGCTATAGAAATGAAATCGTCCTGAGTCACCGGCATCAGCAGGGAGTCAATGTCGCCGTCGAACGCCTCAATGCCAATCTGTTGGAGTTGGTTGCGAAAGCGCTCTTTCAACACGCCTATCTGGCCACGCAGGTCGGCGATGTTGCGCTCCTCGGCGGCAATCGACTCTCCCAAACTCTCCCGGCTGGTTTTCCATGGTTTTTCCCAGATGGCAAGCGCCGCTTCCGGTGGAGCCGAGACCATCTGCTCGTGGCACTTGGAGATCCGGTGTTGCGATTCGGTGATGGCTTGGTGGAGGGCCTTGATTTCCTTCCGGCACTCCGCCGCGCCGGATATTTCCAGCACCCGGAGCACGGTGTCCAATATCTTATCGATTTGCTCCTGATAGCTTGCCTTTGAATTGGCAAGCGGATTCCAGGTCTTTTCGGGCAGCGAATTCGAATCCAGCTTGTCGTAAATCTGCAGGGCTTCGTCAAGTTGGGGGCACACCTTGCCCCAAAGTTCGACGCTCGTATCCCCCTCTTCGGAGGAAGGTCCTTGCGCGTTATCCTTGAAAGATGCTTCGGAAGGCGATGAACTCGAATCTGAGGTCAAGATCCGTACCTCTCTCTCGTGGGGAATACATTACGTCGTACGGCAAGCGTGCAACCAAAACGGCACAACCTATTCCATGTGGATAACTCTCATTGATTCTATGGATTAGACAAGAAAGTCGGGTTGTTGAGCCCAGCCAGAAGGGAATAATGTGTCTCAATCTGAGAATGTTGGGGTCGTTTGATAAACGAGCATTCACCCGTCATTATTAGGGTGCGGCTGCATTTGTCCTGTTGACCCATTGCGGCGAGTGATCCGCGAGGAGTTGCCCACGGCGCCGTGAGGGGCGGGCCACGGGGTTCGGGGCGAAAAGAATCGGGTCATCGAGCCATCGGGCCATCGGGTCATCGGATCATCGGGTCATCGGACCATCGGGCCATGGAGTGATTTTCGAGTTTCCAGTTTCCAGTTTCGAGTTTCGACTTGTGATTGGCGATTTGCGATTTTCCAGTTTCTAGTTTCGAGTTTCGATTTTCGATCCTTGGTTTTTCCGCTAGCCACTAACCACTAGCCACTAACCACTGCTCTTTCCCGACCTCGGACCCCGGATCCCGGACTTCGGTCTCTTATATTCTCCTATAGTTGCCATAAATAATCTTTATTGGTATTAGGGTGCTCCCAGAGGTACGATTCACACCAATTTATGTTCGAGAGCAATCAAAATCGCTCCAAGAGCTCCTTTTCGCTTTTCCCTCTAGGTATGCTTATTGTCGGGGTCCTTTATTCCGACCCCGGTTGATCGCTTCCTAGATCAAGTTTTTTGAGGCCATCAGCGGGGAAACCGGCGGATGGCCTTTTTTGTTTGGTTCGTTTAAGGACGTTTCACACAGAGTTCACGGAGTGGTTTAATCGTTGGCATTATCGAACCACTGGACCACAGAGTACACAGAGAGAAACAGGGGAATCTCTCTGTGGTCTCCGGGCGTTATCTTTGTATTGCAATACCGTAGATTCTTGCTCTTTTAGCAAACATTTTGCGCGTTAGGTGCGGCGATTCTCCTGGCCATTTAGGACGAGTTATGGTTTGAGCCGGCGCGCGAAGATTTTGTGCCACGGGCATCTTGCCCGTGCTCGGGCATGGCCAAGATGGCCATGGCACGGCTTTGATTGCGGCTCGGCCGCGCTGCGCCACCTTCGTGGCCAAACCGGTAGGTGAAGTTCACGCCGGCATAGGAAGGAAGGTGGACGAACATCCGACGATTCGCAGGTGGAATCAACGACGGAAATGTGGGGTCACTTCTATCTTTACTCGCACCTGAAACGGTTCGACGGGGTGGAAAACGTCGGTGAATGCCGGCGCGGCGGTTGGCGCTACTTGGGAGAGATAGGCGTAGTCGATGTCGTGATCGCGGCGGTTGAGCAAATTCAAAAACACGGCCGAAACGCGAAATGTGTTGTTAATTTTACGACCGACCTCCGCGTTGAGCAGCGCCGTTAAGTTTGAGCGATAAACTGCGTCGGACGTCAAATAGCGCGGGCCAAAGTAGCGCAGGCGCAAACTGGCGGAAAAGCCCTTGAGATCGTGCAGTGTGGCGCCCGATGAAATCACCATCCCCACCGCTTCGGGCACCCACCTGCCACCCGGACCTTGGTCCAAACTGGCGTCGACCGGGCAGTCCGAGTTTCTTGCGCAAAGATTGCCGTCCGCGTTGAGGAACGTCGCATCATCGGGGTCTATTTCGGTAAAACGGGCGCGGGAGTCCGCCAGGTCAAAGTCAAAAGCCCAATGCTGCCGTGGCGTGTAGAAGTTCGCCCATTCGACGCCATAGCGGTTGCTCGAGTGTTCGGAGGCGACCGTGCCCCCGGTGTCGCCATCCTGCTCCAGTTCGGAATTACTGTGGAGATACCAGAGCGAAAGGGTGCTTTGCAGATGGGGGACGGCCAGAGTGCGCACGCCGGCTTCCGCGCCTTTGGTTTGGATCAGCAGGGGAATTCTTGCGGTGGGCGTATCGGGGTAAGGAAAGTCCGGCGAAACCGGCTCATAGTTTTGCGTTGCGCCACGCACGTCGTTGCTGTGGAAACTGAATCCGCCCTGGGCGTAGAACTCCGTATTGGACCACGGGCCGAAAATCAAACTTGCTTTTGGGCTGGGCAGGAACTTGGTGACCGAGCCGGAATTGCGGGGGTCAGTAAAGCTGGTGATGACGCCTCTGGCGTCGTCGCCGCGTAGGGCCACGACCGAGCGGAATTTGCTCGACCACTGGATTTTATTTTCCAGATAGAAACTTCCCAGCGTATCGGTAAATTTGTTCACGGTCGTGTCCGCGGGCAAAAAACCGTTGGGCGCGCCGGGATAGGGAGCCCAAACATCTTCCTTGTTCACGCGGATGCGATTCTCCGTCCGGTACAGGCCGTTGCTGATCCAATCGTTGCGGAGCTGCAGGTCGAAGGTGGTTTCCACCCTGCGGCCCCACCATTGGCTGAAAATCGTGTGGCTTGCGTCGAATCCACCCACCCAGCGCGTGTCGTGTTGTTCGAACTGGTCGCCCTTAATGGGGTCATACAGGTAGTAAGTGAAGTCGGAGAATAAATCCATATCATAATAAAACCCGTAGGCCGTCACGTTCGTCACGGAATTTGCGCCGGTGTGATGCCATTCACCCTGCAAACTATAACGCCCGGAATTGCCACCGTCCCCCGGGTTCAGGGTGCCGAAGAAGCCCACGAGGGGGACGCCGTTATCGGGGATTTGGTCGCTCGAGTTCCATTTTCCATGGTAACCGCGGACCGTGATGCTGAAACCATTGGCGTCTCCGCCCCGGCTGTAGGTTACAAGTTCGTTGAATTTGGCATAACCATCCGGATGCTTCCAGGGGCCGTCATCGTAATACGCTTCTCCACCGACCAGCAAATTGCCCAAGCCCAGCTTTTGCGATGCGCCGAATGCGCCCCGCGCATAGCCAAGCGTGCCGCCTTCAAAATCGACGAAGGTCTGGGGCAGCGTCTTGAAAAACACCAGATCGGCATTGCCCGTCGAGCCATAGTTGCCGACATCGGCGTCATAGGGACCCTTCTGGAAATTCACCCGCTGCACAAACTCGCCGATGACGGTGTTCATGTCCGAGTACCCCTCGCCGTGCGCGTGCGACGGCAGGTTAAGCGGCATACCGTCGAGGAAAGTGGCGAAATCTGTGCCGTGGTCGAGATTGAAGCCGCGCAAGAAATATTGGTTGGCCTTGCCGCCGCCGGCGTGCTGAGTGATGATGAGACCGGGAACCGTCTCCAGAACTTCTCCCGCACGAAGAATCGGACGATCTTGGATTTCCGTTGCGCCCACCGTTCCCTGCGTGGCGGAAACGGCAATGCCGACAAGGTCATCCGCCCGGCCGTTCACGGTAATGGTGCTGCTCACGGCGCTCACCGCCAGAGAGATGCGCAGCGGGGCCGGCGCCTCGGTGGCCCCTACGGTAACGGGCGTTTCTTTGGTTGCAAAACCGGGATTCGATACGACGAGTTGAAAATTACCCGCGGAGAGTCCGGAAATAACGAAGGAGCCGTTCGCGTCCGACTGTGTCGTTATTTGTACAGTACTGTTCGCGCTGCGAACCTGCACGGTAGCCCCGGCAATCACCGCGCCAGACGCGTCCACGACCGTTCCTGATAGCTGCGTGATTCCTTGGGCAAATAGAAGGCTGGGAACAAGAAGCAAAAAGAACAGCACACACTTCCATTTCATTTGCATCTTCATCCCTTGGGCCGCCTTGAAATATGTCACCGTCCCTCCGGAGGAATTCCCACCCGGGGGAGGAAGCCAAGACGATAACACGATTTTAATATTCGTGCTACTAATTATTTCTTGTCCTGGGCAGGCGTTACCACGTAAACGTATTCCAACGGCCCATCACCTGTATTGGCGACGTTGGGGCGGGGTGCAGGAGGAATGTAAGCGAACGCCGGTGCGGCAATGGGGCGGGACACCTGGCCCTCCAGGCGCACTTCACCGCGACCGTGCAAAATCACAAGTGACTCTTCGTTGTTCCCGTCGTATGGCAGCCGACCGTTTCGCCGGGCATCAGGTGAACAAACCCACTGCGCATTCCCGCTGTTTGTGGCGCCCAGCGCAGCACCGGGCAATCTCCCCGGGCGCATTCGAGAGGCAGGATGAGCGCCTGGGGCTTCGGTGCCTGGGATGCGAGCGGTGAAAAACTGCATATCAACAATATCCCTGCGACTGCGAGGACGGTGGGAACGAAGCGTTGCATGTTTGCTCTCCCGGGGGACCGGCGTCTCGCCGATAACACGATTCTTTGCAAAGTAACACCCAACACAACACCTTACTGGCTTTCCTGGATCATTGCAAGAGACATCTTGTCCAAACGCATCCCACCACAAAAGGCCATTTCACTGGTAGTATGGGAGCAGTTTGGAAAGGTTCTGTCCGCGCCTAAGGAGAGGCCATGTCAACGTTGATTCGAACGGGTATTTCACTCGAAAGCGATCTGTTGCTGCGGTTCGACCGCGTCATCCGAAAGAAAGGCTACAAGAACCGTTCCGAGGCGATCCGTGACTTGGTGCGGGACTACGCCGTGGCCGAAGACGTGGAAGAAAACCGCACGGTGGTTGGAACCTTGACCATCGTCTACGACCACCACCGCCCGAAGCTGGCGGAGCAGCTCATCGAGGCCCAACACCACGCCGAGAACAAAGTGCTGGCCGCCACGCACGTCCACCTCGACCACCACAATTGCCTGGAAGTGATCATCATGCGCGGGCGAAGTTCTGAGGTGAGCCACCTCGCGGACCGCATTCTGAGCCTGCGGGGGGTAAAGCACGGCAAACTGGTGCTCACCACGCAGGGGAAAGACTTGTAGGTTTATTGCCGATTTTCGATCGCCGATTGTCGATTGAAACCATCGGGTATCGTCAATCGTCAATGGAAGTGTCTGGACAATGGCCACGCGGCATTGGCAACGCGGCAGGGAAGATTTCGAATCCAAGTGGGGGATGTTAGGAGCGGACATGAAAATGCGGACATGGCGACGGGGTTTGATGCTGTTGATTCCTTTCTTGCTGGCGAGTCTATTTGCCTCAATAGTTTTTGCGGACGAAGGTGACCCGCCGGGACGGGTTGCCCGCCTTAGTTTTACCCAAGGCAAGGTTTCGTTTCAGCCTTCCGGCGAAACCGATTGGAGTGAGGCTTCGGTGAATCGTCCGGTCACCACCGGGGATCGTTTTTATACTGACCCAGGCGCGCGCGCCGAGCTGGAAGTAGGTCCATTTGCCGTGCGCATCTCGGAAGCCACGGATGTAACCCTGGCCAATCTGAACGACCAACTGATGCAACTGGGAGTTGGGCAGGGCACCGTCCGCGTGACCGTTTATAGAATGCCGGAGAACAATTCGGTGGAAATCGATACTCCCAACGGCGCGCTGGTCCTTGAAACCGCGGGCTCCTATCGCGTGGACACCGCCGCCGACGGCAACTCCACGCAAGTTACGGTGAATGCCGGCACCCTGCAAATCAGCGCCGGGGATCTATCGCAAACCCTGCATAGCGGGGAGGCTGTGACGTTGACGGGCACGGACCCGGTGATGGCTTCGTCCCTCGCCGTGCCTGCGCCGGATGACTTCGACAAGTGGTGCGCGGAACGCGACCGCCGCATTGAACAATCCACTTCGGCGCAGCAAGTGGACTCCGACATCCCCGGCGGTGAAGACCTTGACACATCTGGGCAGTGGACCACTGAGCCCGACTACGGCGCCGTGTGGATTCCGGCCAGCGTGCCCGTGGGCTGGGTTCCCTATCGGAATGGATATTGGGCTTTTATTGAGCCCTGGGGCTGGACTTGGGTGGAGGCGGAACCCTGGGGTTATGCCCCTTTCCATTATGGCCGCTGGGTGCGTATTGGACTGGGTTGGGCCTGGATCCCCGGTCCCGTTTTAGCGCGGCCGGTGTTCGCTCCGGCGTTGGTGGCGTTTGTCGGTGGGCCGGGCCTGGGCGTGGGGATTGGCATTGGCGTTCAGGCGTGGTTTCCCCTGGGGCCACGGGAGCCTTTTCTGCCGTGGTATCATTACGGGCCAAACTACATTCGTGGGATTAACGCCGTCAATGTGTCGAGTATTAGCGACGTTCACTACGTGAATCGCGCCGTCGGCGTCACGGCGGTTTCGAGCGATGTCTTCCGCGGCGGGCAGCCGGTGGCTCGCGGACTGGTGCACGTAGCCCCGGAACAGCTCGCCGGCGCCCAGGTCATCCCCCATCCGGACGTTAACCCCACAGACCGGGCGGTTTTCGGGGGCAGGGCAGTGGCGCCCCCGCCCATTCGCGCAGCCAGGTTTGGAACTGCCGTGCCCGCATCACCCGAGACGGCATCAACCCCGCGCGTCCCTGCGTCCGAACCTCGCGACGTGGTGCGCACGGGCGGTCCGCCCAACGCGCCGTTTCCGCATGTATTCACCCGGAATGCGCCTGCCACCCCCAACGTGCCTTTTGCCTCGCGGCAGGACGCCTATGCATCTCATCCCGGACGTCCGCTCGAGCCGCAGCAGATGAACAACCTGCGCGAGGGAAAGCCCGCCGGGCCCATGCAGGATAAGGAGGCCATTCCCCACCCTGCCAAACAGCCAAGTAACCCCGCTCCTGCCCGTGCGGAGAAAGATCATCGCTAAGGACGGCGGGGGTGAGGGGGTGTTTGTCACTCAATTCAAGGACTCCGAAGTCCCGTATCACCAATCTACTTGAGGTGAAATGCGCATGGCCAAAGTACGAGTGCGGTACACCGATTGTTTTGCTCAGACCATCCAGCGTATGCGCGAGGACGGCTTGCTGCTGGTAACGCAGGGCGCCGACGGAAAACCCAACGTCATGACGATTGGCTGGGGAACCATGGGGGCAATCTGGTCGAGGCCGATTTTCATCGTCATGGTCAGGCCCTCGCGGTATACCTATAGCCGGCTGGAGGAGATGAGTGACTTCACCGTCAACGTGATGCCGCGGGAACTCGGCGAGGCCGTGAGCCACTGCGGAACCGTTTCCGGCCGCGATCACGACAAGTTCCAAGAAACGCATTTGACCGCCGTTCCCAGCCGCGAGGTGCGCGCGCCGATTATCCAGGAAGGCGTCTTGCACTATGAGTGCCGCACCGTGCACCGCAACGATGTGGCGCCCGAGGCGCTGGCGCAATCGGTCCGCGAGGAAGCCTACTCGCAAGGAGACTTCCACCGCGTTTACTTCGGCGAAATCGTGGCCGCTTACGCCGACGAGGACGCGGAGTTCCGCCTGCGGGGAAATCCCCCCATGCGGTGAAGCCATCTGTGGATCGGGTGATCGAGTGATATGGCAATCGGCATTGCCTTGCGCCTCATCGCGCGGGGCCAATGCCTATGGATACAGCAAATACTGGGCGCGAACTTTCTTGAATGCCTCCACACCTTCCTGCCAGTCATACCAAATACGCGCGGGGCTTTGGCCGCTGCGGATGGATTCCAAAACCTTGCGGCTTCCTACCAGGTGCAGCGTGCCATCCAACTTGAAGTTCTGGGGAGAAAGACGCCAGAGAGCCGCGAGCAACTCCACGCCCATTTCCGTGGGCTCCAGCGCTTGACGGTCAATCAGAACAATCTGCACGCCATGGCAAACTTCGCCGGCGAAAATATCGGAGAGCGGCTTGAAATCCATGGGCACAAACCGCACTCCCTGAATCTTCCTGCCGTTCAGATACGCGGCCAGCGCCCTGCCGTCGATCCAAGGAGCACCGGCCATTTCAAAGGGCGTGTCCGTGCCGCGGCCCACGCTGACGTTGGCGCCCTCGAGCAGCGAGACACCGGGGTAGAGCGTTACCTCCGCGAGGTTGCCCAGATTGGGTGAGGGATTGACCCACGCCTGGCCCGTCTCATCAAACCAATCCGTGCGCTGCCAGCCTTGCATCTTGACGATGTGGAGCTGGGCGTTCAGGTGATTCTGCTGGTTGAACATTTCCGCCAGCTCGCCCACGGTCATGCCATGACGGATGGGCATGGGGAGGTAGCCGATAAACGAACGCAGGTCCGGGTCCAGCACCGGCCCATCGACCTCGACGCCGTTAATGGGGTTCGGCCGGTCAAGGACGAAGAACTCGATTCCCCTTTTCCCCGCCGCCTCCAGGCAATATCCCAGCGTGGTGATGTAAGTGTAGAACCGCACGCCCACATCCTGAATGTCGAAGACCAGCGCGTCGATGCCTTCGAGCATCGGGGCGCTGGGCCGCTCCGCGTCACCATACAGGCTGTAAACGGGCAAACCGGTGGAGGCGTCGCGCGAGGATTTCACCTTGGCCCCTGTCGCTGCCGTGCCCTCCAATCCGTGCTCGGGACTGAACAGCGCCACCAGCTTCAAGTCGGGAGCATGAGCCAGCAAGTCGATGGTGCGCTGGCCATCGCTCGAGCGGCCCGACGCGTTGGTAATCAGTCCCACATGCTTGCCGGCGAGCGCGGCGAAGTGCTCCGCTTCCAGCACGTCGATTCCGGTCTTCACGCTGCCGTTGCGCATTCCCACCACCCGGTAACTCCGCATCAACTCGGAGTAGCTGGTGAGCGAGCGGCGGCTGTCCAGAATCTGCTGCGCCGAGAGCGGCCCCAGCGCCCCCGCCACCAGCGTGGCAATTGCCGACCGCAGGCCCACCACCTCACCCTTGTTGTTGGGGTGTACGCGGTTGGTAAGCAAAATCACGTAGGTCTTGGTGACGGGGTCAATCCAAATGGAGGTTCCAGTGTAACCGGTGTGGCCGAACGAGCCCACGCCGAACAACTCGCCGCGGTTGGAAGCGAAAGGCGAGTCGATGTCCCAGCCCAGGCCGCGCAACACCATCTTATTGGAGGGGGTCTGAGGCTCCGTCATCTTTTCGATCGAAAGTGGGCTGAGGATGCGCGCGCCGTTGTATACGCCTCCATTCAGCAGCATCTGGGCGAAAATGGAAATATCGTCGGCGGTCGAGAACAGGCCCGCGTGCCCGGCCACACCACCCATGAAACGCGAGGTGGGATCGTGAACCACGCCCCAAAGTATCGGCCCGCTCGATCCATGCTCGTATTGCGTGGGGGCAATGCGGTGGCGGAGCGATGCTGGGGGCGTGAACAGCGTGTCCTTCATTCCCAACGGCTGGAAGATGTGCTCCGCGCAGTAGACGTCCAGCGGCTCGCCGGAAACGCGGCGCACAATTTCCCCCAGCGTCTCGAAATTGATGTCGCTGTAGATGTAGCGCGTGCCGGGCTCAACATCCAGCTTGGCGGCCACGATCATCTGCATGGCCGTGTCATAGCCTGTCCAAGCGGGTTTCAGTTCCAAGTCGGGGGGCAGGCCGGAATAATGCGTCATGAGTTCGAGGATGGTGACCTGCTCCTTGCCGTTCTGCTTGAATTCCGGCCAGTAATCGCTCGCCGGCGCGCTGAGCACAATTTTGCCTTCCTCCACAAGCTGCATCACCGCCGTGGTGGTGGCCACCACTTTGGTCATCGAGGCCAGGTCGAAGATCGTGTCGACGGCCATCGCGTGGCGTTCGGGCACTAGGGATTTTTCACCAAAAGCCCGGCGATAGACAACTTGGCCATCGTGGCCGATCACTACCACCGCGCCGGGAATCTTCTTGGCCCGAATCGCCGCTTGCACGAGAGAAGCAATTCCCTCCAGGCGCTTCGCATCCAAGTCGGGCGCGGCCTGAGCGGGCGTCGCTACCAGAATCAGTGTTCCCAGGCACCACGCCAGGGATTTGACCGGAATCTTGGAATGACGATTCACACTGTGCTCCCTCTCCTAGTTTACCGCGCTTCAAGGTCGCAAATCGCGACCTTGACCCTTCAAATGCTTGCTGCTCCCGATGGAGTTTGCACACATCGAAGAAGCCCTCTTGCTATATACTCGCGGCTTCTTGCTGTCAATTATTATTGGTGATGGAGAAACGGAAGGAGCGGCGATTGTCAATCAATGATTGAAACGATTCTTGATTGGCGGTTGACGATGTATGGTTTTCAATCGACAATCGTCAATCGACAATCGTCAATTGGTAGGTCCCCATGAAACTTACCCTCGCAGACTGGGTCGTGGTTGCCGCGTACTTCCTGATCAATCTCCTCATTGGGCTCTATTACCGCAAGAGAGCGAGCGCCAGCACGGATGATTTCTTTGTCTCCGGCCGACAAGTTTCGTGGTGGCTGGCGGGGACCTCCATGGTGGCCACCACCTTTGCTGCCGACACGCCCCTCTGGGTGACGGGCCAAGTGGTGCGGCATGGCGTGGCTGCCAACTGGTTTTGGTGGAGCTTCCTGCTCAGCGGCATGATGACCGTGTTCTTCTTCGCCCGCATGTGGCGAAGGGCGGAAATCATCACCGATGTGGAACTGGTGGAGTTGCGCTACGCCGGCAAGCCCGCGGCTTTCCTGCGGGGATTTCGCGCCGTTTATTTTGGCGTGCTCATCAACTGCATCATTCTGGGATGGGTCAACCTGGCGATGGAGAAGATCCTGGGGATTTCTCTCAACATCCCCAAGTTCTGGGCCGTGATTATCTGCATGGCCATCACGGCGATTTATACCTCCATCTCCGGCTTGTGGGGCGTGCTTTGGACGGACCTGGTGCAGTTCATTTTGAAAATGGGCATGTTGATCCTTCTCGCCTTTTATGCGGTGCATGCGGTGGGCGGCATGAGCGTGCTCAAGACCAAGCTCGCCGTTGTGGACGCAGCGCGGGGCGCGGCGGTGGGAGGTTCGGGCTCCATCCTCTCATTCGTTCCGGATTTGCACTCTCCCTGGATGCCGATTATGACCTTCCTGGTTTACATCGGGGTGTACTGGTGGGCGGTGTGGTATCCGGGAGCGGAACCGGGCGGCGGCGGTTATGTGGCGCAACGTATATTCTGCGCCAAGGATGAGAAGAACTCACTGCTGGCTACCTTGTGGTTCAACATCGCCCACTACGCGCTGCGGCCCTGGGCCTGGATCGTCACCGCGTTGGCGGTGGTGGTCCTTTATCCTAAACTTAGTCTGCCCGGAGCCGACGCCGAGGGCGGCTTCGTTCAGGTGTGGGTGGACTACTTGCCGGGAGCTTTGCGCGGCCTGATGCTCGCCGCCTTTGCCGCCGCCTACATGTCCACCGTCGCCACGCAGCTCAACTGGGGATCGTCCTACCTGGTGAACGATTTCTATCGCCGCTTCCTGCTACGCCATCGCTCTGCCCGCCACTACGTGACCGCTTCCAAAATCTCGACCCTGGGGCTGATGGTCGTGGCCGCGGCGGTCTCCTACGTCATGCACACGGTGGCAGGCGGGTGGGAGATGGTGGTCAACATCGGCGCGGGCACGGGAGCGGTGTATCTGCTGCGCTGGTACTGGTGGCGCATCAATGCGTGGTCGGAAATTTCGGCCATGGCCACGGCGGCGGTGGTCTCGATCGCGCTCAGAATCCACAGCCCGTTTGCCGGTGCCGACCCGAACCAGTTCGCTAAGAACCTGGTCTTGACGGTGATCGTTACCAGCGCGGTGTGGGTGGTCACCACGTTCCTCACGCAGCCGGAGCCGGAGTCCAAACTCCTGGAATTCTACCGCCGGGTGCGGCCGGGCATGAAGGGGTGGAAGCATATCGCCGTGCTGGCGCCGGAAATCGCTCCCACGCAGGATGGCTGGTATAATCTCATGGATTGGGGTCTGGGCTGTCTGATGGTTTACATGACGCTGTTCGCCATCGGGAAACTGCTGTTGGGTTCCACCGGCACCGGCCTCTTGTTCCTGGCCATCGCGGCTGTCTCCGGATACATCATCTACTGGGATTTGTCCCGGCGCGGGTGGGAGACGCTTTCGGGGAAGGAGTGAAGGAGGTGCTACTGACTTCTGCATAATACAGTGACGAGTGACCCCCTCACCCCCGACCCCTCTCCCCCAAGGGGGCGAGGGGAGTTGGTAGCACGATTAAATCAATCAACTCTCCCCTCGCCCCCTTGGGGGAGAGGGGTCGGGGGTGAGGGGGTCATGTCACTCTAATTTGCAGCACTCAGTAGGTTTCAGGTGCCAGGTGCCAGGTGTCAGGAAAAACCATGGCGTAGAACTTAGGACCGGCGGTTTCTCCGGCGCATTGCGTGGTCGTCGATTACTCGGGAGGGGTACCAATCGCAAATCACAAATCACTCAATCACAAATGGCAAAAGCGCATAACCGAGCGAACGAATCCCGCCTCGGATTCACTGGATACCAAATCCACTCGGGAAATCCTGCGCATTATTAATCGTGAGGATCATCGCGTGGCGCCGGCGGTTCGCAAGACCCTTCCGCAGATTGCGCGCGCTGTCGACCTCGCAGTTGACGCCATCAGGAAGGGCGGGCGGTTGGTTTATTTGGGCGCGGGCAGCAGCGGGCGGCTGGGTGTGCTCGATGCCGCAGAGTGTGTGCCTACGTTCGGGAGCGACAGCGTGGTGGCAGTGCTGGCAGGCGCTCCGGCCTCCCATTGGCACTCGGTGGAAGGGGTCGAGGACAACGAGCAACAGAGCGTGTGGGATTTGGGCCGGATCAATTTCACCACGCGCGATGTGCTGGTGGGAATATCCGCCAGCGGACGGGCGCCTTATGTTCTGGGCGCGATGCGGTTTGCGCGAAGGCACCGCGCCAAGGTTGTGGCGCTGACGTGCAATCCGCAAGCACCCATGGCAGCCTTGGCCGACGTCACCATCTGCCCGGTCGTGGGGCCGGAAGTGATTGCCGGTTCCACGCGCATGAAGGCCGGGACGGCGCAGAAACTCGTGCTCAACATGCTTTCCACGGCGACCATGGTGCGATTGGGACGCGTGCTTTCAAATGATATGATCGCCGTCCAACCGACGAACGAAAAGCTGTGGAAGCGCGCCGAGGGAATATTGATGAAGTTTACCGGCGCCAGCGAGGCCGCGGCCGCCAGAGCTTTGAAAGATGCAAGACGCAACCTGCCCGTGGCGCTATTGATGGTGTTGAAGAAGATCCCGAGAGCGGAAGCTGCTCGCCGGCTCGCGTCAGGGCGGAGCGCGGCCGAGGCCATTAAGGAAGCCATGGGAGATCGGGCGAAGACTCCCCGCATCGGCGGGCCATCGGAGAAACCGGCAATCCAGACGTGATTAGCAAGCTTCACTTGTAATCACGCAGGGGCGCGACAGCCCGCTGGCTCAACAATCCGTCAAGCGGAATTTGCATTCATAAAACAATTCGAGGCTGGAAATGATCATCAGGCAAAAGGAAATGGAACAATTCGATTTTGATGGGTTAAAGATTGCAGACTATACTGCCAAGTGCGATGCAGGCTCATCGTTTGCAGTGATTTCTGTTCCTCCACACATCAGTCATAAATTATCATGGTCAAGGAGATCGGATAAGTATTACTACGTTATCGTTGGGGAAATCGATTTCATTGTAGACGACAAGGAATTTGCCTTATCTGATGGTGATTTGTGTGTAATAAGAAAAGGCGAAAAGTTCAGATACAAGAACAACTCGAATGAAACTGTCAAGATGATTCTAGTTCATACGCCGAACTTTAGATTGGACCAAGAAGTATTTGAATGAAGGATGGAACTGGTATTCCATCTAACAAGCGGGTGGAGCGGACGGTCGAGTACGCTCGCCGCTCACCCTCCCGATCGAACGATGGAGCGATGAGCCGATTTCGTAACCAGGATTTCAACCATGGATAAGTTCCAAATCACCGGCGGCCGCCCTCTCCATGGTCGGGTAGCCATCAGCGGGGCCAAGAATGCGGCGCTGCCGGCCATGACCGCGGCGCTGCTCACCGACCAACGTGTAATCCTGAAGAATATTCCCCGCGTACGCGACATCAGCACGCTGCGCAGCCTGCTGGAAGATCTGGGCGTTGATTCCTCCGTCACGCACGAAGCGCATGGCAATCGCATCGAGATTGAAGCGCGCCAGTTGCTCAATCCCCTGGCGCCTTATGAACTGGTCAAGCAAATGCGGGCCTCGGTGTTGGTGCTGGGACCGCTGGTGGCGCGCTTTGGACAGGCGCGAGTCTCATTGCCGGGGGGCTGCGCCATCGGCGTCCGTCCCATCAACCTTCATCTCAAGGGACTGGAGAAACTCGGCGCCTCGATCAGTTTCGACCACGGGTACGTGAATGCCCGGGCTGACGGTCTGCGCGGGACCGAATTCGACTTCGACACGATTTCCGTAACCGGCACGGAGAATCTCATGATGGCTGCCACCCTCGCCGAGGGGGTTACGGTGCTTGAAAACGCGGCGCGCGAACCGGAGGTGCAGGACCTCGCTCATTTGCTCAACAAGATGGGCGCCCATATCGAGGGCGCGGGAACCCACAAGATCACCATCCGCGGCGTCAACCGGCTGCACGGCGCCGAGCACAGTATTATTCCTGACCGCATCGAAGCGGGGACCTTCCTGACCGCGGCGGCGATCACCGGCGGAGAACTTGTGGTGGAACGCTGCAACCCTGAGCATCTCACCGCCGTCCTGGCCAAACTGGACGAGGTGGGCGTGCAAGTGGTTCACGGTGCGGACAAAGGCGCGGATGGCGGCCGCACGCTTACCGTCAAGCCAGGAAACAATCTGCGCGCCAGTGACGTGACCACCCGGGAGTACCCCGGTTTCCCCACTGACATGCAAGCGCAATTCATGACGCTCATGACGCAGGCACAGGGTTCTTCCGTGATTACGGAAACGATTTTTGAAAACCGCTTCATGCACGCTCTGGAACTGGCGCGCATGGGGGCGGACATCACCGTGAACGGCCGCCGCGCTGTGGTGTGCGGCAAAACTCCCTTGAGCGGGGCGAAAATCCAGGCCTCGGATCTTCGCGCCAGCGCCTCGCTGGTACTGGCCGGATTGGCGGCGGAAGGTGAAACCCTGATCGACCGCGTCTACCACATCGATCGTGGCTATGAGCGGATCGAAGAGAAACTCACCGAGGTGGGCGCCAAAATCGCTCGCATCTCCGAATCCGACTGAACCCTGCAGACAAGCCAGGAAGCACGCGCAAAACCAGCGCTTGCGCCGTTTGGGGACGGAGGTTTGAGCCTCCATCCGTACCGGCAGCTAGGGGCGCAAAGGCAATCACGTCTACAATTGCCACCCTGCGCTTCCGGCGGCTCCCCGGGAGCATCTCTTCGTGGTCTGAAAAGCCGGCCTGAACCATAAATATCGTTGCTTAGATTCGGGCAGCGAGAGGTTTGTCAGCGCCCCCCTCCAGTCGATGAACGGCAGAGCGAGCTTCGACGAAATCAAACTTGCTTTATCCCACAGATGAGCAATGGATATAGGAACAACCCCTCCGAAATGACTGACTATTAACTAATTCACGACACGCATCCCGCCGGGTCGACCAGCGCCTGGGAACGCCTGCTCTTTGGGTTGGGTTGGGCCATCACTGCATTCATACTGTAAGGCATTGATTTCAAAAGATCAATTGGATGGACATGGGCGCCGCCAGGCTTTCAGACGGAGACAAATAAGCGGCTCTTCCCGCCGAAGAACTGCCTCGAGTTGCCCTGATCCCTGACAAGGAATGTGTCGGGGTACCCCCAGGATGTACTCGCAAGAGGCCAATATTAAACATTCTTGAATTGTTCCTTCGACCACCCCCACCCAGTACTTTAGTGCAGATAATTGTGTGGAAAGGAGGTAACGACTATGCTAAGCTCCAATCGAAAGCCGGCCGGTGGTCTTCCACCGATGCCGTGGCCGCCCCATGTCGAGTAAGGATTACTCGGCCGAGGATGGGCGAGCGCGGCTCAGGCGGTGCCTGCCCATCCACGGCGCAATCTATGAATATTCTGGCAAGAGCAATCGGGATTTGCGGTTTTCTCTTTGCAAGCGTGCTGATGCTAAGGGGAGTGGGGAGCAGACTCTTCAGGCTGTTCCCGCTTTTTTACTCTTACATCATCTATATTCTTTGTGGCTTCCTTGGTATGTATCTGATCGGTTGGCTTGCGCCGATGATGTACCCGTCGGCGTACTGGATTTATTATCTGATCAGCATCCTCGTGGAGTTTGCGGTTCTCGCCGAGATTTCCGACCAGATATTTCATCCCTTTCCTGCCATCCGCAGCCTTGGACGCGCGTTGACAGTTGTGATCTCCGCGGGCCTTGGGCTCCTTTACGTCTTGCCTGCGATCCTGCGGCCTCCCGACAGCAGCCCCGTGCTGCTCAGTATCGCCTTGCGGACTTTTGTAACCAAGGCCATTATACTCGTCGTCTTATTCTATGTGGCGCGACACTATGGGTCTCCCTTGGGGAGGAATGTCGGCGGCTTAATGCTTGGCTTCTCCATTTACGTGTCCATAAACATTGTCATCATGGCCGGTGCTCAGGCGTTTGGTGAAGCGCTGTTTGCCCCTGTTCTTTGGGTTATGTCGCCCCTTGCCTCCGCGTTATGTCTCTCGGTGTGGACTATATCCCTTTGGGACCTTGCTCCCGTGCCAAACCTGCGCGCAATCGCAAAGGCCGCAGGGCGCGATTCCGAGGCCGTGGCTCTGGAACTAACTCGTTTCAATAATGAATTGTCGAAGTTTTTACAAAAATGATCACGCTCATCATCGCGACTCTTGCTATCGTCTTTCTCATCCTCGTTGTGGGTTTCGTCCGGAAACCTCAACCTCATGAACCTGATGAAACCCTCATGGAGACAAGCTACGCCCCAAGTATTGGGAATGGGCGCTGGCTGGATCTTTCCGAGCGCATCTTTGATCCCTCCGATGCCCGTTGGCTACAGGAAGAATTGGCTTTCCCGAAGTTAGCCAAGGCCCTCAGGCTGGGGCGAAAGCGCTTAGCGATCCGCTGGCTTGAGGCTTTACAAGCATCGTTCGACGACCTAGTACGGACACCCGATTTTGCGTCCAGCGAGACTCACGAGGCAAACTCTCCCGGCAGTTGGCGGATGTTGTGGCTCACCATCCGTTTCAAGTTCTTGGTAACCTATGCCTTGTTCGTGGTGAAGTTGTTTGGTCCCTACCATCGATTGATCCCATCTTTTTCATGGGTTCCATTTTCACGAGAGACCCGTCGCGATTTCCGGCGGGCCGCTTTGGCTGACGTCCAGAACTCACGGTAGGTCCTCGCTCGTGGTGCGCCGATCTGAAAAACGGTCATTTTGTACCAGGCACTCACGACCTCTCATGGTGGATTTCACCCCACCACCGTGTCTTCTAGCTCTTTATGTCCTTGAAGGCCCCAAAGGTTTTCCTAAGTCACTCGCAACAGAAACCATCGAAAGAAGTTAGGTCGACGGCACGGCTGCCCTTCTTGGCCCTCCTGTTGCTACTTTAGGGCGTGAGCTGTTAGGGATGCTTTCACGTCTTAGTTCCGGAAATAGGATGCTCGCGGAGGGCGCACTCGCCGCCGGTTGCCGCTTTTTCGCCGGTTACCCCATAACACCCGCTTCCGAAGTCTATGAAGTCATGATGCGTGAATTGCCGGCACTTGGGGGATTAGCCCTTTCCGCCCCTGACGAAATTTCATCCCTCTGCTACTGCGTGGGCGCCAGCTTGCGGGGATTGAAAGCCATGACGGCCACCTCGGGCCCCGGATGGGCGCTCATGATTGAGACTGTCCAATACGCGCTTATGACCGAGACCCCGGTGGTGGTGGCCCTGGTGCAGCGTCTGGGGCCGAGCACGGGAAGCGCCACCCAGGGCGCCCAAGGAGACATCGGGTTGGCGGAGTTTTCCACCTCGGGAGGCTACACAATTCCGGTGTTCGCTCCCAGCAACGCGGCGGAGTCGTTCGAGCTCACCGTCCACGCTTTCAATTGGTCGGAAAGGTTGCGCACGCCCGTCCTGCTGCTATCGGATAAGGAAGTCGGCATGACCTCCGAGGTGGTGGATGATGAGGCCCTGCAAATTCCCCTCTTAGTGAACCGCACGATGGCCACAGGCCAAGCTGATTACGCCCCTTACGCAGCGGAAGAGCCGGAGGGCGTCCCTGCTTTTGCGGCCGTAGGGGGAGAGATCAAGACGACGGTGACGGGGTCGGCGCACGACACGCAAGGGCGCCTGCGGAAGAATTCCCCACAAGTGATCGAGGTGCTGAAACGTCTCCAGCACAAGATAGAAGCGCATGCCGAGGAAATGGCGATGGTGCGGCCGGACCTTGATGCTGAGGCGCGCTGCCTGGTGATCAGCTACGGGGTAACGGCACGCGCTGCCCGCCAGGCGGTGGGCAAGCTGCGCCGCGAGGGGCGGCGAGTTTCCTTTCTGCAAATTCAATCCCTATTCCCCATCCCCCGGAAATGGTTGGTTCGCGCTGCCGCCGGAGTGGAATCGGTTTTTGTGGCCGAGGAAAACTTGACCGGCCAATATCGTGCCGCCCTTACGCCCTATCTTTCCGGCAAGCGGATTTACGGTATTAATCGGATTGGCGCCCTGATATCCCCCAGCGAAATTGCCGGCGCGGTCGAGGGGGCCATGGCATGACGCCGCAAGCCCTTTACCTTGCTCCCACCGCCAAGCTCCCTTATTGCCGGGGGTGTGGGCACTCACTGGTGGTGCGCCAATTGAGCGCTGCGCTGGAGCAGTTGGGATTGCCCCCGCGATCGGTGGTGTTGACCACGGATATCGGCTGTGTGGGTCTGGCGGACGCGCTGTTTCCTTATTTGCACACGGTTCACACCACGCATGGGCGCTCGACGGCATTCGCCACCGGCATGGCTCTGGCTGAGGCCGTCATGGAATCCCCCGGGCTGAAACCCATCGTCATGATCGGCGATGGAGGGGCGATGATCGGGCTGCTGCACCTGGTCCACGCCGCGCAACTTAACGTCGATGTCACAGTGTTGGTTCACAACAATTTCATGTTCGGGATGACTGGGGGGCAGCACTCCGCGCTGAGCCCCTTGAACTGGGTCACCGCCACCACGCCGCGCGGCAACTGGACGCCGCCGCTCGATTTGCTCGCTCTGTTGCGCACTGCTCATGCCACTTTTCTGGCCCGACAGCTTGCCACCAGCCGGGAATTAGCCGGCGCCATAGCCAAGGCCATCAGTTCCCCCGGATATTCGGTGGTGGAGATCGTCGAGCTTTGCACCGCCTATGGAACGCGCTGGAACAAGGCGAGCGGCGCTTCTCTTGAGGATATCGTGAGGCGCCAGGGATATGCCTTCGGCGAGGTGGAGAGCGTGATGGAGCGCCCCGCCTTCCGCGAGATTTATCGTCGCGAAATGGAATCGCCGCGGGCGAAGCGTGCTAAACTTCCTCTCCCCCGCATAAGCACTCTCGCCAAACTGCCGGGCGAAGTGCGGATGGTTGTGGCCGGAACGGCAGGCGAACGCGTTCAATCCGCGGCAAAATTATTCTGTCAAGCCGCGCTCGCCGCCGGGCTCTATTCGACGCAGAAGAACGATAACCCGGTTACGCAGGGCTCGGGATTCTCCCTTTCGGAGATTTGTCTGAGCCCCAAACCGATCGAGTATACCGGGATGGAAAGCCCCGACGTGGTCCTGGTGGTCAGCGAGGATGGTTGGAAGGAACTCGAAGCCAACGGGACGGTGGCAGCGTGCCGCGATGAGACGCTAGTGGTGCTCGACTCGCAAATCGACATGGTTCCACCAAGGGGTCACGTTGTCCGGCTTCCGTTCCGCCGCGAAGCTAATCCCCAGCGCGCCGCCCTCGCCGCGATGGCTGCCTGGCTGGAGAAGGACCCTCTGCTTCCGGCAGAGGCCTGGGAAGCGGTGCTTGCCAGCGAACCCGCGGACCGCCGCGCGGAATCGGCCGCCGCGCTTGAAATTGGAAGGCGGCTGGCGCGCTAAAGTGCCATGGCCCACCTGCCCCGATCTATCGGGGTCCTGGCCATGCCCGAGCACGGGCGGGACGCCCGTGGCACGCAGAGTGGCACACAGGAATGAAACAAGTTTCTTTGTACGAGTTTTGAACAAATACCATCTTCATGACGGAGTGAAACGATGACGAGAAGCAAAGTAACCATTGACGGCAACGAGGCGGCTGCCCGCGTCGCTTACCGCATCAATGAAGTAATTGCCATTTATCCCATCACGCCTTCTTCCCCCATGGGAGAGTGGGCGGATCAGTGGTCGTCGGAAATCAAACCCAACATTTGGGGCACGGTTCCGCACGTGATCGAGATGCAGAGCGAAGGAGGCGCTGCGGGCGCGCTGCATGGCGCGCTACAGGCCGGCTCGCTGGGCGTCACTTTTACGGCCTCGCAAGGCCTGCTGCTGATGATTCCCAACATGTTTAAAATCGCCGGGGAACTGACGGCGACGGTGTTGCACGTTACGGCGCGGACCCTAGCCGCGCACGCCCTTTCGATTTTCGGCGACCATAGCGACGTGATGGCGACGCGCTCGACGGGCTTCGGCCTGATGGCGTCCAATTCCGTCCAGGAGGTAACGGACTTCGCGCTTATTGCCCAGGCCGCCTCGCTGGAGTCGCGCGTTCCCTTCCTGCACTTCTTCGACGGCTTCCGCACCTCGCACGAGGTTGGCAAGGTGGAAGAATTGACCGACGAGGATCTGCGCGCGCTGATCTCCGCCGAATTGGTGGAAGCGCACCGCAAGCGCGCCCTTTCGCCCGACCGTCCCGTCCTCCGCGGCACCGCGCAGAATCCCGACGTTTTCTTTCAGGCCCGCGAGACCGTGAATCCCTATTACGATGCTTGTCCCGAGATCGTGCAAAACGTCATGGACAAGTTCGCGAAGGTGGTGGGCCGCTCCTACCACCTGTTTGACTACGAGGGCGCCCCGGATGCGGAGCGCGTGATTATCATCATGGGCTCCGGCGCCGAAGCAGCGCATGAAACCGTAGACTACCTCAGGGAGCGCGGCGAAAAGGTGGGGGTGCTCAAGGTCCGTCTCTATCGGCCCTTCTCGATGGAACATTTCCTTGCCGCCCTTCCCAAGACGGTAAAGAACCTGGCCGTGCTGGACCGCACCAAGGAAGCGGGCGCCGCCGGCGAGCCTCTTTACGTCGATGTCATCACCGCCATCAGCGAAGGCTTGGCCGCGGGCAAAGCGCCGTTCGCGAGCTTCCCCCGCATCATCGGCGGACGCTACGGCCTGTCTTCCAAGGAATTCACTCCGGCCATGGTGAAGGCCGTGTTTGACGAAATGCGGAAGCCCGCGCCTCGCAACCACTTTACCGTGGGCATTGTGGACGACGTTACGCATACCAGCCTGGAAGTTGACCCCACGTTTTCCACCGAAGACCCCAAGACCGTGCGCGCCATCTTCTACGGGTTGGGCTCCGATGGCACGGTGGGCGCCAACAAGAATTCCATCAAGATCATCGGCGAAGATACTGACAATTACGCGCAGGGCTATTTTGTTTACGACTCCAAGAAGTCCGGTTCCATCACCATTTCCCACCTGCGCTTTGGTCCCAAGCCGATTCACTCCACCTATCTGATTACCCAGGCGAATTTCGTGGCCTGCCACCAGTTCACGTTCCTCGAGCGCTACGATGTGCTTAAGGCCGCCGAACCGGGCGCCGTCTTCCTGCTCAACAGCCCCTACGGCCCGGACGAAGTCTGGAACATGATGCCCCGCACCACCCAGCGGCAGATCATCCAGAGGAAACTGCGCTTCTTTGTGATCGACGCCATCAAGGTGGCGAAAGAAGCCGGGATGGGCGGCCGTATCAACACCGTGATGCAAACCTGCTTCTTCGCCATCAGCGGAGTTCTGCCCCGGGAGGAAGCCATTGCCGCCATCAAGCATGCCATTGAGAAGACTTACGGCCGGCGCGGCGAATCCGTGGTGAAGAAGAACTTTGCCGCCGTGGACGCTTCCCTCGATCATCTCCACGAGGTCAAGGTTCCGGCGGAGGTCAGCAGCAGTTTCGACATGCGTCCACCGGTGCCGGCGCAGGCTCCGGCGTTCGTGCGCGACGTTCTGGCCAGGATTATCGAGGGCGAAGGCGATTCCCTGCCGGTCAGCGCCATGCCCAAGGACGGAACCTTCCCCACCGCCACCGCGCAGTGGGAAAAGCGCAACATCGCGCTCGATATCCCCGTTTGGGACGAGGAACTCTGCATCCAGTGCGGCAAGTGCGTGCTGGTGTGCCCCCACGCGGTGATCCGGGCCAAGATTTACGACCCGGCACTGCTGGAAAAAGCTCCGCCCACCTTCAAGTCGGCGGCAGCCCGCTGGAAAGAATTCAAGGAACTCAAATACACGCTGCAAGTGGCGCCCGAGGATTGCACCGGCTGCGCGCTGTGCGTGGAGATCTGCCCGGTCAAGTCCAAGAGCGAGGCCAAGCACAAGGCTATTAACATGGCGGATCAGGTGCCGCTGCGCGAGCCCGAGCGCGACAATTGGAACTTCTTCCTGGAGATTCCGGAAGCCGACCGCCGCACCCTCAGCCTGGGCCAGGTGAAAGACGTCCAGTTGCTGCAACCCCTGTTCGAATTCTCCGGCGCCTGTGCGGGCTGCGGCGAAACTCCCTACATCAAACTGATGACGCAGTTGTTCGGCGATCGCGCCCTGATTGGCAACGCCACGGGCTGCTCGTCGATTTACGGCGGCAACCTGCCCACCACGCCTTACGCCGTCAACAAGGATGGCCGCGGCCCCACCTGGTCGAATTCACTCTTTGAAGACAACGCGGAATTCGCGCTGGGCATGCGCCTGGCGGTCGACCAGCAGATGCAATTCGGCCGCGAACTCGTGAAGCGCCTGGCAGCGAGCCTGGGCGATGAACTCGTCCAAGCCTTGCTCAATGCCGATCAATCCAGCGAAGCCGGCATTCGCGAGCAGCGCGAGCGCGTTCAAGCCCTCAAGGCCAAGCTGGCGGGAATAAAGACCCTCGAAGCGCGTGACCTTATGAACGTTGCTGACACGCTGGTGAAGAAAAGCGTTTGGGCCTTCGGTGGCGACGGCTGGGCGTACGACATCGGGTACGGCGGCCTTGACCACGTGCTGGCCAGCGGCCGCAATGTGAATGTCCTCGTGCTCGACACTGAGGTTTACTCCAACACCGGCGGGCAAATGTCAAAATCCACCCCGCGCGGCGCCGTGGCCAAGTTCGCCGCGGGGGGAAAACCGCGGCCCAAGAAGGACCTGGGCATGATGGCCGTCGCCTACGGTAACGTCTACGTGGCGCAGGTCGCCATGGGTTCCAGCGACATGCAAACCCTGAAAGCGTTCCTGGAAGCCGATGCCTACGAAGGGCCGTCCCTCATCATTGCTTACAGCCACTGCATCGCCCACGGCTACGACCTGGTGCATGGAATGGATCAGCAGAAAGCCGCGGTGCAGTCCGGCTACTGGCCGCTGTACCGCTACAACCCTGATCTGGTGAAACTGGGCAAGAATCCCATGCAGCTCGATTCGCGGGCGCCTTCACTGCCGCTGGAGAAATACGTTTACAACGAAACTCGTTACACCATGCTGGCGCATAGCGATCCGGAATCTGCCAAGCGGTTGCTGAAGCTTGCCGAAGAGGACGTCCAGAAGCGCTGGAACCTTTACACCAACCTGGCCGCCATGCCGGTGAACGGCGGAGCAAAGGAGACCAAGTAAATGATTGACCTAACTACAAAATATCTGGGACTGACCTTGAAGAATCCCCTCGTCGTTTCCGCTTCGCCGCTTTCGGAAGACGTTGGCAACATCCGGCGCATGGAAGATGCCGGAGCCTCCGCCGTCGTGCTCCCCTCCCTGTTCGAGGAGCAAATTCACGTGGAAAGCAACACGCTGGATCGCTTCCTGTGGCAGGGAACAGATAGCTTTGCGGAGTCGTTATCTTACATTCCCAACATGGCGGGGTATAAGCTGGGCCCCGACGGCTATCTCGAGCACATACGTCGCGCCAAACAAGCCGTGAAAATACCCATCATCGGCAGCCTGAACGGTGTTTCCACGGGCGGCTGGGTGGGATACGCGAAGAAGATCGAGGAAGCCGGCGCCGACGCCCTGGAGCTGAATATCTACTTCATTCCCACCAACGCCGAAATGAGCGGCGAGCGCGTGGAACAAATGTACGTCGACCTGGTCTCACAGGTGAAGTCCAGTATCCGCATTCCTGTGGCCGTAAAGATCGGCGCCTACTTCAGCTCGCTGCCCAATATGGCGCGCCGCTTGGACCAGGCCGGGGCCGCGGCGCTGGTATTGTTCAACCGTTTCTATCAGCCGGATTTCGATCTGGAAAACCTGGAAGTTGTTCCCAACCTCATCCTGAGCACGCCGCACGAATTGCTGCTGCGCCTCAACTGGGTGGCGGTTCTTTACGGGAAGATTCAGGCGGACCTGGCGATCACCGGAGGCGTGCACACCGGCCTGGACGTGCTGAAGTCGATGATGGCCGGAGCGCGCGTGGCCATGATGACCTCGGCATTGCTCCGGCACGGCATCGGGCACCTGGCCACCATGCACACCGAGCTTCTGAAATGGATGGAAGAACATGAATACGAGTCCATCCACCAGATGCAAGGCAGCATGAGCCAGCGCGCCGTCGCTGACCCCTCGGCATTCCAGAGGGCGAATTACGTCAAGGTGCTGAGCTCGTACGCGCTGAAAGCCGGGGCAGCTTGATTTTGGATTTTAGATTTTCGATTTTGGATTAGGGATTTCGGATTCCCTGTTATGCACTCTGTTGAGTTCTGCAGGATAGCGTGACGGATGAACCCCCTCACCCCCGCCCCTCTCCCCCAAGGGGGCGAGGGCATAAACTCAATCTACCTCTCCCCTCGCCCCCTTGGGGGAGAGGGGCGGGGGTGAGGGGGTCTTGGTCACTCAATATTGCAGTAATCCGCAAGTCTTGAATCTTGTATTTTGAATCTTGAACTGACCGCCGTTACTGCGCCCGCGCCTCCATCGCCTGTGGATGCGCGGGCGCCCGCGGCGCGCGTATTTCGGCCGGCGCCTGCCGGCTGATTTCCCCCACCCGCCGGATCGAGCGGAATCTCAACAACGCTGTCATTGAATGGGTGCCGGTAGAATGGGCGCCCGCGCGGTGGACTTCTCCTTTTTCGCCACCTCGATTTGCGAGACCAGCAGATCGGGAGAAGATGCCGACACGGGTACGGAGCCTGATTCCGCGCCGCAGACCCCGTTGAACGTGGCCACGTCGCCATCGCCGGCAACGATCTTGCTGAAGGCCGTGAGCGGCGTGCCGATCAGGTTGACTCCGCGCACCAATTCCTCGCGCCCGTCGGGATAAACGCGGTAGACCATAATGGGCAGAACGTTGAAGGCGTTGGGAGTGAACCGGCTGGTCATAGTGAATCCGCCCTGAATATCGTCGAAGTAGAGGCCGAATTTCTGGTCCTGTTTCTTTATTTCTTCAATCAGCCGCTGCTTTAATTCCGCGCGCGAAAGAGGGTGATCGACCATCACGATCAGATTCGATTGCCGGGCAACAGGAGCATTTCCCTGTTGCCGGCGTCCATGGCCGTTCGAGTGCGGAAACCCTTCGATGGGCGATCGTGACATCAAAAAGTTCTTGAAGACGCCGTGGTCCAGCACCACCACCCGCTGCGCTTTTACGCCCTCGTTGTCAAAGTCATAGAAGCCCGCAAGTTCCGCTGCGCCCAGCTTCTGCAAGGTGGGATCAGAGACCACGGAGAAGTTTTCCGGAAGGAGTTTCTCCCCCACCATTTTCTTGAACGTCTGGCCTTCGTTTTCGTCCTTCTGCCGATGGCCTTCAATGCGGTGGCCAAACACTTCGTGGAAGAAAACCCCGCTGGCGCGGCCGGAAAGTATGGCGGGACCCGTGTACGGATCAACAATCGGCGCCACGCGCAGAGCTTGCAAGTCTTTGATCATCCGATCGACAGTCTCGAGCACTGCCTGGTCGGAGGGCAATCCCTCCGCGTCGGAGGAATAGAAGGATTCGTATCGCGGCAGATCCATGCCGTCGTCGGCCTTCATCTGCGCCGACAGGTAGAGGTAATAAATCGGCCGGGAGACCTCAATCTTCGATCCGTCGCTGTTAACGTACCAGCGGGTTTCAATATCCGCGAGGAAGTTCGCGGTGGCGGAGTAGATGCCGCCGTAACGGGCAAAGGGCGCCGTATATATCCGCACCTTCTCTTCCCAAGCCTTGCGATCGACCTTCATCACCCGGAGTTTGTCAAAATGTGTGGCCGCGGGCTCGGGGGAAAAGTCATCGGACTTGTCTTCCTGCGCCACCTTAACCTGAACCTCGGTGGTGATGGACGCAAGTTGCTCGGCCGCCTGCTTGTACTTGAGGTCGGTGTAATACCAGAGAACACTGCGCAGCGCATCCGGGTCCGCCTCAATGGGAACGTAAATGGGCGGAGGGGGTTCAGCAGCCTCTTCCCGCGTCCCATGGGTATTGTCCAAATGAGGACTTCCCACGCGCAGGTCGATATCCAACTGGCGGCTGCGGCTTTGCTGGCTGGTTTGGAGTTTTCCAAACGCGCCGGTGACGCTGACCACTTGATCGTCCGTGATTTCGTAGCTGAGAAAATAAGGCTGGACCGGCTCGGCCTTAAAAGCCTTCTGGGAGCGAGCCAGTTCCGCCTTCATGGCCCCCAGAATCGTGGCGGTTTCGGCATCCTGGGCTTTAACGATGGGCGTAAGAAGTGCGAGCAGAACAGCGACCGCAATCGATATTCGCAAGGGCACGCAATGCCTCCGGGGACCTTGAATCGTACGGCATGTTAATCCCCTCGTCAACCGCGTCTGATGGTTTGGGGATTGGCCGCCTCAGGCAGCGCGGCCGGTGCAATCATCAGAAACCTCGCAGCAGCGTGCTTTCGCGCCTCGGTAAGCCTTCTTTGGGAGTTCGTTTCAGCACCACGTATTCAATGCCGTGTTGACCGCAGAAAGCTCGCTTCTCGGGTTTGTCACCGTCCTCATTGACCACGTAGAAGTGAGGTTTGAGGAGGTCGATTTCCGGTTCTGCGTCCAGCCAGCCGTTTCCGGTTGAGATCAGGGCTTGGTGTACGAACCGCACCGCGTGCACCATGTAAACGCGTTCGGCCTGGGGCAGCAGCGGGTGCCCTTCACCTTTCAGCAGCCGGATATTCGCGTCATGTCCCACCACCACGTACAAATCGCCCAGAGCGGAAGCTTCCTCAAAAAACCGAACGTGCCCGGAGTGGAACCAGTCGTAGCAGCCCGTTACCAGCACCCTTTTCCGCGTCGAATCGATGGCGGGCGGCGCGAAGGAAGGCATGGGAAATCCGCGCAAATCCTGATTCTTAATCACGCGGTACCGGATTCCTCGCGCCTCCGCGTACGCGCGTTTGCCCGGAGCGTCACTTTCCTCGTCCACAATCCAGGTGTGCGGCTGACCGGCGTCAAGATCAGGCAAGGCATGGGGCTCGATCGTCCCCCTGACCAGCGTTACCTGATCGACGAAACGCAGCGATTGCAGCAGATAAAAGCGCTCCCCCTCCGGAAACCTGGGAGCCCTTCCTTCCAGCGCCTGTACCGTTTCATCGGACCATAGCGCTACGTGTACATCCCCTACCTTTGCGGCTTCCTCAAGAAAGCGGACGTGTCGGGAGCGCAGATTGTCAAAGCTCCCCGTGACGGTGACGGTTATCATTCTGGGACAATCTCCAGTCAATTAATTGTCGATCGACGATTGTCGATTTCAAGCTCCCATTCTTGTCTTCTGCCACTCTCTGGGGCAATGTGAATTGACGATTGTCGATTGGGGATTGACGATTTCATTCGACCATAAACAATAGTCAATCGTCAATTCCGGCAAGCCTGACCTGCACTTGAAACGAACCCGGCACAGGCTCTTCCGACACGACGTACAGATACCCACCGCCACAGCCGGAGTACATGGCGCCTGCGTACCGGGACTGGTAATAATTCAAAATACCGGCCAAGTCGACGCTGATGGCCGGATGCCGGACGGTGCGAGGGAGAATGGCCTGCCAACAGGACATGCATTCATTCATGGAGGCGCCGAGCGCCGTCGCGTTCTTGGCTAGAATCGCCGCGTAACAGTCCTTCCCCGATTGGCCCAGACGGCGTATCCAATCCCTGTCCAAATTCTTCTCGTCGAGAGGGCTGTAACGGTCGGGCCGCGGCGCGACGGGCAGCATATGCACCACTCCCTCCAGCCAGTGCGCGACGGCGGGATCGTTGTTGGTTTCGATGTGCGCAGGGAAATAGCCGCCCTCGCAGTCGGAATCGTAATCCAGCCGGCTGATGCCGGGAATGATCAGCCCCGCCATGTCCTGCGATCCCGAGGGCGCGGCCTTGCCTTGATTCTCGGCATTGTAGAGGATGCGCACCAATTCCTGCGGGTCTCGATCCGGCAACACGTCGTTCCACAACTTGCGCGCGACCTCACGCGTGCTGGTGGCCATGCCGCTGCGATCCATGCAGCGAAAGGTGGGGCGAATTCCCACCACCACCATCGACCCCGGGGGAGTGGGGTTGCGCATGGACACAAAGGGCTGGTCAATCCACCCCCCCGCGAAAGCCATTCGATAAGGGATTTTGCCGATGACCGATGTGATGTCACGATCCGAGGAATTGGGCATAAGTAGCGACCTTGGGAACCTAAGGCTGAACCGCGGGCCCGAGGTTTTTTCAAGTTTTATTCGGGTAAGTAGCCACGGGTATCAAGCGGCCTCCCGCGACCTGGTATTTTACTCCCTGCCAGCGGACACGGCTCCAGAGCAGGCTGTTCAACCAAATGACGAAGGCGAAAGCGTCCCATAGGGGAACCAGCCACCACTTGCGCCTCAGCAGATCATCGCGCAGTCCCCAGATGCCCATAGTCCACGCGGCGGCCATACGCAGAATCAAGTAAGCGGCCACATAGCCACACGCCATAAAGCGGGTGGGTGCAAGAATGACGGCCAGGACGGTCCATGGCAAACCCTGGGTGACGATATACCCCACGTATCCCAAGGGCCGGGCCTGGCGAGCCATGATGGCCCAGCGCAAGCGTTGAATGTAGAACTCACCGAGGGTCTGGAGGCAGCACCAGGTTTTGACCGAAGCATCAACGATTTCCACTCGATGCCCCCGCGCGGCGATGCGGCTGCCGAGTTCATAATCATCCGCGGCTTCGTTGGCAAGCGCCTCAAACCCGCCGATTTCCGCCAGGCTCTTGCGGGTGACGGCCACTGTCGCGCCCATGGCGAAGCGCACTCCTTCCACTTGCCGGGCGATCAGGACGGCGGGCATGAAATCGGTGCTGAGATAAATGGCCTCCAACTCCGGCCAAAGAGAACGCAGAGAAACTCCCGTGAACAGGCTGGTGACCGCGCCCACCTTCGCGTCGCGGAAAGGCGCCGCCATCGAGCGCAAGTAACCCGGACCGACGCGAATATCGGCGTCAGATAGGATCAGGAAGTTGTGCCGGGCAGCGCGCGCCATTCCACAAAGCTTATTAACCTTGTCATTGGAACCAATCTTTTCAGGTGAAACCACCAGGTGAATGGGCAGCGCGGGGAAATCAGCAATGAGCTTGCGGATCACCGGGGTGGCAGGGTCCTGCTCGCTCGTGACGGCGAACAGAATCTCGTAATCCGGATAGTCCTGGCGGCAGAAGCCGGCAAAGTTTTCGTATGCTTCAGGATCCAGCCCGTGCACGGGTTTGAGGAGGCTCAGGGGCGGGGTGAAGTCGCGAGGCGCCGATCGGTTGCGCCGGAAGAAGCTGCGGGCCGCGAAGATGATAAGTAAATAGGAAAATGAGGGCACTACCGCCGCGCCCAGAATCGCCCACCTCAAACCGGCCAAAAACAATTCGCGCTCCTTTTATCCAAGACACACCAGCGCCACGCCCACGGAAATCAAGCCGATTCCCAACCAGCGCACGCGGGTCAGCTGCTCTTTCAGGAAATATTTTCCCCCCAAGGCGCCGGTGACATAGCTAAGGGCCATGGCGGGAACCACAAAGCTTACCGCCTCCCAGGAAAGCAGAGCGAGCAGGGAACAGAACGCCAGGGTCAACTGGGCAATGCCCATCCACATCCAGCGTTCGCGAAAAGCTCGTCCCAGGAAATACCAAATCGCCGCCGGTTTGAAACTGGGCACTTCGCCCAGACGCTTCATCGCGTGGGCTATGGCAAGATCACCGCCGGTACCGGCAAGCACCAGGACCGCGAGAGCAATGGCCGTGCGCATGTTCAATCCTTCCTCGTCGTGCTCGGGGGCGTGTGCCCGACAAGTAGCACTCCCAGGCAGATCAGCGCCACTCCTATCCAGCGCAACCTTGTCACAGGTTCACCCAACACGAAATGTCCAAGCAGTGCAACCACCGCATACATGGAAGCGGTGGCTGGCATGACATAGGTGAAGTCAGCCCAGGACAAAACCAGCATGAGCGCCACCATAAAGAGCAACATGCTGACAATGCCGAGCCATATCCAAGGGCTCGAAAAAATGGCGATAAAGGCGGAATGCAACGCCGCCATCGACCAGCTCGGGAGGGCGCCGATGCGCTTCATACCTATGCCAAAGAAAAAATTTCCTGCGGAATTGAGAACGACGAGCAGCACCAACAGGAATGAAGTCTTAAGGATAGGGGCTTGGGGTGATGTCATGAAGGTGCGTTCTGGCGTTCGGCGCGGAGATGGAAGAGGTTATTCTTGCGCTCTTCCCGCTCGTCCTTTCGGGTTTGGGGATCGCCCGGCTGGAACCTAATCGTGGCCAAGCGGGCTCAAGTACCTATCTTACTCGAAACGGAGGATTCAAGACAGTATTCATCATGGCAAGGGGTGGCTACGCGCGGGCTTGGTGGGCTGTGACGTCCAAATCCTGATCATGGTTACGTGACACTGGCCTTCCGCCTTCTGCTTGCTGCCCACTTTCCGTCATGCCTGATTTGACACTCCCCACCGCGTGGCGTAACCTAAGAGATCTGGGGGCGTACCGGTTTCGACGGGAGCCCTTGCGCTTAGGAGGCATGTCGGGGGTCCACACCACCCGTGATCGGCGTGGGACAATGACAACTGCCAACACGCAGTATGCCTACGCTGCCTAATTAATTAGGTGGCCGTCTCCTCCTTTAGGCCCGCATGAGGGATGTGAGGCGTCGATTGGCGGGATGGCTTGGAATCAGTTGCTTCGGGATTCTGAGCGAGAGCCCTTCACGGGGCAGAAGCTAGCCGACGGCTCGTTATTGCCCGTTCCTGAGGGCCGCCGGCGAAAGCAGGAAGCGAACGAGATAAGCATGTAGGCTCCTAACCGTAAGTCTCTTCGGACGGGGGTTCGACTCCCCCCGCCTCCACCTGAGTTATCAGAGGGCATAGATCGTGACGCGGGATGTAGTGAGATGGAGTGGGATAGCGTGGGAAATCCTTTAGTTTCAACGGGGGATTTCCAGGGTGGCGCATAGATCGTGTCGCAACGTGAGCAAAAGGCACACTCTACTTGCAACAATTTGATTGAATAATAACGGCTTAGAGGGCGGCGAGTTGCATCTAGGGTGTGACCTGGCAGCGCGGAAAAATCCAAAAGCCTACAAGTTACTAGAAATGAAAGGGTTGGCGGTGTGCCGTGGCCTTAAGAAAGCGGCGGCCGCGCAACTGGGGTGTGCCCTCGCTTGATAAATGTCAAGAACGAGGTGTGACGCAGATTTTCGAAGTGGCGCTGAAGCATCTGAGAACCTACACCAAAATGATAAGTGCGAAAGGTGCGAGAATGGCGAAAACACTGAAAAGCAGAGCATGAAAAAGAATAATTTGACAAGGTGAGAATCAGGAGAATTGTGAAAAGCGGGGCGGCCCGATCCCAGTGGCGTTGAAGCACCTGAGAATCTATACCAAAATGACAAGTGTGAAAGATGCGAGAATCGCGAAAAGACGGAAAAACAAAAAGTGAAAAAAAGAATTTGACAATGTGAGAATTAGGAAAATTGTGAAAAGCGGGGCGGGCCGAAACCCGCCCCAATGATAGAGACTAGCTTCTGCCTTGCGGTGCTGGCGCTTGCGGCGGCTCACTCGGCAGATCGAACCATGCTTGGAGTTGGGCAGGCGTCGGGGTTTCGATTTGCGCGGGGCGCGGGGAGTCGTCCTGGTGCGCGGCGCTGGCTTGGCGTAGGCCGCGCATTCTGTCGCGTCCCATGTTCAGTCCTACACGGTCGCGGCACATAAAGAACTTCCCCGGTTCGACCTGATATCCAGATTCGTGGCGCGCGAGCAGGTTTTTCCACCAGAATTCGCGCCGGTCGCCTGCGTATCGTTCGAAAAATTCCAGTTCCTCCTGGGTGATGAAGCCGGGCGCGCCGGTGAGAGAGAGCAAGAGGCGCTCTGCCTCTTCGATGATGCAGAAGAGACCGCCGACCAGTTCTTTGTGTTGGCTCTGGCAGCCAACGGCGGCGGGCTGAAGCTTACCTAGTTTTTCAAGAATCGAGGCGAGTGTGAGACGGTTGGATGAGCCTATCTCGTGGTCGCGCCGGAGTTGTTGCAGTTTGGGTGAAATTGGGTTATTACTTTCGTTAGCCTTCATGGGAGCACAGCCTCCTTTGTGGGTAGGGGCCGCGCGCTGTTTGCAGCAACGGGCGGTCCCGCTTCTTACGCTGGCACTATACCACCTTTCGGCACGTCGGGAAATAGCGCACCGCGCCTTCCAAGGCTTCGATACCGCGCTTCACACCTTGCGAAGCCGCGATTTCATTGGCGTTTTCAAGCAGCGCCTCAGCAAAGCCGGGCGAGCCTCCTACCAGTTTCCAGAGCAAGGTGAACTCTTCATCCTCCACCTGATAGCCCATAAATTCCAGCACCTTGCGCTGGTCGGCCTCGCGTAGCGGGCGCTGTTGGAAGCGCACGCGGATGCGGCGGAAAAGGCGTTCATGCTGGCGATTCAGTTTGTCGGTCAAGACTTCGTTTCCGACCAGAAGCATGGGCAAGCGGGCATCATCCCAAAAATCGCGAAGAATTTCAAAGCAGTCCAGGCTCAGCCGGTCGGCTTCGTCGATTATCAGCAAGTAGGGGCGCTCATGGATGCGTTCAACGGCGCGGCCGTAAAGGTCGGAAGCGCGCATCCAGTTCCGCCCGTGGTTTGTCCACTTCTCGCCCGGCGCAAGCCCTAACACTCGGAGCAAGGTGTACCGCGTTGTGATCTGCTTGCAGTAAATCACCCGATGCTCGAATGTGAGGTTACGCGCGGCGTAGTCCACGGCGGTTGTCTTGCCGACGCCGGTGGGCGCGGTAAAGGTTATCATCCAACGCTTAGCCCACGCACGCGCCGCGAGGGTCGTTAGATTCTTGACCACAGAGTTTATGAGGACGTTTGCAGGGGCTTCAGTGGCCTCGACGGGCATTTCCTTTTCTCCCTTCCATCGCACGCTCAACAATGCGGGTCAGTTCATCCCGCTTCTCGCTAGGCTTTCGGAAGCGCAGTAAACGGTCAAGCCAGGTCAGTTCATTCGGGCGCATCAGGTTGCGCATCACCACACGCGCGGCAAGCTGAGTGTCACCCTGAGCGAGCACGGTTGCGAATTGCACAGGGCCAAGGGGCAAAGTTGGAAATCCGTAGCTTCGCTCGGCGGTACCTGCGAGAAACTCCGCTTTTTCTTCCGGCTGGAATAGCCCGCGCCGCAGTAGCTCGGCAGTCAACTCAGGGCGGGCGTTGATGGCGCGGCGTACAATCTCGCGCATGGGTCAACTCTCCATATCGGCAAAATCCAAGGGTTTGGGGCGCGGCCCTTTCCCTTCGGCCTGCCATTCCATTGAAGAGATTTCCGCGAAGTCGAGCGGCGCGGGCTCGGGCGCTTCCTGTGCGCTCATGAACTCCGAAGGGTGAATCACCTGTGACGCCTTCGGCGCTTCAGGCTCAGGATTCGCGGCCACAAACTGCGAGCCGGGGTCATAATCAAGCGGCTTCGTGAACTGCCCTGCCAGCTTGCGGAGACGCTGCTGCAACTCTATCGCGCTGGCGAGCTGGTCGGGGTCATCTACACCCACGCGCGCCCGGCGCTTGGCGATAATCACCTCTTCACCTTTTGCCGAGGGCAACACGGAAATTTGCTCGTGATCGTGGCGGAGCCGCACCGCTTCCCGATGCTCGCCTTGAATAAGCAGCAATTGCGGGTCAGAGTAGCGCTTGCCGTCGCGAAGCTGGATGATTCCGCCCTTGTTGACCAGGACGCTAAAATGCTCGGCTGTTTTCCAGTCAAGCTCTTCATCCGAGATGCGGCGGAAACCGCCCGCCGGGGCGCTGCGACGAAACACGGCTTCCGGCGCGAAGCCGTCCATATCATTGCCATCTGAGGGGCGCTGGCGGAATTCCGCCATGAATTGATTGAGGCGTTCAAGCAACTGGTCGCGAGAAAGCAGCGGCGCCGCGCCTTGGCCCGTGCGCACCCATTGCCTGTGCAGGCCAACCCGCGCATCGGCATCCGTCATGCGCTTCTGTTTGGTGTCGCTGCCACACCAGCCCGGAACTGTGCGCGCCCAATTCGCAAGCTCCAAATAGAAGCGCTCAAGGCGAGAGCCGCGCGGGTTGTGTTCGCGGGGCAGATTGCGCGCGATGCCCAGCCGGTCAAGGATTCCGTCGCGCTCCTGATACATTTCAGCGCGGTCCCGATTGAGAAAGCGCCCACCGAAAGTGCGTCCGCGAAAGCGCCCGCGGTCAGAATTGATGAGGTCGGGAATCCCGAATTCTCGAATGAGGCGGTACAGCAAGTCGATTTCATCTTGCTCGTTTGGCTGTTCGACCAGTGACCAGACCAGAGGATAGCGGGCGCGCTCATCAAGGAATGTGAGGGCGTAGTAGCGGCCCACCCTCGAAACGTGCTGAGGGTCATAGGCCATCACGTCAACAATCCACTCATCCACATCCACGCGGGCAAGAGAAGGCACGTCGCGATAGGTGCGGTCAATGTGGCCACAAGCGGCCTTCAGGGCGTCCCTGCCTTCCCTTGCCGCCTTGTCGATGGGACTCAGGCCGCGCAGAAAGCGCTCTACCGTGGTACGGCTCGGGATGGAATAGAAGTAATCGACGCGACAGCCGGGGGAATCCTGTTTTGATTCCAGATAATGCACAAGCGAGCGGTAGCATTGCCGAAGAGTTAACTTCTTCATGCGGTAGCAGTCGATGAGATGCGCGCGCATGTCCGCATCTAAAACCGTTCCTGTGCCAGGGGTCGGGCCGGGCCGGTCAGCAACTAAGTCCAACAGGTTCTCGCCCTGCTTCCACGCCAATACCCAGCGCTCAATAGACCGCTTGGAAGTCTGATTGCGTTCTGCCGGGGCCGCCATGAACTCGCCCTTCGAAGCGTAGCCTTCGGCTTTCCAGTTGTGATTCAGGCAGAGGTCAACAATCTTGTAGCGGCGCAAAACCACATCTCTTTCGGAGCGGGAGAGACTGAGGGCCGCAATTTTGCTGTCTATTTCAGCGTGCGGTAGGAGCCCGAGTTGCCCGCTTTCGGCCTTGGGGTTCTCGGCATTTTGCAAAACACCTTCACGCCAGCGGTCTTGCGCCTCGGGGCTCATAGAGCGGGGATTTATCAGCGTGCCCGGCTTGCCGTCTTCGCGGTCTTTCGAAATCAAAAAGTGTTCGTCTCCGGGCGTCATGCGCCGGTAGACTTCGCGGCGGGAGATGCCCTCATAACCCATGACCTGATAAGGGGTCAGCCAAGGCGCTTGCGCTGCTTCTTTCGATCCGGGATGGCGAATCGCATCCATGCTATGATTCCCGTGGGCGCTTGCCCTTTGTCTTGTGTCGCGCATTCGGTTTCAGCAATTCGGCGCGTAGCGATTCTGCGAGCCATTTCACTTGCTCCTCACGCAGTTCCACAATGCCGCGCAACTCCGCGCCCATCGTCGCCAGTGCCAATTCGTTGTTGCCTACAGATTGGCAGAAAGCGCCCACCCATCCTGCCGGGAAACGAACCTGCCGCTTGCGAGTTCCATTTCTGCTAAAATCTGCCAGCATGGAGGCGGTAACGGTGCGGCCAAGCAACTCGCTCATCTTGTGTGCAATTTCATCGCGGGTCTTCCCGGAGGATTTTATCGCTTTTCGGAGAGCTTCCCGGACTCGATTGTCAGCGGGGAGCGTCCCATCTTTGCGCTGCAAAATTGGAATGGGCGTTTTTGCCTTTTCTCTAGAAACTTCCATTTGTGGATGATACGATAATCCCGTTATGGAATGCAAGGGAAAAATGATGAAAAAAGAGAAGTCTGGAATTGCTAAGCAGATCGCTGCCCTTATGAATGCGAAATCCTTGGTGCAGGCCGGACTTGCACATGAAATTGGCGTGAGCCCAAGCCGGATATCTGAATACCTGGCGGGGAACCGGAGCCCTTCGTCAAATGTACTATGGAAGCTCGGCAAATTGGCACCCTTCCCTCAAAATCTCTGGTTTTGGGAGCAGGCAGGACTCAGCAAGGAAGAGATATCGGCAGCGGCGAGGCGTATAGGGGAAAGCCATCTAGTCCGCCCTGAGGAGGGCCATATGGTTGAAGTCGGCGCGCTCGAAGGAGATGGAGTTGAGGAGGAATCAAAGAAAACGATTCTTCTACCGCCAAACCTTGTGAATGACCCGGCCTCGACACGCTACTTCGTCATCGATGGCGAGGTGCAAATGGGGGCGGGGGTCCAAAAGGGCGATATTGTAATCCTTGATACCTCGGGAGATATCGCCACGAGCTTAGAGGCGCTTTGGGCCAATCCCGTGCTTTCAAAATGGTCTCGGCCGGCCGGAATAACGGCCGAGGATTGGGGGTTGCTAGATCAACAGGACGAGGGATTCCTTCTCGGAACACTGCGCTGTAAAGCGGATGCCGAGTTCCGAGATGGAAGGGCGGGTCTTAAGGATTGGGTGGTGGTGGTTGAACCGTTCCATCAGCACACTGCGATTTACAAGCCTGATGCGGGTGACTGGTGTATCGGGGAAATGAAGGTCACGCAGAAGGATTGGAAAGTTATCGGAGCGCCGAGATCACTCGAAGAGTTGCCAGCGAAGGAGCCTGAAGTGCGCCGAATGCGGTTCAAGCTCTTCGACAGCGCTGTGATTCTTGGCCGCGTGATCGGCTGGTTTCGACCACCGCGAGATTCAACGAAGTGAGGGAGGATAAATCATGTCAGCAAGCGCGACAATAGGTAAGGAACTAGCCTTTATGGATTGGGACCATCGGCGCAGATGGCGGCAGATTCGCCTAGATATTACGGGTCTCTCTGCGGGCGCAAACACAATTCCGCACGGCCTCAAAACCACGAGTCAAGGCACTGTCTCAATCCAGCGGGAGGACGTTTTACTTACCTCTAACGTCCAGGTGCACCAAACGCAGCCGGGTGACTCGACCAATCTCTATTACACGGTCGATTCGGGTGCCGGGGCGACAATCAGCGTTTGGGTCACCGTCTAGACGGGGAGAAATGAAACGAAAAACAACCTTCCCGCACGTCGAAACCTCAGATAGTCTCATTGAGGAAAACCGCCTTCTTCGAAGCAGGGAAGCGGCCCGGCTCCTAGGGGTCTGCCCTGACACGTTGAAAAACTGGCGTCGCGCGAACTCTCGGGGCGGGCCTGACTACGTGCGGGTTGGCTACATCATTCGATATCCATGGAAGGCGCTGCGAAGGTTCATCCGGGAGCGCACTGTGCAGGCTGTGTCGTCTCAGCGTTAGGCGAATCAGACGGCAAGGAAAAGCGAGGGAAAAGTGAAAAAACTCACTTTGCGGCAGGAAGGAACAAGGAACATCGTTTCCGATGGAGAGAATGACCTTGGCCACATTCGCGAGGCACATCTGAAATCATACGTGGCCTCCCTTCCGGGCAGCCAGTGCGGAATGTCATGCTCAGGTGTACGCGTGAGCTTTTCCGGCCCAAGCATGGAGGAACTGACACTGCGGCGCGATGGTGACCGGCATATCGTTACCGATGGCAAGAACGATTTTGGGGAGATCGAAGACGGTCATCTTAAAGAGTACACAATGAAATTGCCGGGAGCCTACTACGAAGTGCCTCCGCAAGCCGGTTCGGTCACAGCAGCCGGACAGAGGCCGGGCGGAATGAGCCGAAGTTTGGGAAGAGAAGCTATAACCCTCAGCCGGGGTGAGGCGCGACAAAATATTACGCAAGCCGTGGAAGTCGAAAAAAAACGGCTTCTTTCCCGTGACCACAACTTAACGGAGTTGGAAGCCCACCGTCTGGCGATGCAGCGGGTGGCGGCGGAAGAGCCTTCACTGCTTGCCGCCTACCGCGCGGACGTGCAGGAAGTATAGCTATCTTCGCTGACAAACTGTGCGCGGTCCCAAGAAGCGATTTCGAAAAGCGAAAGGGGAGGTTAGGTCATGGGAGCCAATGGAACGGTGGGTGGGGAATACAGCATCGACGGCGCAGATCATTGCTACCGGATGGTTCGCGTTGATGTTACAGGGCTCGTCGCTGGGCCAAACATTATCCCCCATCATGTATCTACCCCGAACGGGGGGCAAGTACTTCCGCAATGGGAAGAGGTTCTTCTCACTTCCGCCGTCCAGGTGCATCGGACACAGCCAGCCGATGCCACGAATCTTTACTACACCGTGGATTCGGGCGCGGGCACGACAATCAGTGTCCGGCTCTGGGTCTAGGACTGGGGCACTTGATCAAGCTGTGGCACGGTTGCGCCCCTCGCGGTGAGCGCAATTTTCAAATAGGAGGAAGAATGCCAAAAGGAGAAAAGGGAAAAAGATTGCGAGGCGCGGGCGCGCCCGCGGAATTCATCGGCAGTTTGCGCTCACAGCGGTCGATCACAGAGGAGTGGCGGCTTGAGCGCGAATTGAAACTTGCGGAAGCACAGCAAGGCTTATGGGAGCGGAATCTTACAACGGCGCGCGAAGGGGTCAAGCGGCAAACAGGCCAGGCATCACAGCGCCGGGGCAGCGCATACGTAATTCTTGAAAGCTACGTCCAGGACGTGACGAAGGCGGAAAAGATGATTTCCGCTTTCAAAGACCAAGTGGCGAATTTACGCAAACAAATTAAAGCTCTGCAACCTGACCCGGCCAAGGCAGCGAAGCGAGCGGGGGAACAAAGGATTTTGGCTGATCTTCTCGAAATGCGGCTGGAGGGTGACAGGGCAATAGATGCGGCTCTCGAGACCGTCCGGCATAAACTGCAAGACCGCGCCGCGCTGTGTGCGGCCATGCGCGAGCGCGCTATTACGCTAGAGTTCGCATCGAACGTGGACTTAGACGAGCGGCGTTTTGATGCTCTGCTCTCGGTGCTACCGCAGGAAATGGCGCGCGACTCGGAAAGATTCGTACAGTTCTTTTTAGGGCGCGAGGAAGGCCGAAGCGAGTTTAGGATGCATTACTGCAACGCCGTGTTGCCCGAGACGCTGGCCTCTGGCAATGCGTTTCGTTCCGGCGATTGCGCGATGGTCACGAAGGCGGAGGCAAGCGAACTGGAAAGAATCATCAATTCCAAGATGCCGCCCGCCCCGCCCGCTGAGATATTGCGCAGCGAATTGCCGAAGCCGGAGCCGATTCCCGATGAGAACATTCAGTGGACAATGCTGAGGTAAGCCATGACGCGAGCGAATCTATCAGGCCGCGCCGGGACTGGCGCAAGAGAGCGCACCACAACATTTCGGCCCTCTCCGGGCGCGTGGGGCCACTCCTCCCCAACAGAGAGCAGTTCTGGCGCGGCCTGATGGATTCGCAGGCATGAGGAGCACGAAGGGATTTTGGGAGTCGAAGCCGAAGGGCTGAGCTATGGGCAACGCACTCGGATTTCTGGTCAACCTCGGGCTTAATCCCTCTCAGGCCACCCAGGTCCTGGGCTCATTTGAAAAAGACGCCCAGGGCTCATTCAAACGCGTTGTAGACCAGGGCAGCGAACCCCTCAATAAAAATCTGCTGACCAACCGCGAAAGTGTGCGCCTTCTTTCTGAGGAAATGGGCGTTCATCTGCCGCGCGCCGTTTCCAGCGCGATAGGAGAAATACTGCCGCGAATCGGCGACTTAAGCAATGTGCTCATGGGCGCATTTGCCGTCGAGAGCGTAATCAAGTTTGGCGAGATGGTCGCCAAGGATACCGAAAAGATTTACGGGATGAAGGAAGCAGAGAAGGCGCTCAGCGAGATTGGCAAGGAGAATTTAGAGCTTGTGAAGTAGCGCGCAGAGGCCAGCCGTTCCTTTGCCATATCGCAACTCGCTGGCCTAGAAATGGGTATTTCCGCAGAAACGCGCTATGTGCAGCAGCTCCACGACTGGGAAGATGACCGCGTAAAATGGCTTGGTTGGTTCGGCGAAAAGGGAATGGAGTATTCCGGCGCAATCGACAAAATCCATGAGGCAGAGCAGAATCTAGCTCGTGATGAAAGGCTGCGCGACGAGTTGGTAAAAATCTTGCACGAAGATGACGTCAAAGGCCACAAAAAGGCCGTGGAGGCCATTAAGGAGCATGTCACCTGGGAAAACGTACTGGCTAAGCCGTTTCATGCGCAGCTTGCCTTTTATGAGCATGTCGCCCCTTTGATGCGCGACATCCTCCCTCTGGAGCACGAACGCCTCGAGAACATGATGCGGTTCGTTCCGGCCACAAAGGAAATGGAGGCTGAGACTCGGCACCTTACCCGAGCTTCCTACGCCTATATCGCGGCTTTGCAGGACATGCGCGGCCTTTTGCACGCCGTGACTCACGCGGAGGATCAGAACGCCAAAGCCATCGCGCAGGACAAGCGCGCCGCAATCGAGGGGATTACCGCCCAATTCGCGGGGCTGGTAGGTGGCACGAAGGCGGCGGCGGCTATCCAGGGGGTTTGGGACGTGGGCAAATCCATCGAGTGCTACGCCAAATTCATCGAGTCCGGGTATACCGACTGGCCGCAGATGCTCGCCGGCGGCCAGTATGACCTGGCGGCGGCGGAAATGTTCAAGATCGCCGGCGGCGGCCATCGCAGGTCGGGCGCGGGCGGCGGCGGTAGTGGTGGCCGAGGCATAGGATCGGGCGGCGGGCGCGGCAGCGACCGTGACCGCAATCACGCTGATTGGCCACCGCCGCAAACGCTTGCCTCGGGCGCGGCGGGCGGCGGGCGGTTCGGTTCTATAGGCTCTGGCATCATTGTGGTTCATGGCAGCACTGATTTACACCAAATGGTAGCGGGCCTGGTGAATGGCGCTGTTGAACGTGGCATCACTGTGACCGCCACAAACTCACAGCGCGGCTCTCCAGTAGGACATTGACCCGCTGCCAGTCCTAGATGCACGGTCTGATACTTGCTTTCCCCTTGACGCCGCCCGTGTATATATCCTCGCCTTGCGACACTAACCCTGCACCAGAATTTCCAGCGACAAGAACCCTGCGCTTTTTGCGACACGAACCCTGCGCTTCTACATGAGTTTTCTTAGAATCCGTGTCTTACTTAAATTCATGAAGCTCGTTTTCACCTGTGTGTGTGGGTTACCTCTGACGCGCTTGGGCGGCGAGGTATCTACGGGCCTACTCTCATTCTCCTACTCTTCTCCCTATGCGATCGCCAGCTTCTCACGACCCTGCATGGCCCTGTTATTTTCGGTTTGACAATACAGGAGTTGAACGACTTCGCTCTACCGTGCCACGTTACTGAGGGTCTGTTTTGGCCGGCAGTTGGGCCGCGAGTGACAAAACCAGAGGGACCAGCCAGCAATTTTGCGAGTTATTCCCGGAGGAGTGCGGTTAGTTCTTTGGCGCGGCGGACGACTTCGGTTCGGTCCATTTCGCGGAATTTCTGGGGAAGGAGCTTCTTACTCGTGCACTCCAAAACCGCCACCAGGTTCTGCAGCTCTATTTCCGTAGGATAGGAGGGTGGGATGAAATCTTCGAGGGCTGACTTGAGGTCGTCCGCATCCACCGACGCCTCATTCTCGAGTGCCCTCTTCATACGCGCACGAATCAACACGGCTTCGACGTCGGCGCCGGAAAGCTGAGCCCCGTGCTCGAGGAAGAGCTTGTCGGCTTCAGGCGAACTCAACTGCGTTCCGGTTTTCCTCTGCATGGCCCGAAGCATCGCCAGCCGCTCTTGTTCGGTCTCGGGATAAAAGAGGGCGATGTGTTCCTCGGCGCGGCCCTGGCGCTTCAGGTCCACGGGGAGCAGGTCAGGCCGGCACGTGAGCAGAAACCAGATCACCTTCCCGCGTAGCTCCGTATTTCCCATAAACTGCGCGATCTGGGCAAAGACCCGGTTGGAAACCCCGCTGTCGCCCGAACTGGCGCGATTGCCGAGCTGGGCATCGGCTTCATCTACGATGACCGCGATGGGGCTCATCACTTTTAAGAGATTCAGCACTCGCTCGAGATTGCCTTCCGTGACGCCTTGCCACATGCTGCGGAAGTTCTTGAGCATCACGGCAGGAATACCCACTTCGCCGGCAAAGCAGGTGGTGAGGAAGGTCTTGCCCGTACCCACCGGCCCGCAAATAACGTACCCCATGGGCAACACTTCTGTCTTTCCCGAGCGAATAGCCGCCGAAGCGTCTTGGAGTTTCTTCTTAGCCTGGTCGCTCCCCGCCACCATGGACAGGTCGAATCGGCTCTCCACGAATTCCAGCAGGCCTCCGGACTCCGCCTCGATCAAATCCATCTTTCGGCGCGCCAGGAACTTCTGGGTCAAAGGCTGGCGGTTTTGGACGGCCTGGGAGATCAAGGTCTGAAGTTGCACACGCTTCAACCCCGCGCCCAGCTTCGCCAGCGTCGGCGCCGTAACATCGGAACCCTCCGGCAAGGGGGTATTCGCCAACTGTTGCTGGACAAACTCCCGCCGCTCCCCCTCGTCGGGCATGGGGATGGCGATCGAGGCCACACCCGGGTGCTGCACAATCCCGGGATTGAGTTCAATCTGGTTTTCGGCAATCAAACAGATAGTTACGTCGGCGTGCAGAAACGCCGGGTTGTTGGCCCAGCGCTTCAGGATCACCAGCGCATTGCGATCGTCGGCGGACATGCCGGAAACATCCCCAGCGGGCGCGATGGTTTCGGCGAAATCGATGGCGAGCGCGATCCGCTTGCCGTCGGCGATGCGCAGGCGCAGGTAATTATCAAGCAGGTTTAGCACCCCATCGGGATTGCGCGGGAGCGCCGTGGCGTAATTGGTGCCGTGAAAGCTGTCGTAACCGGTCAAGGCGCGGCTGAAATCGGCTTGCATAGCGGGATTGGCGAACGTCAGCCCACCGCCTCGGTCGTAGGACATGATCAGGTCGCGCTGCCCGAACAGGGCTTCATTCAGGAAGCGCACAAGGGGAAGGAATTCCGTCGAGCCGCCGCGCCGGAACGGAACCACGTCGCGAACGTTGCCATAGAGAACGAACACGGCAATGGTTCGCGAATAATACTTTTCTGAAAGCTGCTGCGCCCAGGCGGGCAGCGATTCCCATTGCGGGTTGGCGGAAGGAGCCATAGCCATGTTCTAGTTCCTCAGGCGTGATCGCGGGGCGGACGACGTGCCGGGGTCGGAAGAATCGGTGGGCAGGGGACCGAGTGTTTCGCCCATCTCGGGCGTGGCCATCTCAAAGACCGCCTCGACTTCCCGCACGGTCTCTTCCGTTTGCTCCACGTTATGCACCAGGTTGTCCAGTTGGTCGCTGACTTGTTGCGGATCGCGCATGGTGACCGACTGATCGCGGATGAGTTCCAGAACATCTTCAATCGCCGCGCACTGCGCCTCCACCACTTTCTGGTTTTCACCCACCTTGCCGTATTTCTCCAGCCGCTTGTTCAGGATTTCAATGCGCCGGCGATTAATCTCCTGCACCTTGGGAGGATCCGACTCGGCGGAGTGCTGCAATTTCGCCAAGTCACGTTTGATCAGATTGGGGTCGGTGGTCCGCAAGTACTCGATATGCTGGTAGCTCGTGAAGAGCAAACGCAGGTAGGCCTGGAGGAGGCCGTCGAGCCTCTGCTGCATCTCCTCCAGGAACATTTGGGAGGTAGATGACAGCCGGCTGTAATTGGTGCGAATGGCCGCGCACATCGAGGTGAGGTTGGCGTAGCTCTTGCGCATTTCCGGGGGCAGCTCATTAAACATGGCACTAAGTTTCATCTCATGCCGGCGCTTTTCCTCCGCGTATTTCCAGGAGCGCACCAACCGCCGGAACGCGCTGCTTTGGGGGACCAGGCTCAAGTAGATGAGTTCCAACCCCGCCGCCAATACCAGTGCCATGCCGCTGCCCGACACCAAAGCGAAAAGAGCGGCGCCTGCCAGGCCAATCCAGTTGTATTGCCACTTGAGGGCTTCTTTGACAAAGTCGACCTGGTCGAGACCGAGCTGCTCGACGCCGCGCTCCACCGCGCTGCGCATCAAGGAGGTTGGTTTCTCGGGGCCACCTTGCAGGGGAGATTGATCCTCAGCCATCAGACACCCACTCGCACCTGACCGCGCCCGGGAGCTCGCCGCAAGCAGGCCAGAACATAATCCTGGAGCTCATGGAATTCCTGCTTCTGCTTAACCGCCGGATCGCGCGGGCGACCAAACGGGACCGGGACATCCTCCACTATAGTACCCGGTCGGGCGCTGAGAATAAAGATGCGGTCTGCGAGGTATACTGCCTCCTCCACGTCGTGGGTGACAAATAATACCGTACAGGCGGTCTCGTCCCAGACGCGCAGCAGCAAGAGTTGCATGTCGGTGCGGGTCTGGGCGTCCAGCGCGCCGAAGGGCTCATCCATCAGAATCACCTCTGGCCTGACCGCCAGGGTGCGGGCAATAGCCACGCGCTGCTGCATTCCGCCGGAGAGAGTGTCCGGATACACCTTTTCGAACCCGGAGAGGCCTACAGCCTCCACCAGGCGAGCGACAGTCTTAGCCCGCTCTTCTGCCGGAACGCCATTGATCTTCATGCCATAAGCGATGTTTTCCCCCACTGTCAGCCAGGGGAAGGATGTGTATTTCTGGAAGACCATGCCCCGGTCCCGCCCCGGCCCTTCTACCGGCTTCCCATTCACCATAATCTGGCCGCTGTCCGGACGGTCCAGGCCCGCGATCATTCTAAGCAGAGTCGATTTTCCACATCCCGAAGGGCCCAGCAAGACGCGGAATTCGCCAATGTCCCGGCCTTCCGGTGAAAAAGCGTCTTCCACCTCGAGGCACACGTCATGTACGGCCTCAATTCTTTCGCCACTTGGGCTCGAGAAGGAACGGTTAACGTTCTGAAGGCTGACTTTGATTTTATTTGGCATGGACCTTAGCTTTCACATGGACGCTAGCTCCCACCGCCGCCGCGGGCGCGCTCGACGATCTCGCAACCTGGTGCCATGGAAACAGGCGGTGCTCTAAAAACGTCAGGAGCATTCGGAAGAGGAAGGCGGCAAAGCCGATGGCGATGATGCCCGCGTAAACCCTTTCAAAGTCCAGGACCTTGCGCGCGGCTTCCACCATGTACCCCACCCCTTTGCGGGCGTTGACCATTTCCGCCAGAATGACGTACGTCCAACCGATGTCATACAGAATTCGAAAGGATCCGAAGATGCCCGGAAAGGAGGCCCGAAACATCAGCCACAAAACCTGGCGCCGTTTGGCGCCCAGCGTGTACGCGGTTTCCAGCAGACTGTTATCAACCTTGTCAACCTCCTCCACCACCACGGCCAGCAGGTAAAAGAACATGCCGAACCATAGGAATGCCACCTTCATGGTTTCTTCCATGCCAAACAAGGCAATAAAAGCCGGCAGGAAGGCGGTGATGGGCATGGCTCGCATGGGGGCCGCCACGGGATTGATCAGATCGTGGAACCAGCGGAAGCTCGCCATCAGCAGTCCCAGCGGAATCGCGATGCAGGCGCACCAGAAGAAGGCCTGGGCAATCCGCCACCAACTTTGCAGCACGTTGCCGAGCAAATTGTATTCCTGCCACAGGCGGCCGAAAGCGCTGAGAACGCCCATGGGACGGGGAAGGGTGAAGGGCGGGAGAATATCCCAATGGGTCAGGGCAAACCAGGCGGCAATGATGAGGCCCCAGCTCAGGAAAGAAAGAGCCAGCCGCGTACGCGGAGAGACTTCCTTGCGGATTTCGAATAAACTTGCCATCAGCGTTTCGCCCCCGCGCACTGGCCCGGGTTATTCATGAAAACTATGAACGGAGTTCTGACTTAAGCACGCTTCACACAGAGTTCAAGGAGTGTTTCTCCTTCGGAATTACAGAACCGCTTGACCACGGAGAGCTCAGAGAACATCTCCGTGCCTTATCTCTGTGACCTCAGTGCGAAATTCTTTCCCTCCCTCAATTGCTCCAAGAAACTCATGGATAATCCTGGTTAGGCCGCCGGATTGGGATAAACCTTAATGTCGGTGCGGCGATTCTTTTCGCGGCCCTCGGCGGTGTCATTGGTGTCGATCGGCCGGTCCGGGCCGTTGCCCACCGTGCGCATGCGGGAGGCGGGATAGCCATACTTCTGCATCAAGTACTCTTTGACGGCCTCGGCGCGCTGCTTCGAGAGCTGCATATTAAGGGGCCGCGAACCGGTCGAGTCGGTGTTGCCTTCAATGTCGACCACGGTGTTTTCATAGGCCCGCATGAAGGTGGCGATTTCATCCACCACGGCGCGCGAATCCACACTCATGTTCGCCGAGTTACTGTCAAAGTAGATGGAGCGATGTTGCGTGGCGATGGGCGTAGCTCCCTTGGCGGGGGCCTTATACTCGATGGGCGCCTCCGTGGAAGTGCTGGAAAACTTTCCACTCAGGGCCGCGATATAGCGACGGTCGACCGTCGTCTCAGGCTCGGCGATATGCCGGATCAGCCGTTCCTGACGGTACATCTCCTGCGCCATTTTGAAAATGTTGGCGTAGTCGGACTCTGACCCGGGGGTCCCGAAGAAAGAAACGTTGTCGGCGTAATCGGCCAGCTTCACGCCGCCCAGCATGGTCTTGGCCAGGTCGGTGGGAATGTTGAAGTCCTTGACCGTCCCGATCAGGGTATACGCGCGCGCCGGCTGTTCGTTGATGAACGCCACGCCTTGCAGCCAGCCATCGGCGAACTTGATCACCGTTTGGGGATTGGCGGCAGCGAACCGATCACTTACCACCAGGATATCGGCAATCAAACGGTTGGCTACGCGCGTGTCATAGATCTTTTTGGCACCGGGGCGCTTGGCCACCGCGTCACTCATGTCAGGATCCCAGGCGACGGCGGCATCCACCTTCTGTTGGGCAAAGAGCGTGGCAGGCTCGATTCCGTCCTTGGTATGAACGGCCTTGGCGAAGATTTCGTTGCGCTGCTCGGTGCCCAAGCCGGAGCTTGCCAGCCCGTTCCAGAGGAGAAAATGCGAGGGCGTGTAGGGAGCAAAAGCCACGGTCTTGCCTGCCAAGTCCTCGATGCTGTTGATCCCCTGGCGGCCAATCAGGCCGTCGGCCCCGCGCGACCAATCCACCATGTAGAACGCGTGGGAACCAAACCCCTTTTCCTGAAACTGCGCGTAGTCCTTGGCCCAGACGTCATCGGTGGTCAACATCACATCAACGTTGTTGGTGGCGAGCGCCGTCGAGCCCTCCGTCCAATCGTCAATAATCTTGAAGGTTACCTTGAGGCCCAGCTTGTCGTAGATGGAGCCCTCGGCTGTGTCCAGCCCGCCGTTGGCCACCAGGCCGCCAGCGCAGCCCACCCAGATGTTGACGCGGACCCGCACCTCGTTGGTCGCCGATGCCTCCGCAGCGCCAGGCGGCAGAGGTTTGGAAGTGTCCACGACTCCGCCCGAACCCCCGGAACGGGACCCCAGCAGTTTATGAAAGTCGAGTAAGCCATACCGGCTCACGCTGTAGCCCACCAACCCCAGGCCCACCAAGAAAATAAGAATCCAACCGCCCTTCTCGATTTTGACCGCCATGTATTGCCTCCGGGTTCTTCCGCGTCAACGTCCACGCGGGACTGGGCTTCTCTGATACTGGGTCAATTTGATTCTGCAGCGGCGAGTTTACCACGCCACGGAATTGTAGCGGCGAGTTTATCTCGCCATTGGGCGGCGTCCCCATAAGATCGGGATGAATTCCGCCGCCTCTACATCGCATTGACCCGCTACGGATTCACTCCTCCCTACTTAGCGATGGAGGTTACAAGCTTCCTGTCCACGCTGTCCTCGGGATTGGAAGCAGGGCCCTTCAGGACTCCCTCGTCGCGGTACATTTCCTGTGCCGTCTTGAAAATGCGCGAATAGTCCGAAGCCGCGCCCGCAACGCCAAAGAACGCCTGGTGATCATTGCGGTCGGCCAACTTCACCCCGCCGAGCATGGTCTTGGCCAGGTCGGTGGGAATATTAAAGTCCTTGATATCGCCAATCAGCGTGTAGGCGCGCGCTGGCTGCTCATCGATGAACCTTACGCCTTGCAGCCAGCCTTCCGCAAATCTGCTCATCGTCTGTGGGTTGCGAGCGGCAAACCGGTCGCTCACCACCAGGATATCGGCGATCAGATTCTTTGCCGTGTGGGTGTCATAGATCTTGCGGGAGCCGGGCCGCTTGGCGACTGCATCGCTCATGTCAGGATCCCAGGCGACGGCTGCATCCACCTTCTGTTGGGCAAAAAGCGTGGCGGGCTCAATGCCATCCTTGGTGTGGATTCCCTGCGAAAATATCTCGCCCCGTTGTGCCACGGTAAGGCCCGACTCCTTGAGCCCTGTGTACAGGAGAAAATGCGACGGCGTGTAAGGCGCGAAGGCCACCTTCTTACCCACCAGATCCTTCAAGCCGTTGATGCCCTGCGCGGCGATGACGCCGTCGGCGCCGCGCGACCAATCTACCAACAGGAAAGCGTGCGCTCCAAACCCCCGGGCTTTGAACTGCGCGTAGTCCTTGGCCCAGACGTCGGCAGTGGTCAGCATGACATCGACATTGTCGGTGGCCAGGGCCGCTGCGCCGTCCGTCCAATCATCGATAATCTTGAACGAAACCTTCAGCCCCTTCTGCGCATAAATGGAGCCTGGCGCCGTGTCCAGACCGCCATTCGCCACCAATCCTCCCACACAACCCACCCAGATGTTCACGCGGACCCGTACGGCGTTCGACTCCGCCGCTGGCGCCACGGGCAGGGCCATGCCGAGCAGCCCCAGTGTGAATACCAAAACAAAAATCCCCGAGAGCTTCTTTTGCCATGTGGACATCTCTTACCCCTCCGATTTCCAGGCGGGTTCGCCGTGACTTTTCCCCATGCTCAACACGCGAGGTTCAGGATCGACGTCAATTGGTCTTCTGCGCTTCTTTCCCGCCGATGGTTTTTTCCGCAGTCGAAGCCGCGGGTTCCGGCGCCACCAGACCCATTTCCACCTTGAATTGCTTTACCAATTCACCGGCGCGCATCTTTTCGGCTTCTTCCTCAATCTTGAACTTCTGCTGGTCGATGTTCCCCATCGCCATATCCATGCGGGCTTCGTTGACGGCCGTTTGCTCTTCAATCTTGCGAACCATTTCATCATGGGTCTGGCTGATGCCTGCCACGTCGAACTGCTCCATCGTATCAGCCACTTTCTTCTGCCATTGGGCGCGGTGATAGTCCCGGATGGCGCCCAGAGCCTCCTGAGTCTTGCGTTCCTTTTCCCGCAGGAAGGCCTGTTTGACCACCATCGCCTTCTCGAAAGCGGCGCGCGCGGTGGCCAATTGGCCCTGGTTACGCGCCAGGGCGCCACGGACCTGTTCAAGCTGCGTGGCGAAGCTTCCGGCCAGATCGTCGCGATTGCCCTGGATGGCCGCCTTGACCTTGGCGGTCAAATCATTCACATCGTTCTTGTACTTGGCTTCTTCTTTCTCGAGAAGCGTCACGTTGGCCTTGACCATGGCGATGCTATCATTCATCCGCGGAACCTGGTCGTTCATGTCGCGTATGTTCTGCTCCAAAATGATCTCGGGATTCTCGGCCGCGGATATAAAAAAGCCCACGAACGAACGCATCATGCGTGACAGACGTTGCCACATAAAGACTCCTCTCTCTAGGACCCTTTCGGCTTGGGCGGAGCAGGCGGCTCCGATGGGGGCCCGCTGGTGGTAATGGGGTTTTCGGTTACAAAGTATGAGACCGCGTCGTGAATCTTCTGCTCTTCCTGCTGCTTCTTGAGGCGCCATCCGAAAAAGCGCTCTTTCTCTTTGGCGATTTCGTCGTTGTTCTTTTGGATTCGTGCCTGATGCTCGGCGGCGATGCGGTCAAGCTCGGCCTGAATCTGGCGGTTCTCCTCGGCTTTGCTGTTTTCGAGTTCGTGCAGCGATTTTTCCTGCACGTGCTCGTAGGTATCCAGAGCGCGATCCCGGCGCACCGCATCCTCAATCACTTCCTGGATCTTCACGCCCGCAGCCTCCAGGGCCAGCAGGACGGAGCTGCGCTTCACCGTGGGAGCGAGGCTGCGAATATACTCACTCTGCAGCATGTCGGCGACTTTCAGAATCGTGTATCCGTGGCCGGGGTCAGCAATCTCCGCGGCCGTGTAGATTTCCGCAAACGTGGTGGGGTTGCTCACCGGAGTCTTAAAGGTGGGGTTGATCGCCGCCGCCGCCGAGGCGATTTCCGCCACCGTTTGAGCAGCGCTGCGGGAAGCGGCAGGTGTCTTGCCGCGCTCAGGGGTGGTCTCTTCTTCCGTACTGCTTTCCGAAGGGTTATCGACCGAAACGATGAAGTTGTACCATTTCTTTTCCATGGGGCGCTCCGCCGTTCGCATTATGCCGCAGGGATACCTCGAATCTCACATGTTCAGAGTCTCTCAGTTGGCCAGCATCGTCCTGCAAAATATGACACTCGCGGCGCAAAGTCAAGCTCGCCGACCCATGGCCGGACAGCATGTCAGTTTGATGTGGAGATGGCCCAAGGGGGACGCGGATGAGGTCCTCGTGGGTTTCATCCACGGTTAATGATATTCTTCTCCTTCGGGGAACAGATCGGCGCAGACAGAGAAGTCAATCATGACGGAAGCGATGGTGCGTCACCTCCAGATTGACCCCTCCATACGGCCGGATGCAAAGAGCCTGTTCAGAACTGTCTATGATCGCAGGGGCCTTCGACTACAACTCTGGATCTATCCTCAACCCCTCAGAGTGGTTGTCCGCGACGACAAAGGCCGAGCCCAAGCTCTTGTGTGAACCCGACGCGGGGATGACGAAGCGCACTCGGTTCGAGGGGATGTTCTGATGCTTATGACGCCGAGGTCAAAGGGCAGCGGTCCCATGGTCCTCGGTATTAACGCCGCATATCACGAAAGTGCCGCCGCCCTCATCCAAGGAGGACGCGTTCTGGCAGCCGTGGAAGAGGAGCGTCTGAACCGAATAAAACATGGGAAGAGAGCGCGAATTGACAACGCTGACAGTCTTCCCTGGGGAGCCATTCGCACCGTACTCGAATTAGCCGGAGTAACCTCCCGACAGCTTGCGGCTGTGGCATTCAGCTTTCAACCCGGTCGACGCCAACGACTTATTGGCTTGGATCCACCTGGAACCGTCGATGCTCGAAGCGGATGGGGTACCGATGAGGGTGAAGCAACGTTTGATGCTGCAGTTCGGCGAGTTCCGCATCTAATCCGGCACCACCTGGGATTGAACCCGGACGCCGTCGAGTTCGTGTCTCATCACGTTGCCCATGCAGCAAGCAGCTTCTTCACGTCTTCGTTTCAAAAGGCCGCGGTGCTAGTCCTTGACGGAATTGGTGAAGACGCCACTGGCTGGCTGGGGTGCGGTGTCGGAAGCCGCTTGCGGAGACTTGAGACCATTGAGTATCCGCACTCCCTGGGCCTGCTCTGGGAAAGGTTCGCGGTGTTTCTCGGGTTCGACGAGTATGCTGCAGGCAAGGTAATGGCCCTGGCTGCTTACGGCAGAGCCGACCAATATGAGGAGTCGCTGAGGAAAGTACTGAACGTGTCAGACGATCCCCTGGCAACGCCGATATTTTGTGTGGATCCTGCCATCACAAGGTTCAGATCCTCTGACGTATCTGGCCTGGAAAAGCTATTTGGGCCAAGACGCCGGGCAAGCGAGCCTCCAACGAACGAACGTTTTAGCGGCATCGCGCGGGCGCTTCAACTCCAAACAAACCAGGCGGTAATCCGCGTCGCAGAACGGCTTGCGTTAAAAACGCGCGAGAAGGTGTTATGTTACTCTGGCGGCGTGGCGCTGAACTGTGTGGCCAATGCGGCCCTGCGCCGAAGCGGCCTGTTCGATCGCTTCGGCATGATCGGTGCGTGCCATGACGCTGGTACGGCAATCGGCGCTGCTCTGTCCGTATCGCTGAGAATTGATCCTTCCCGGCGAGTTCTGGAAGAACGCGGCCAGCGGAGCGATTGGGGGACAGATCTGGCTGATCTCGAGACATGTAATACGTTAAACCAGATGGGTATTCCTTACCACCGCGCGCCGACCCCGTCGCTCACGGCCGCAACTGCCCTCGCGGATGGCAAAATCGTGGGGTGGGTCAATGGACGGATGGAGTTCGGACCACGGGCTCTAGGGTATCGTTCCCTTCTCGGCGATCCACGACGAGTCGAAGTCCGCGAACGGTTGAACCGAATTGTGAAAAAGCGAGAGCCATTTCGTCCTTTCGGTGCCTCTGTTCTCGCGGAGGCGGCATCGAACTGGTTCGACCTCCCGCAGCAGGCCACGGCGGCTGATTCACCCGATGCACTAATGCTCTTCGCATATCCGGTATTTCCCCAAAGACGCCCGCTGATCCCCGCGGTCGTTCATGTCGATGGCACGTGCAGGCTCCACGTCGTTCACTCGGCAACTCAACCAGAGTACCACGAGCTCATAAGCCACTTCGGGTCACTGACTGGAGTCCCTCTCATTATCAATACTTCCTTCAACGACCATGAACCGATAGTTTGTAGCGTGGCGGATGCTTTGACAACAGCTATGCGATCAGGCGTGGATGTACTAGTCCTTGGCAACTATGTCGTCAATTTCGATTGAAGAGAAGGCATCTCACATGCAGTTCGACGACTCCATACGGCCACAACCCACGAGCCTGTTCAGCCCTGCCTACGACCGAAGGGGTCTTCGACTCGCTATTGTTTTAGGCAATGAGGCGCCTTCAGGAATCTGTCCGTACGCGGCAAGGAACAACTGTCATCATTGTGACATCGGACTGGGAGAGGGCCGTCGCTTCGATCCCGCCATGAACCTGGCAAGATTCCGGTGGCTGCAAGAGTACTACTCCTCGATCTGGCCAAAAGTGGCACACCTCGTCGTTTACAACTCTGGATCTATCCTCAACCCCTTGGAGTTGACGCCGGAAACTCTCACTGCCGTCCTCGATTTCGCCCAATCCCTGCCAGAACTGACCCTCGTGTCGGTGGAGTCGCGTGAGGCATTCGTGACGCCGGAAGTAGTAAGCAGGCTCACTGCGGATTTGGGCGCCGGACGCGAAGTACGGGTAATCATCGGGATTGAATCCGCCGATGATACGATCCGTAACAAATTGCTCCGAAAGCGGATGCCCCGCACGGCGATAGAGCGCGCGGTACGGGCGATTTCGGCAGTACGCAGAGGTGTAGTATCCCACGAAAACAAGGCGGCCCCCCCTGGCTTGGCGACAAATGTGATTGTCGGAGGGCCTGGCACGACGTTAGAAAGCATCGTACGGGATGCCGTCGATACCTCCATGTACTGTTTAAAATTGGCCCAAGCATACGGCCTCCCACTTGACTTAAACCTTCACCCGTACTATCCGAGCAAGCGAAGTACCGCGCGGTTTCCAGACCATTTACGTCCGTCCTTACAAGCCTTAGTAGATGCGGTATGCTCTATAGCGCAAAGCCTCGGGAATAACGCGCTCATTTTCGTCGGTCTTGAGGATGAAGGTCATGACCAGGACCCACGGGACTGGAGAGAACAGGCAATCCGGTTTGGCCAAGCTGCTGACTACTTCAATCGGACCGGTCGACCTGACTCGTTTCAGGAGTTCCTTTGATTTGGATAATGTGCTCCCTCTTTTGTCGCTTGTCCGTTCAGTAGGCATGGGGTTAGCTATCCCTGCCAATCTCAAAGCGTATCCGCCCATCCCCTCGCGGTGCAACTATGGTAAGTCGGACGTTTGTTGCAGTCGAGGGTATCTGGCCATGCAAATCACTCAAGTCTGTAGTATTGGCCGCGGATGGGGCATATGAATCCTTCTATTCGCCATGCGTTTACCGACAAACCCGCAAGGTCAGACCGAAGCCCTGGGCGCACGATGCGTTCCGAAAGAATCCTTTGAGTCTATAATGGGAGGCTAGTTAACGGCGAAAACCTCCCCAAAAGGAGTGTTCCATTCATGTTCCAGTTTGGCGCATTTTAGCCGGTTTGAGTGTTTTGTGATTGCCGTTTTTTCAATAAGTTGCCTGTTTTCAATGTGCGCAAACATTCCGACTCCCCCCGCCTCCACCAACCTCGCGGATGGATTTCGATGGTGCGGCGCGGGTGGGAGTGCCGCAGGGCTACAAGCGGCGGCCGCGTCAGGCAAAGATGCGCGGACGATCGCCGAGGTGTAAGTACCCAAATTCCACCGAACCCTCATGCAACTCGAACCGACCGTTTATTAAGCGGAGGAATTGCCGCCGCGGCGCGATATGCCGTCCGCGCCTGCGTAATCTGGCGTTTACTTTTTGCCTGCCGTGTGATAAGTATTCGCCGACTGGTGGGAGATTATGCATCCTCATTTTGTTGACTACGCGATTATCGCCATCTATTTCGTCTTCGTGCTGGGGATCGGCTTCGCCCTTCGCGGGCGGATGAAAACCAGTGATGATTTCTTCCTCTCGGGGCGCTCGATTCCGGGTTGGATCACCGGCTTGGCGTTCATGTCCGCGAACCTCGGCGCGCTCGAGGTGATGGGCCACGCGGCCAATGCCGCCAAGTACGGCATGTACGTTAACCATTTTTACTGGCTGGCAGCGATGCCCGCCATGTGTTTTGTCGGCGTCTTCATGATGCCGTTCTATTACGGCAGCAAAGTGCGCAGCGTGCCGGAATTCCTTCGCAAGCGCTATGATGAGAAGACCCGCACCCTGAACGCCCTTTGCTTTGCGTTCATGGCCTTGCTGGTCTCGGGCATCGACCTCTATGCGATGGCGATTCTCTTTCAGCGCCTGCTCAACTGGCCGTTTTGGGCGAGCGTCATTGCCTCAGCGGTGGTCGTCGCCATCTACATTTACCTGGGTGGCCTCACCTCTTCGATTTACAACGAGGTCCTGCAGTTCTTCCTCATTGTTTTTGGATTCCTGCCCCTGGCGATTCTGGGTTTGAAGGCCGTAGGAGGATTTGCGGGACTCAAGGCCAGCCTTCCCAATCCCGGCTATGCGCACACCTGGGCGAACATCTGGCACGCTGCTGACAATCCCATGGGCGTCAACTGGGTGGCAACGATTTTCGGCCTGGGTTTTGTGCTTTCCTTCGGTTATTGGTGCACAGACTTCCTAGTGGTGCAGCGGGGCTTGGCCGCCAAGAACATGGCCTCGGCGCAACGCACGCCTTTGATTGCCGCCGTACCCAAGATGTTTTTCCCGCTGATGGTCGTACTGCCGGGCCTGGTGGCGATCGCCTATTCACCCGTCCGGCAGCTTTTGTGGGATCCCGCCAAGGGTGCCTACAATTACAATCAAGCGCTGCCGGTGATGCTGGGCAGCCTCTATCCTTCGGGTCTGCTGGGTCTGGGGTTGACGGCGCTGCTGGCGAGCTTCATGTCCGGCATGGCGGGGAATGTTACCGCTTTTAACACCGTCTGGACCTTCGACATTTACCAGACTCATATCAATCCCGGCAAGCCTGACCACCACTATCTCAGCATGGGCCGCCTTGCCACGGTGTTTGCCGTGGTGGTAGGCATCGGCACCGCTTTCATTGTTTTGCACTTCAATAACCTGATGGATTATCTCCAGCTCCTCTTCGCGTTTTTCAATGCGCCGCTCTTTGGCACATTCCTGCTGGGAATGTTCTGGAAGCGCACCAGCGCCCATTCAGGATTCTGGGGATTGCTCTGCGGCATCCTGGCTGCCGCCACTCACTATACGCTTTATCACTTTCACTACATCCACTATCCCAGCGACATGGCGGCAAACTTCTACCAGGCCATCTGGGCATTTGCGGTCTGCTTCTGCGTCACGGTGGTGGTAACTTTCTTTACAGAACCGCGCAAGGAAGAGGAACTGGTGGGTTTGGTTTATTCCCTGACCCCCAGGCCCAAGACTTCAAACCTTCCTTGGTATGAGCGGCCGTCAGTTTGGGCGATTGGAATTCTGGCGCTCTGCGCGGTTTTGAATATCATCTTTTGGTAGGGGCGAGCGGCGCTCGCCCGCGGGCCGAAAACCGTTCGGCCCTGCAGGTCTGAATATCATTTTCCGGCAGGTGACGATGGGACTGGACATTCGTTTACCGATTGGAATAATCTTCACGGTTTACGGCGCCATTTTGATCATTTATGGGATGGTTGCCGACCCGTCCATCTTCCAGGAGAAATCCCTGGGAGTGAACATCGATTTGTGGTGGGGACTGGCGATGTTGGTTTTTGGGGTTTTCATGGGAGCGCTGGCGCTCCGGGCCACGCGGCATAGTGAATCATGACGGAACTCCGTTGGAATCCCACGGTCCGCGAATGGGTTTCAACCGCCTCACATCGCCAGGGGCGCCCCCAAATGCCCGAGGACTGGTGCCCTTTCTGCCCCGGTTCCGGGCGCGTGCCCGACCGCTACGACGTGCTCATCTACCCCAACGATTTTCCGGCTTTCACCATCCCTCCGCCGCCGCCGGCAATCCAAGGCGATGACTTTTACAGGGTCCGGCCTTCGCGCGGCAAATGCGACGTGGTGCTTTATAGCCCTGATCATCGCGCCTCGCTGCCGCAGCTTCCGGTCGATCACCTGGTCAAACTGGTGCGGCTGTGGCGGAGCCGGTTTCTTCAGCTCAAGGCCATGCCGGGAATACGCTATGTTCTTATTTTTGAAAACAAGGGCGCAGTGATCGGGGTCACGATGCCGCATCCACACGGGCAGATTTACTCGTTCCCCTTCATCCCGCCACGCCTAGAAAAAGAGCTGTCCGCCGCCCGCGTTCACCAGCGCCGGCATGGACGCTGCCTGTACTGCGACATCCTAAAGAAGGAGCGCCGCGATAGGAGGCGCATTATTGCTGAAAATGATGCCTTCACCGCGTTCATTCCCTTTTACGCCCGCTGGCCGTTTGAGGTTCACATTTTTTCGCGCCGCCACCTGGGGACGCTGGAAGCCTTCCGGCCCGCAGAGGAACGCGCGCTGGCGGAAATGCTGAAGTGGGTTACCTTAAAGTATGACAACCTCTATCATATGTCTTTTCCCTATATGATGCTGTTGCACCAGGCGCCCACACGCGGGCAGTATCCCGATTTCCATTTCCACATTGAGTTCTATCCACCGCACCGCAGCAAGGACAAGCTCAAGTACCTGGCGGGTGTGGAAACCGGGGCGGGAAGCTTCCTGAACGATTCGCTGGCGGAGGAGAAAGCAAAAGAACTCCGAGCCATTCCCCCCGTGCGGCGGGATGAGTTGGGATAAGAGCCGGCGGTGGTAGGCGGAGCGCCCGTGATGATGCAAAGAGGAAATATGAGAGCATGCCGTACTCACGGTCTTGCGACGAGTTTGGCTCTGCTCTTTCTGCTTCTCTTACTTCCGGGACTAAAGCTTCTGGGGAAAACCAAGGAACAAGCCAAGCCTTTACCTCCCGAGGTGTTAAAAGCGAAGTCTGTATACCTCGATTGCCGTCTGCCTATGCTCAACACTTCCTTCCTTGTTAAACAGCACCTACAGCAGTGGGGGCGCTTCCAGATTGAGGATCGGCACCAAGAGGCGGATTTGATCTTGACCATTGATGGGATAGACAGCAGTATGGTGTTATTGGTTGTCGGGGACTCCACCTACCACAAAGTCTGTTGGTCAACCACGGCGGAGGGTGGGACCATTCCCGGGCGCTGTATCCAGTTGATCGATTTGTTCCGGACGCGGATTGAAGCTGATGAGGCTAGCCAAAGAAAGGCTGCCCCGCCCGCGCAACAACCGTGATTTAACCCCGGCGAGCAGGTGACGCACAGTTGGCCTTCAACCCGGGAAAAGAGGTCTAGCACGTAAGGGAGAAGGCAGAAGGCAGTAAGCACAAGGCGGGCCAAGGAATCCTGAAGGTAAATCGCTACCTCATGTTTTCTGCTACTGCCTACTGTAGTCTAGGGAGGGTACTGTGACCATTGCGGAAACATTCCAACAGATGTTCGGTTCGCCGCCTGAGGTTGTGGTGCGCGCCCCGGGCCGCGTGAATCTGATAGGCGAGCACACGGATTACAACGATGGCTTCGTGCTTCCTGCTGCCATCGACCGGGCGATCACCTATGCCGGGTGCCGCCGCGCCGACCGTCGCGTGCGCGTTTACTCCGACGACTTCAAAGCCACCGTCGAATTTGACCTGGATGACATTCAAAAGGCCAATGAGAACACCTGGAGCAATTTCCTCCGCGGGGTATCGAAATTCCTGGAAGCAGATGGCCATCGCCTGACCGGTGCTGACATTGCCCTTGGGGGCAACGTTCCGCTGGCGGCAGGATTGAGCTCATCCGCGGCGGTGGAGGTTGGCGCGACAGCGTTTTGGAACAATCTCCTGGGTTTGGGGCTCGATCCGGTCTATGCCGTCAAGCTCTCCCGCCGCACGGAAAACGACTTTGTCGGCGTGCCCTGCGGGATCATGGATCAGTTCATCTCGGCACTCGGCCGCCGGGACCACGCGCTCTTTCTCGATTGCCGCGACCTCACCTATCGTCACGTGCCGCTGCGGGCTGACGTGAAGATTGTGGTCTGCAACTCCGGCATCAAGCGCGCGCTGGCGCAATCCGAGTACGGGGTTCGCCTGAAACAGTGCCGCCAGGCCGTGGCAATGATTGCTGCAGTCACCGGCCGCACCGTGAAGTCGCTCCGTGACGTGCAGCCGTCTGATATCGATGCCGCGAGGGGCAAGATGGACAATCTGCTCTGGCGGCGCGCTCACCACGTGGTTTCAGAGAACCGGCGCACGATCGAGGCCGTCAAGGTGCTCCAAGGCGGTGACCTGGAGCGATTCGGCGAGTTGATGAATCAATCGCATGAGAGCTTGCGATTTGATTATGAGGTCAGTTCCAAGGAGCTTGACACGCTTGTGGATCTGGCGCGGCGGCAGCCTGGCGTTTTGGGAGCGCGCATGACGGGAGCGGGCTTCGGCGGTTGCACTGTAAATCTGGTGCGCGCCGACGCCGCGGAAGACTTTGCGCAAGCGGTAGCCAAGAGTTACGAAAAGGCCCTCGGCCTCAAGCCCGAGATTTACGTCTGCCGGGCATCGGATGGCGCGTTCGTTTCCGCCTGAGCACTCGATGCGCCCGAAAGCTGACTTGACCCCTCACCCAGCCCTCTTTGTCGGCTATCTTCTTTCCACTGATGAAGGTTGGTAATCCTGGAGGGGGAACCTTCGCCGGTTTTTTGGAGCTTGGGGGGGGGGGGCGGCGTGTAAGCGGGTAGGAAACCTTGAACGATGTAGAAAATCAAATTGGCCAGCAAAAACAAGAGCAATGTAAGAAGCACGAGTCGAGTGGTGGGCATTGCTTCCAGGAAAAGAACAGGTGATTGGGGAGTTCTTCGACGGGCCAAGTACCAGGGAAAGATGACAAGGGGAAGCAGAATCGAACCAACCGCCCAGCGCAAGGGCCGCGGAATCCGCTGCCGGAGTGCATCAATAAAAACCCAGACACCGGAAAGGGTTTGTACTCCCCCCATTGCCAGGAGGACCTGCTGTTGGTCCTTCCAAAGTCCTTGGAAGATCAGGACGAGAATGCAAGAGATTCCTAAAACTGCAAAGAAAATGGGCCAGGAGAAACGCACCGATTCCGGCCGGGGTGCTGTGCCCGGCACGCACGCCGCAGGCAACACCACCCCTGGTGGCCGGGCGATCTCAGCCGGATCAATGGCGTGCTTACATGCTACGCAAACTCGGCACGCAGGGGCGAGCAACTGGCCGCACGCGGGACATTGAAACGGCTCGCTGGGGAATTCCGCAACGGAAGGGCGACGATCGGCGGTCCCGGCTTCCGGCGTAGGCGTTCCCGCCTCTTCGTCCGACTTTTGTTGGTTGAACTTCTTTGCCCACTCGCTCGGAGTTTCCATCCCTCACTCTTTCTCGTTCCACCCTTGGTGGTCCTTCCAGTCTAACACTTTGCGGTAACGTTCGCTGCGCTGGAGTTGACTCCAGACGCGCAAATCTCCCTCCCCGCGGTTTCCTCCCTGCGACTGATAAAACCATCCAGCCTCTTGCGCCAGCGCCATGGCTTCGCCGGAAACATAGAATTCATGGTCCTCATACTTGTAAGGAGTGGCAGGATGAGCCTTGGGGTCGAAGATCTGGTCCACCCGCAATTCCGTATCGGGCGAGATGAGGGCTGCATGCAGCAGCTCCTGGAGAGCCCTCACTACGAAAAAGTTGTTCACAATATGATCGATGTGGCCTTCCGCCGGGGGATGGGCGGTGAAAATGACCTCGGGCTGAAATTTCTTGATCATCTCTTCCGTGGCTTCCACCACAGCATGGCGCGAGAAGGGCAAGTTGGGGCGGAAGAGCCCTTCGTACGGCGCGTGGTCGCTGGCCAAAAGCACGGCAAGGTAGGGAGCGCTGGAGTGCGCGTGGTCATACCAGATTTTGCCCATACCGCCATCGGGCAATCCGATAAAAAGGATATTCTCCGGCGGCACGCCCAGATGGCCCATGGCCGCGCGCGCTTCTTGCATACGAATGGCTCCAAAATTCAGCGTCTCGGCGGGTCCGCAGGTATGCTGAAAGTACCGGTCGCAAGCCCCCGCATCGCCGCTGGTGTAATAAACCAGGTGGAGGGGAATTTGATTCTCCACCAGGGAGCGAATGAAACCCATCTGGGTTCCGTCGTCGTCCTCGTGCGCGCAGAACAGCAGCGCCGATTTGGGGATAGGGTTGACGCCGAGTTCCAGTTCGCTCGTGGCAAGCACCCGGCCCGAGGCATCGATAATCTCCACCCAGGCATGGAAGAGCCCGCTCTCGACCGGAAGTGGGAACTTCACTTCCTGCGTCAGCTTGGCGCCGTGCGGGTTCAAGTCAACTCGCTCCGTGACCACCTGATTTGCCTGCTCAGTTCCGTCCGGATCCAGTAGCCGAGCCCGCACCATTACTTGGCGCCACGCCTCGTCCGTGGGATTGGCCAGGGAGAATCTCACCGTGGCCGTGCCCCCGGAGGGAAACAGCGTGTGGTGGGTATCAAATTGAATAGCGCCCGCGGCAAAGGGCTCGGGTCGAAAATGCCGATAGTTTGCGATTTTGACCGCCTCTGCCTCCAGGCTGGAGTAGAGGTATTGCGAAGGGTAAGGCCGGGGCGCAACCACTCCCGGTGGATTGACGAACACCAAGGGAGTGAATGCAATGGCATAAACGTTTTTGCGGTCGTGGTCCCAAACCACCGCCGCATATTGCTCGATGGCGGGTTGCTCGACTTTTTTGGCCACCGCGCAACGGGAGGGGTTGATGGCGATCCGCTGATGCGGCTTGAGGGTGAAGGCGTTTTGCAGGTTCGCGATTTCCCCCCCGACGCGCTCCTTCTGTTGGACAATCCACGGCCAGTAACGCTCGGAGAATTCCAACCGGAGTGCCGGGAGGGTCCGGCCGGTGAGGTTTTCGATCTTCACACTACAGCCGATGGTGTCCCCAGATGTGTAGTACGGTTCCGTGACCTCGGCAGAAATGATCTGAATCACCTGGCGATGTATCACAAAGGAACAGATGCGGGGAAGGTCCTGAATGACCTGCGACCTGGCATCTTGCACACACAAGTCGATTTCGTATCTCCCCGCCCGCGCGTCCAGTGGCGACTTCCAAAGCATTCGATAGCCCGGAGAAGAACCTTCAGCACTGCTAAGAACCAAGCCATTGGTCACTGCTTTCGCTTCACCTGCATAACGCAAGGTGAATAGGTAGCGAACTGGCGGCTGCTCCGCCCGCGACGAGGGGAAAATAATTCTGAGCCGGACTTGGTCGCCGGCATTGTATGTGATTCGGTCGGTGACAGCCTGTAACGAAGCCTGGGGGGACGCGAACAGCTTTAGACCGGGGGCCCAGACCAACCATGCCACGGTCAGCAATGCCACCAGCCGCCCCGGCGTCAGTGTCCTCCCCAGGGTTACGATTCCGCTCGTGTTGCGCATGAAAGTGCCTTTCTCCAGATTAATCAACCCCCAAGGGTGGGGTGGGGCGATTATAGATTTCCCGGCGCAGCGCGTCCAGCCGCGCTAGAGCCTTGCCCGCCCCGATCTCCTTCGGAATTTGCGGCCCAATGAACCAGCATTCGCCAACAATGGCGCGGTTGAGCGCCGCGCCCGCCGTTCCCAGTTTGAATACCACCCAGAAAAACACCCGGGTAAGAAAGGAAAGTGTTACCGCGCCAGCGGGCGCGTTTTGCCAGAGGGGCGTGAGTCGAGGAGCAAACATAAATGGGCAGATGAGCAGCCATAGGTCCTCATCGTGAATGGTTCTGTGGCGTCCGATGAGGCGGCCCATTATAAATCACACCGTGCGACTGGACCGAGATTTAATTCGGGGCGCGTAGGACAGGATGACCACCCCCTGTCTACTCTGGCGTTGACATCGTCCTTAATTGGGCTTTCAATTATGGCCAGCCGGGCGCCGCACTCGCCTCGGACCCTGGGACCTCGACGCGGATCCCAACTCCGGACTCGCCCGTGCGAAAGGAATTCCCATGAATCCCCTCGACGCCATCTTGAAACCTAAATCCATCGCTGTAGTCGGCGCCTCCCGACGCGACGGTTCCATTGGCCGCGAAATCCTGCACCAGCTCATCGAGTTCGATTTCCACGGCAAGCTCTTTCCGGTTAACCCCAAAGCAGATTTTATTCATTCCATTAAGGCTTTTCCAACCGTATCAGCGATTCCCGACCCCGTGGATCTGGCCATCATCGTCGTGCCGCGCGAAGGTGTGCTCGGCGTCATCGATGATTGCGGGAAGAAGGGCGTGGCGGGAATCGTGGTGATCACCGCGGGCTTCTCCGAAACCGGCGAGGTCGGGAAAAGGTTCGAAGCCCAACTGGGTGAGCGGGTCCGGCAGTACGGGATGCGGATGATCGGGCCGAATTGCATGGGAGTGATCAATACCGACCCGGAAATTCGCATGGACGCCACCTTTGCTCCCACCCTGCCCCTGGCGGGGCGCATTGCCTTCATGTCGCAGAGCGGGGCGCTGGGCGTGGCCATCCTGAACATCGCGCGGCAGCTCGACATGGGGTTCTCCTTCTTTGTGAGCATGGGCAACAAGACCAACGTCTCCGGCAACGACCTCCTCGAGTATTGGGAGGACGATCCGCAGACCGATTTGATCTTGATGTACTTCGAATCATTTGGAAATCCCAAGCACTTTATGCAAATCTGCCGGAGGATTTCGAAACGGAAGCCCCTGCTGGTGGTGAAGTCCGGCCGCACGGAGGCGGGCGCGCGCGCTGCTTCGTCGCATACGGGAGCTCTGGTGGCGGGCCAGGGGCTCGACGTTGCCACCGACGCCCTGCTCGAACAGTGTGGCGCCGTCCGCGTCAACACCGTGGAAGAGTTGTTCGACCTGGCGCTGGCTTTCTCCAAGAATCCCCTGCCGCGGGGAAACCGCCTGGGAATTCTCACCAATGCCGGCGGGCCCGCCATTATGGCCACCGATACGGCCATTGCCCATGGCCTGAGAATGGCGAATTTCTCCGAACAAACCTGCCACGAACTCCGCCGCTTGCTTCCTCCCGAGGCCAGCATCCAGAATCCCGTGGACATGCTGCCCCAATCGGACCGCAGCAAGTACGATGCTTGCGCGCGCATCCTGCTGGAGGACGAAGGCATCGACATGCTGCTGGTGGTTTTTGTTCCCCCCATGCTGATCAGCGCCATGGACATCGTTCTGGGCCTGGAGCAGTTGCGCCCCAAGTATCAGAAGCCCGTGGTGGGAGTCATCATGGCAACGGAAGAGTTCTTCGTGGAGTTGAACCGCGATCATCCCAGCCATATGGCTTTGTATATCTTTCCGGATTCGGCGGTGAACGCCCTTGCGGCGCTCGATCGCTATCGCCTGTGGCGCGATAAGCCGGTGGGCGAAGTGAAGCACTTCGAGGTGGCCAGCAGGGCGGCGGAAGAGTTGATTCAAGAAGTTCGCCGGCAGGGCCGGGAGCAATTGACGGCGGAGGAAAGCTTGCGCTTGATGGGGTGTTACGGAATTCCCGTGGCCAAGTCCATGTCCGTCGCGAACCGGGAAGAGCTTGGGCGCGTGGCCAAAGAGGTTCGCTATCCGGCCGTGCTCAAGGCGGTCGCCCCGGATTTGGTTCATAAGATGGACGTGGGCGGTGTGGTGGTGGATCTCCGTGGCCCGGAGGAATTATTAGCGGCCGCACAAAAAATGACGGAGTCCGTCGCCAGGCATCGAGGCACCTCTCCGGGCTCGGGCGGCCTGGGTTTTCTGATTCAGGAATACGTGCACGGCGGGCGCGAAGTGATCGTGGGCATAACTCATGACCCGAAGTTTGGCCCGCTGGTAATGTTCGGGCTGGGAGGAATCTACGTCGAGACGATGAAGGATGTCGTTTTCCGCGTGCCGCCCCTCACCGATCTCGAGGCCCATGAAATGATTCGGCAGATTCGTGGCTACAGTCTGCTGCGAGGTGTGCGCGGAGAGGCTCCTGTAGATATCGACGCGTTGGCGGAGATTTTGCAGAGGTTTTCGCAGCTCGCTGGGGACATGCCGGGGATCACGGAAATTGAGATCAACCCTCTACTGGTCTTCCCCCAAGCGGGTGAATTCCGCGCTGTCGACGCGCGCGCGCGCGCCTTGCTGGGGAACGGGGTCGGGGGTGAGGGGGCTTATCCGTCACCGTATTATGCGAGATTCAATAAACCTTAATTCCTATGGAATGACCCCGGAAACGACACGGTGGGTTGGAAAATCCGCGCGGGGAGAGACCCATGAAAAAAATCCTGAATGAGCCTTTTGCCTTTGTTGACGAGATGCTGGAGGGCCTGTGCCTGGCGCATCCGCAATACTACAGACAGACGGGGACAGCCGGCCGCGTCATCGTCCGCGCGGACGGGCCGATCAAGGCAAGGTGGGAATCGTCTCCGGTGGCGGCTCGGGGCACTTGCCGGTCTTTACCGGCTACGTCGGCAAGGGCTTGCTGGATGCCTGCGCCATTGGCGACGTGTTCAGTTCCCCAGCAGTCGACCAGGTGGCGGAAGCCATCCGCGCCGCGAACGGGGGCGCCGGAGTGCTGCGCCTCTACGGAAACTACGGCGGCGACAAGATGAATTTCGATATGGCCGGGGAGATGGTCGAACTGGAAGACATCCCAACCACCGCCGTGCGCGTGGCGGACGACGTGGCCAGCGCCCCGCTGGCTGAGCGTTCGAGGCGGCGGGGCGTGGCCGGCTTGGTGTACGCGTACAAGATCGCGGGCGCCAAGGCTGACCAACACTCGACGCTCCACGAGGTGACTGCCGCGGCCCAGAAAGCCGCAGACGCCTGCCGCTCCGTAGGCGTGGCGCTGACGCCCTGTACGGTGCCGGCAGTGGGCCGCCCGACTTTTGCCATCAGCGAGACGGAAATGGAAATCGGGATGGGAATTCACGGGGAACCGGGCGTGCGCCGCGGCCCCATGCGCCCCGCTGACGCCATTGCGGAAGAGATGCTCTCCCTTCTGCTGGCTGACATGCCGTTGGAATCCGGAGATCATGTTTCAATATTGGTAAATAGCCTGGGCGCGACTCCGCCGGAAGAGCTTTACATTGTCTACCGCTTTGTGGCCCGAAAACTCACCGGCCTGGGTGTGGAAATCGTCATGCCGCTGGTGGGCCGCTACGCCACCTCCATGGAAATGGCGGGCATGTCGCTGACGTTCTGCAAGCTCGATGCGGAGTTGGAAGCTCTGCTAAAGGCTCCCTGCGATTGCCCATTCTTGCGAATCTAAGCCCGAAAATCGAAATTCGAAAATCGCATGGAGTTGCGGATTTCGAATCTTAAGGATCGTCACGCCCCGAGCGATGACAGCAAAGGATTCATGATGCTGACTTGTTTAAACACTCAGGTCCTGCGCCAAGCGCTCGCGCGCATTGCCGCCAAGATGGAATCATGCTCGGACGAGTTGAATGCGCTCGATGCCGAGCTTGGCGACGGTGATTTGGGCGTCACCATGCTGCGGGGAACCCGAGCCGTCGAGTCCGAGCTGCCCAACCTTCCCGATGACGTGGGCATGGCGTTGATGAACTGCGCACAAGCGTTCACCAAGCTTTCGGGCTCGACTTACGGCACTCTGCTGGCAACCGGGTTGATGAGTGCGGCAAAAGCTGCGAAGGGACGGGCGGAGGTCCCCTGGTCCAAGGTTTCGCCGCTGCTCGCGAGTGCGTTGCAAGCAATGGCGCAGCGTGGTGGAGGAAAATTGGGAGAGAAGACCGTGCTCGACGCACTCGAGGCGGTGCGCGCTGCCACCGATGGAATCGACGATCCCGACGCGCTGGTAGCGGCTGCCGAGCAGGCTGTGGGTGAATGTCTCGACCGCTTTCGCAATCAACCTGCACGTCAAGGGCGGGCGCGCATTTTTGGCGAGAAGAGCGTCGGCAAGGACGATCCCGGAATGGTGGCATTCCAGCGGATTATCGAAGGATTGAGAAGCAGTGACAAGTGACGAGTGAAAAGTGACGAGCCAAGCCGCCGACTTGCTTTGGGGGTACTCTCTCGGTGCCGCTCGTCCCACGAAACGGAGTCTGTCTCTGCACCACGATGGGTGTGCGGATGCGGACAGCCCGGCCCATCGTTCAGAGCCGGCGGGTGTATACGGTCCAGGCATGGACGTTGTGGAAGGCCAGAAACGCGAGAGATAGAGCGATGTACACCCAAGGTGAATACGCAACTGGCACAAAAGAAGAATCGCCAATCCATGCGATTCCCACTAGCCACATGAGAGGAGTGTAGGCAGACGCCAGAAATCCGGCGCGGCTGGCGCTCCAGGAACTTTGTGGATACCTGATCTGCATTCCCCAAGAGAGAGCTTAAAGGACGGCTCCAATCAGATAGAGCATTAGTCCGACCCTCTGCCCAAGGGTTCCAACGTTAAGCCGCATAAGAAGAGGCAGCAGAAGGACTATCGTCCGGGTGAAATTCCCCCCCGTCCTGATCCACAACGGAACGTCATCCCAGACATCCCTCTGGTATGCGCTTGGCAGGCGCCGTATAAGAACAGCATTGAGCAACGCGTTCGGCAAAATCAGCCACACGCAGTTCTGCGCATATCGAAGCCAGCCGTAGTTCATGGGTTCTTCTACGGGCTATTTTATCCACGTTGTCGCACCGTACGGCTTGCTCGTCACTTGTCACATGTCACTCTTTACTGCTCTACGGCTCTTCACATGAGTTTGTCGCTGTTTGCGGGCGGGCTGGCGGGAACGGGGGTGCGAGTTGCTTTACTGACTGCCTGCACCAAAACCATGGCCTCCGCCGGTATGGCCACTTTTCCGTCGAGGATGTTTTCCTTGTTGGCATTGAAGCCGTACAAAGCCTGGTTGCCTTTATCATCCGGCTGGATGACGGCGCCGCTTAGACTGATCCCGGCAAAGGCTCCCCGGCTGCGCGAGTAGGTGAGGATTTCAGCGTGCATCTCAATGTCCGTGCCTGCTGCCGCGCTCCTCCCCACCGGACCCGCCGCGGCGGAGGCGTCACCGCCGATTTGGAATTTGTCGCTCAAAAGCTTTTGCAAACCCCTCCGCCCACGGAACACCAGGATGAGGTCCGTCGAGGAGCCGCCAAACTGGAAACCGAAACTTCCGCCGCTCACGGTCAAGAATACCGGGGCGCTCCAGCTTTTCACCGCGCGGCAAGTCACCAAACCCTTTCCGTAGTTCCCGCCGACGAAGAAGGCAAGCTTCTTCTCCGCAGGAATGATGGCAATGCACTTCGCAGATTGCAGCAAGTCCTGGGGAATGGCCTTGTCCGGGGTTCCCATGATTTCCTGAAAGATCTGGGCGGAATCCTCAATACGGTTGATGTCGTCTTCACGCGTTGAACTGGCGCGCGCGGAAAGGGAAAGCGTCAGGGTCATCATGAGGTAGAGCGTTGCTCGTTTGCGCATGTTTCTTGCCTCCAATGGGTCACTCAAACATTTTGGACATAAGGGATTGTAGCAAGCTTCTCCCCAGATGCGAGCAACTTGATCTGTAACGACTCATCGCGCCCTTCCGGCGTAAGGCGAAAGGTCAATCCCATACGAAAGGTCATTTTAGTATGAAAAAAGTGCTGTGCGCATGAAATCCAGCGCAGCTCACGGAAACGAGGTGGAGGCGCACACTCGATTCGCGTGTGGCGAGCCGAAGACTTAAGATATGTGCGCAGAATACGGCTCTTCTCCTCGGCGGAGGAGGGGGCTTAGTTGGTGGTGGGCGCGGGACAAATCGCGCCGCTCAATCCCTCGAATAACGGACCTCCTTTTAATCAAGAAGGGGGATTGCTACCGTCTCAGGAGCGAGAGATTGGGACCCTCAACACGACTCTGCCGCCGGCCACGAGATAGGCCTGGTGCGGAGGGCGGGAATCGAACCCGCACAGTCCTTGCGGACCGAGGGATTTTAAGTCCCTTGCGTCTACCAGTTCCGCCACCCCCGCATACGGTGTGCAATGCCCATGCTACCACGAGTTCGGCCTGTCGGCGTAAGACCTGCACCCTTGGCCGCCTGATCCAATGGGAAGGCCGCCCAGTATATCGAATTCCGGCTGCCTCCCTACGCCTTGAGATGCGTATAGACATTTCCGGAGCGCAGAGCCACAATGAAGTTTCGATTGATAAAAAGATGATGCATGGCGAGGTCACCATGATGAGACTTTCCTCGACCCACCGGGTCATTGCCGGGGCGCTGCTGGTGGCAGTGGCTGGCGGAATGGCGGCCGTTTGCCTTCACGCCGCCCGCCACGCGAAAACCAAGGTCTTGGGCTTGGACAAGGTGATCGCCTTCACTTACAGTTCCACGAAGGAACTGGATCTAAAGCAACTGCACTCTGTGACGTTTGTGGGTCCGTTGGGCGCCAGCGACTGGAAGTATTGGCGGTCGCGAGGGGTGGTGATGGGAACCGGCCAAACGTGGTACGACCTGCTGCGCTCTCCCCTGGACAGAGCCGTGGAAATACTGACGGGGCAGGACTATGGCGGAAACCCCCAGCCGGTGATGATGATTGACGAGTTTGGGTTTGATTACGGCGGACTCATGGATCAGCAATCCGCGCTGATTCTCCGCCAGGCGAAACTTAAGAAACCGGAATTAGCTTTGACGGTCTTTGAGATGCGGGGGCCGATTCCGCAAGTCTTGGCGGAGGCTTACCGGGACGTCGCGGACCTGGTGATGATGGAGAGCTACGTTGGCAGCCAGCGGCAGTATTGGTTCATCGCCAGTCAGGTTTGGTCGGCGCGAAGGTATGGAATCCTGCCCAAGACGATCCTCATACTTGGGTTGGGGAAGGGCGGAAATCCCGGCGAGAACTGGGCGGAAACAAAAGAGGAGCTCGAACAGCAGATTCGCTTCGCCCGCCTGATCGCTCCCGAATCGCCGGGAATAGGGTTTTACTCCGGCACCCCCGAGCTGCTCGCCGCCGCCGACGCCATGTGCGCCCATTTCTTTCATTATCCAACCAACGGATCAGGGCTGCCTGCCGAGGTCCGCGATCTTGCCAGGACCTTTTCCCGCCACTATCAGAAACCGACGTTGGTGGTTTCACCCAGCTTTGTGGAGCCCAACTACAACGTGGATGGGCAAGGATTGGGCGAACCGAAGATGATGCGGGCATACATGATCAATCTTGGGGACGCGGACGCCCAAAACGTCAAGGTGCGATTGCGCAATCCGCCCGACGCGGGCGGCAACGTGTTTGCCGAAGGCGTGGTTCCGCTCATCCCCAAGCGAAGTGAAGCGATCGTTGTGATGCGCGTTACGGACCTATGGCGCGTGTGGGTGGGACAATGGATACTGGAAGTCGAAGCCCCCGGCTGCGACGTTATTTCCTTCAAGCCTGATCTGCCCAGCAAATAATCTGGACCGCGCCCGGAGTTGGCGCCTTTTTTTGGCGCCGCAGGGCCACGGTTCGCATGCCCTTAGCTTGCCGGCACACCTCATCCGCAGGGTTTTTTCGCGGCCAGCAGTCCTTTCTCTTATAATGGTATGGTCTAGGGCGGAGAAGATCACAAGTTCGAGGCTCCTTGTGCCTTGGCGCCTTCCCCAACGGGTAGCGGTACTCGGTTAAGTTGGTCCTCCTCGCCCTGAAGGTGAATATACGGAAGGAGGCGGGGACGCAACACCCCTCGGGTGCGGCTTTTGATTCTGGTGCTGATTAAACCTTTCAGCTTGGCCCGGCATCGAGCGCAGTTAGGGGGGATTGGCGATCCGGCTGCGGAGGCTTGTTGGAGACATTCAGGACATCGGAGAATGGCCAACCCCCGGTGCCTAGCAGGCTGTCGGCAGGGCGGTGCTGAAAGCCCGTCCTTCCAAACCCATGGTGGGGAATTCCCATTAATCATAATGTCATGTTGACAGCTTGCAAACTCCAGGGGGAAGGACGATTCATTAGTCGGCATTGAGTTTGCTCAATGAAGGAGGATTGATTGGCGAAAATCACCATCAACAACAACGGTTCGATCCGGGTGGAAGGCGAATTCACCATTTGCGACGCAACCGGGAACGCATTTGACTTATCAGGCCGGACCGCGATTGGCCTTTGCCGATGTGGGCATTCGGAGAACAAGCCCTTTTGTGACGGTGCCCACCGCAAGGTTAGTTTTCAGTCAGAGGTGAAGGCGCGGACCCTGCCGCCACCGGCTCCCAAGCCCGCATAAAGCAGCTCGTGCCACTCCAACTTGATGGCCGGGAATATCGCCGTGGGGAACAACCGGGAAAATGCGTACTTCGTGAGCAGATAGCCCCCGGAAGTTGGAGCGGCACGAGCTTCCCAGTACAGCAGGTGTCAAGATTGGCGTGTAGAAGTTTTCGCACCTTGTGGGCCAGCGGTGGCGCCCGGGCAGGAAGGATGGTTCTGCCTCGCTGAGCACCCCATTCTCCTCTTGGAAGGTGAAGGACACATTTTCCCCGACTTCAGGTGCTGTAGTGGGTTAATCCAAGAGAAGCGAGGCGAGGAAATGCCCCCCATTCCGTTGACTTGGATGGGGGCGTATGTTACGTTTAGCGGACAGTTCACACCATTGCAGGGGTAGTTGGAGCGTAAGATGGCTTTTCACAGGGCCAAGGCGCTGCAAGAGGCTGAAAAGTCTGTAGCGCAAGGCAAAATCTCTCAAGCAATCAGGCAATATCAGGACATCCTTGATAATGACCCCTCCGACGTGTCTTTGCTCAACACGGTTGGCGACCTCTACATTCGTGAACGGAACACTGCCGAGGCGTTGAAGCAATTTCAGCGGCTGGCGGAAGCCTATGTCCGTGAGGGTTTCAACGTTAAGGCTATTGCCATCTACAGAAAGATCTCCAAGGTTGATCCCAATTCTGTAGACACGCTCCTGAAGTTGGGGGAGCTGTATCAGATTCAGGGCCTGAGTCGCGAGGCTCGGGAACAATATATCCAAGCGGCGGAGTTTTTCAAGAAGCGAAATCAGACCGAACGCGCTCTGGAGATTTTCCGCAAGCTGGTGCAACTTGACCCTGAGAACGTCACCTTTCGCAACCGGTTGGCGGTGGAAGTGGAATCGACGGGCAAGCACGTAAATGCCGCCCAGGCCTATCTGGAATCGGCGGAAGTTATGCTCCGTCGCGACAACCAGGACGGGGCTGAATCCGCCTTGAAGAAGGCCGCCGAACTGGACCCCAAGAATTTCAAGATCCATATTCTGCGGGCGCGTATGGCTATCGGGCGCAAGCATCCGGAAGAAGCCGAGAAAATCATCAATTCCTTGCCGGAGTTGCAATCGGACCCCGAGTGCAGGCGAATACTACTGGACTGCTATCTTGAGACCCGAAAGGTTCCGGAAGCAGAAAAGTTGGTGCGCGAGGTCTTCCAGGCAAATCCCGCCGACTTCACGCCGGTTTCCAGCGTTTCAATGTTATGGCTGGAAAAAGGGGACATTGACCAAGCGTATCAGTTGCTCGCGAGCGTGGCCGAGGCGTTGATCAGTCAGAACAACGGTGGTCCTCTATTGGAAGCACTCCGCCGGATTTGGAAGAAAGCGCCCCAGCACATTCCCACCCTGGAATTGGCCCTCCGGGTTTGCGAACGGACCGCCGATGAAATCACTTTGCCGGAGGTCCTGGAAGCGCTGGGCCGCGCCCACGAACAGGCAGGCGACCTGGAAGAAGCCGAAGCAGTCTATTTGAGGCTTCATGACCACCAACCCGAAAATGCAAATTATCATGAACTTCTGAAGGCGGTTCAGCAAAAGCTTGGCAGGGAGGCCAAACCTACCGATTTCTCCTCCAAGGAAACGCAGCTTGTGGTTTTGGAGGGGCCCCCACCGGAGCCGATGTCCGCGGATGCAAAACAGGAAGCGGTGGTGAAAGAGGCCCTCGAAAACAGTGACCTGTTTGCGCGTTACAACCTGCCCGAGAAGGCGATCGCCGAGCTGGAAAAGGTATTGCAGATTTATCCCGACCAGGCCGAGATTCATCTGCGCATCCTGGAAATCTCCCGCAAAGGCTTTCCGGTGCGGGGGGCCGTAGCGGCTGGGCAGTTAGCCAGGATATTCGCTGAGCGTGGTGACGTCGAGACAGCGAACAAATACCAAGCCATAGCGGCGGCAAAGGGCCCCTTGCCTGAACCTCCTCCGCCGCTACCTTCGCCCCCCTCCCCGGTGAGACCGGAGCCGGGAAAAAGCGCGGAGTTTCCGCTTGCCGTAATCGCTCCGGAGGAAGCCGTTACCACGGCAGACGCGGCGCCACTGCCGGAATCGGATTCATTGGACCGCAGGCCTCCCGGAGCTCCGAGCCAACTTGCGGCTGGGCCATCCTCACCTCCTGTGCTGCCCGAGCCGGCGTTGGAATTTGATCTCTCGGGAGACCTGGAGGCCATGACGGCGTTTGCTCCTGAAGCTCCTGCTCCCCCTGTGCTTGAGCGGGGTGCTTCACTCCCGGTGGAAATGCCGGCGCCGCCAGGAATTCCAGTTTCCGCCGCAGGACCCGCTCCGCCGCCAGCCGCAGCACACACCGTGGTTCCTGAACCGACGCCTGTGCGCGCGGAGGAATCGGTCCCTGCTGATCTCGAAGATAGCTTGATCGAAGTCGATTTCTACATTGAAAACGGTTTTCTGGATGAGGCCCGGCAAGCCGTGGCCGTGCTGGAGGAGAAATACCCCGGCAACCCGCTTGTGGCGGACCTGCGCCGGCAGTTGGATGAGGGGGCCGCGAAAGGACCACTTGAGGAACCACCGGCGCAAGTTGCTCCAGCCAAGGAAATACCTGTTGCGGAACCGCCGAAGGAAGTAGTGCAAGCAAAACCAGAGGTGGCGTTTCCACATGTGCCCGAGCCGGCGGCGGAAGAGCTCGCGACCGAAGAATGGGAGCTTCCCACCAGTTACGCAGTTCCCCCCCCGCCTGAGCCGACGGCGAGACCGATGGCTCCACCTCCCGCCACAGAGACTGAGGCTCCGCTGTCAGTTGCGGAAATCGCAACGCCACCGCCTGCGCATGAGCCCATGGTTGAGGGACCGGTCGTCGCCGGGAGCGGCGGCAGGGACCTGCTCGCCGACTTGGCCGGGGAATTGGCTTCATCATTGGACGAATCGCTGCTGTCCGTAGACAATTCCCCCGCAATGTCTGCTGCCTCATCGATGGCTGAGGCCACTCCGATGGATCCTGCTGAGGGCATGGCGCAACTCAGCGACTTGCTGGCGGAGATGGATGAGCCCGGCTCCTCCGCCTCCAAGGGCGATCCCGAGACACATTATAATTTGGGTGTAGCTTTCCGGGAGATGGGACTGTTGGACGAAGCTATTGGAGAGTTTCAAAAGGTGGTGAAGGGTGCGGGAAAGGGGAAATATCCTCTGAACTTCCTCCAGGCGTGCAGCCTGCTGGCGATTTGTTTTATGGAAAAGAAGATGCCCGCGATTGCCGTCAAGTGGTACGTGCGGGCGCAGGAAACACCCGGCCTCGACGAGGAAGCGCTGATGGCCCTGCAATATGATCTGGGCCTGGCGTACGAGCAAGCCGGAGATCCCCGAAATGCCTTGGAGAGATTCACTGAAGTCTATAGCCAGAATATCGACTTCCGCGAGGTGGCGGACAAGATTCGCGAGCTCCAGCAGAAGGCCTGAAAGACATTCCACCCGTTCACGGGGGGGGGCCCCTATCGCCTTGCCTGAAACCAAATTCCCGGATCGACCAAATAAATGAACCGCCTTCTGACCATCGCATACATTTTGTTCTGCTTAGAGCTCGGGGTGTTTCTGTTTGTCTTCCCGTGGACTTCCCTTTGGACCAAGAACTACTTCGTGGGTCACTACCCGTTGTTTGCGAGCATCACACACAACTACTTCCTGCGGGGAGCGATCTCCGGCGTGGGGCTGGCGGATGTCTGGCTGGCTTTTTTTGAGTTGTGGCGCTTCCGTCGTGAATTGGGCTTCGTGAGGTCTCGTCCAAATCATTGAATCGGGCCATCGGGCCACTGGGTCATTGAAAACCTGTCCGTTGTCCGAAGTCCGTGGCACGTGATGCGCGGGGATCAAAAGGGTGATGCCACTGACGACGGACAACTGACCACGAACAACGGACAGGTTTTCAATGACCCGATGATCAAATGACCCGATCTGCCGATGGCTCGATGACCCGATGAACTTCCAGCTCCAGTACATTACGGACCGCAGTCAAATCAAATCGCGCACCTTGAATGCTTGCATTGCCGGAGCCGTCGCCGCGGGTGTGGATTGGGTGCAGATTCGGGAAAAAGATCTGCCCGCCCGCCGCCTGTTGGCCTTGACGGATGCCGCCCTTGAGCACGCGCGCCGGCCGGCACGCACACGGGTGATGGTAAACGATCGATTGGACGTGGCGCTGGCGGCCAAAGCCCACGGCGTGCATTTGGGCACGCGCTCGATGCCGGTGGATTTGGTGCGAAAATTGACGCCGCGTGAGTTCGTGGTGGGAGTTTCCTGCCACTCGCTTGCGGAAGCCCTGGCGGCGCAAGCGGCGGGCGCGGATTACATCCTGCTGGGACCGATCTTCGCAACTCCCTCGAAGCTTCCGTACGGCCCGCCGCTCGGACTCGCCATGCTGCGCGAAGTCACGTTGCAGACGACGATCCCGGTTCTGGCGCTGGGCGGAATTACCCTCGACCGCGTCGCCCCCTGCCGCCAAAACGGTGCGGCGGGAATCGCCGGAATCCGACTATTTCAGGAGTGCGATTCGGTTGAGAAATTAATTCGCGAGTTGCGTGAAAGGGCGGAAATGTAGCGCCGGCGTTTACGGGAATGCGGACCTTGCGGGGAACCCCTCGTCAGACTCCCAAATACCCTTCTCCTGCCGTTTGTATTCAAGCCAGCGAGCCCCGTCAAAGCTATAACGCGTATAGTCCATTACGAAGCTGCTATCATTCTTGGGATGGCAGGAGACAGACAGAATTTCCTCTCGCTTCTCGCTTGTCGTTATCTTCCAATCAGATTTCAACGATCTCATCATGTGAATGGGTTCCTCTTGACCCGTGTCCCCATTCAAGGCCTTCACGTCATTAATCATTCCGTTCGAGATCTGAAGCAGAGTTGTTATCGGCCCGTTGTACGACCCCCATCCCGCAGAGTAGTCGACGGTGAGGAGAAACTCTCGACTGCTAGTGTGGGCAGGGTTCCACTCCCGTAACCTAGCCAGTGGCTTTTCAAGGCGCCGTTCCGCAACGAGCCCCCCATGGTTGTCTCTGATTGCCAGCTTCGCGTTGCCAGGCGGCAACGAAGAGAACTCTTTGAACAGGTTATCGCTGGGGGAGAAGACAAAAGACCAATCGCCCTCCCCCCAAAGCTGTTCCTGGACTGACGCCGTCAACCGCGCGTCCATGTACAACCTGAGTACTCCATCAAACCCATCCTGTTTCTGCTGAAGCAAGAACGTCTGAGCGACAGCGTATGTTTGCTGATTGAAATCACCCGCACTGGACGCTATTGCGAGGATGCCTCCCAAGAAGCATCCGGCCGCGACCCATTTCCAGAACATTTTAGAGTATCCTCAGTCCTTGAGCGTCCTATCCTTCGCCCATCCAGGCGCCGTAGGGCTTCAGGGCCTCAACATTGTCGCACACGGCCTTGATGGCCGCGGTGATGGGCACCGCGAGGATCAAGCCGAACCCTCCCCACAGCCAGGCCCAGAACATCATGGCGATGGTCACCGAGAGCGCATTCAGGTTGACGCGCTGGCCCACCAGCTTGGGCGTAAGGACATTGACGGCCAGGAAATGAACCACCGCAACAGTGACGCCTATGGCGATGAAGGGGCCCGAAGTGTTGTATTGCATCAGCGCCACAAGCAAGGGAGGGAGAATTCCCAAGGCCACGCCGATATAGGGGACCAGGCTGAGAAGCGCGGCCAGAGGTCCCATCAACAAGGCGTATTGGAGATGGATGATGCTGAAAACGGGGGTAATGAGGCAGGCGGAAATGAGCCCGACTAGTGCGTTTCCCACCATAAACTGGCGTAACATGCGGGCAATGGCATGAATCACATCCTCCGCCTGCTGGCGCTGCTGGATGGGAAAAAGGTTCAACGTCGCCGCCCACAACTGGTCTTTCGAAGTAAGCATGAAAAACACCAGGAAAGGAATGAACATTACGGTGACGATAAAGGCGTAAACCGATCCGATGCCCCGCAACAGGAATTGCATATAGGGGGATTCCTGCTGCACCCGCACGGTCGGCATGTTCGCCTCAGGCGAAGCCGGAATAATGGTCTGCGTGCTCTGCTGGAGGTTGTGTGCCGTCACCTGAATGTGCGCGGTGATTTGCTTAAGCCTCTCGACCAGTTTGGGCATTGCCTCATAAAAGGCCTGCGCGCGATCGTAGATCGCGTAGATAAGCAGGTACGCGACGGTAAGCATCAGAAGCACGATGACAAGTGAGGCTAACCAACGCGGAATTCGACAGGACTCCATCAGTTTGACCCCCGGGTCCAGGACCGCGGCGATCAGGATAGAGCAGATTAGAGTGATGACCACCGAACTGGCGTAGTAGATGCAGCCACAGATGACGGCAATGGCGATGATTCTAACACTGATTGAATCGGACGCCGCGGAGGTGATCTTGAATTGGCTTTCAGACATGCATTGTGCCCTCGCAAGGGATTCTAGCTTGCCGCGCCGGGAATTGCCAGATAAGAGCCCTGTTGCCGCAGCTTCACGGAAGAGATGTGGAAACACCCATAGTATAATGGCTCTTTTCAATTTCCGCGGGGTGGGAGATTTTTCTTTTCGGGCATAACTCGCTGCGGCTCTCGAGGAAAACCATCGGCTTGAATCTGTCGCCGCTTCCGGCGTGATCCCCTAGCGAGAGTTCGAAGAGTTGACAATCCTGTAAAGCCCCTCATAGAATCACTATGACTGCGTGATTCGTGGATTTGACAAGCCCATAACCAGAGACTCCATCGTTCAGGGACAACATGGCGGCCCCTACCCAGAAGCCCAATGTGGCGCTCGTCGCGGAAGAGGCGGCGGTGCGGCGCGAATTGGAAAACTCCCTCGGCAGCGATTTCAATCTCTTGAAGGCCAGCAGCCACGATGAAGCTCATGCGCTGTTGGAGCAGGGTTCCCTCGACGCTCTCGTGCTGGACGTCAGTTCCGGCGGCGACAGGATTCAAGCCGGCCTCGACCTTTTGGAAGCGATAGGCGCGAGTGATTTCGACACGCTCGTCATCGTGGTCAGCGATGACGAGAGAACCCAGACCGCCCTGCGCATGGTGGAGGCCGGCGCGTACGATTACCTGGTCAAACCGCTGAATCCCGCGGTTCTCAAGGTGCTCATCGGGCGGGCCGTGGAAAAGGTTCGTATCGAGCGCGAGAACCGCTTGCTCCGCCAGGAAATCTCCCGCAAGGCGCAAGTGGGTGATTTGCTGGGGTCCACTGACGCCATGCGGGATCTTTTCGAGTCGATCAAGCGGGTGGCGCGCAGCAACGCCACGGTGGCCATCCGCGGGGAAAGCGGCTCGGGGAAAGAGTTGGTGGCGCGGGCGATCCATGACCAAAGCCAGCGGCGCGACCGGGCTTTCGTCAGCGTGAATTGCGCGGCGCTGCCGGAAACCTTGATGGAATCGGAACTTTTCGGGTATGAGAAGGGCGCCTTCACCGGGGCCACCACCACCAAGGAAGGCCGCATCGAAGCAGCTCACCGCGGCACGCTTTTTCTCGATGAAATTGGCACGCTCGGTCTCGCTCTGCAAAGCAAATTGCTTCGCATCCTGGAGGACCAAACATTGATGCGCTTGGGGGGCAAGAAGCCCATCCGCGTCGACTTCCGGCTGGTCACGGCGACCAACGAAGACCTGGAGAAAGCTGTCCAAGAGGGCCGCTTCCGCGAAGACCTCTATTATCGCATCCACGTGGTGCCGCTTTTCGTCCCACCCTTGCGCGAGCGCGCGGACGATATTCCCCTGCTCGTCGAGTATTTTGTGAACCTTTACTGCGTGACCAATCGCATCGCTCCCAAGCGTGTGGACGAGGACGCCATGCAGGCGCTCAAGCACTATAATTGGCCGGGAAACGTGCGCGAACTCGAAAACGTGATTCAGCGCGTGGTGGTAATGACGGAAGGCGATCTCATTACCCCCAATTGTCTCTCACGCGACATCCGGGAAACCACCGCGCGCTCCGCCCGCGAGAAACTTCGGCTACCCGCCTCGGGGATTAATCTCGAGGAGGAGGTCACAACCTTCGAGAAGCAATGGATCGAACTGGCGATTGCACAGGCCAACGGGGTTAAGGTGCGCGCCGCCCGGCTGCTGGGATTGAACAAGCAGAAGATGAAGTATCTGTGCCGGAAATATGACCTGTGAAATGCCGGGTGAGGGGTTAACATTTAACCCTATGAGGTGAATTAATCACCCATCATAACCGGATTCAGACTGCCCGGGATCTCGTCTGACATCATTTGAATTTGCATCCAATTGAAAAAACATGAGATAACGATGCTCGCCTAATATGCCGATTTTTGGCGTTCCGCTTGCTCTTAAGTAAGCGCGAGACGCAATTGAATTTAAATTTCGGGCGGAGGACAACGACCATGGCAAAGAAAGAAGTGAAGTCAGCAAAGGGCAACAAGAAGGTTCTGAAGGGCAGCAGCAAAGTGGGCAGCACGAAACTGATGTTCAACCCCAAGCCCTAGTTTGAAAAGCTGCGCGTGAGAAGATTTTGTAGTGGTCGGAACAGCGCCTGGCCCGACATGTCGGGAGCTGGCGCGACTATTCCGCACCCAGCCGGGGGTCTTTAAGCCTTTGAAGCGTCAAGGGCTTAGGCCTCCCGGCTTTTTTGCGATCGTCGAACCTCGAGGTCTGCCCCCCCATCAGGAATCCCCCCTAGACTCCAGCCGCCTGATGAGTACATTACCGTGACGGCCTTAGTGACGCCGACAAGTCCGATTTCTTGAGTCCGAGGAACTTCATCGAAATCCTGAGATCGGACTAGCGGCCCTTGTTGGACATCCAGGTCGTGCACTTGCAGCTCGCCCGCGCATTTGCTTCCGCTTCAGCCATTTTGAAAATGTCCCAATTTGCGGGTTCAATCAGGTGGCGGTTGTGATAGCCTGTGAGGGCGAAGATAAACCACGAGAATCCCCGGATGTGGCGGGGCAACATCGAGATCGAAGGGCGGAAGCCCATGGCAACCAAGAAAGGCACGAAGAAACTCAAGCCCAGTCCCAAGGCGTCCCTTACCAAGCCCGTCGTGAAGAAGAAGCTTAAGGGCTCAACTAAGGTCGAGGACAGCAAGCTGATGATGATTGTTGTCTAGTACCTTCTCGGCTTGCCCGCGGTGCGTCGCAGGCATCCTGAGCTGCAATCAAGCACAGTCTCGAAGCGCCTCGCGAATGCGCTCTCACGATTGTTCATCTTTCCGGCAGAGGAGAAGACAATGGCAGACAAGAAAAAAACGAAAGCCAAATCCGGAGTAAAAAAGAAGACGTTGAAGGGCGCCACTAAGGTGGGCAACGCGAAGCTTATGACCGTTTTATAGAAACCGCGTTCCTGCTGGCTTGCTCCGCGGGCCTTGCAGGTATCGGGAAGGGCCATCGCGCCAAGTCGGTACTTGCTGGGCCAGAGCTTAGCGCGCCAACACGCCATCAACTGCGTCAAGGGCTGCACGCCAGCAGGGGGCTTTAGACCTGTGAAGTTTCGGGGTTTGTAGTACTCTGTCGCAAGGTTACGGGCGATTTGATCCCAACCGCAGCCCGGGATTTAAGCCGAGAGAGTTTACGCGCCTGCTTTCCGCGCCAGGTACATTGTCCGCAAGCCGCCGGGAACTTTCTTCGGGCTCGGCGCGGAGTTCTGGTTGATGAAATCAAAGACCCGCAGGAGTTGAAGCCCCGCCCGTTCGAGACCACGAAAGACCTCTCCATGAGGCCAGTGGATTTCTTCCACTCGTTCGCGGCGCCGTTCCCAGAGCCGTCCCGCCCGACGAACAAAAATGGTTATTTCCGTCCAGCCCTTGCCGCGGCTTCGGTCATAGCCGCCGTGTTGAGCCGCAAAGAATATGCTTCCCTGTTCGGCGCTCACCCCCTCGCGGACAAATGTATGTGACCAATGCTCTTCGTACAACTTCCGCTGGTGAAGATCGAAGTAGAAGTAGCCGCCGGGCCGCAAGGCGCGCTCGACCGCGCGAAAAGTTTGGGCAAGAGCAGATCTTCGCGGCAAATGATTAATAACTCCCCATTCGCACGTAACGAGGTCAACCTGCACCCGCAAACGAAACGTTCGCATATCGGCTCGGCTAACCTCCACATCGAGACCTTCTGCGCGAGCCTTTGCGCTCGTGATCCGGCACATCTCGGGTGAGAAATCCCGCGCGAAAACCTTCAGGCCACGACGCGCGAATTCAATTGCCGTTATGCCAGTGCCGCACCCGAGTTCGCACACCTGCCTCGCTTGCGAAAGGACCGGCTCCAGCAGTCGGCGGCGGGCCGCCGTCCACGCCCGGGAGTTTTCGCCCCACAGATCATCGTAGAACTGGCCGATCACACCGTACGGTGGTGATCGCCGTGCCCTTTTTAGTTTCGTTTGCGGTTGTGGCAATTGCCCTCCCGTGGGCGCTTCCCATCGAAGACCGTGATGGCGCCTACCAGACGAGCGAGTGGGCCCAGCGATAACCCGCTCGCACAAACCGCCAGGCCATGGGGTAGCGTTTCCCATAAATCCTTGCCGTTCCCGTCATCCCTTCACGTAGCGCTCCATCCGGATTGGGAAATTCCATTTCCACCTCGAAGAAGTTGGCCAATTCCTGTCCTTTGCGCTCGATCTTATCCGGAGCGCTGGCAGGGCGGTTGGGCGAGGACGCCGGCATGATCTCCTTGACCTGCCCGGTGAAGGTGCGGAAGGAAAAGCTTTGGACTTTCAGGTCAACCCGCGTGCCCTTTAGCACATCTTCCAACTCACGGTCCCGAACGAGTACGCGCGCCCGCATCACTTGGCGGTCCACGAAGACGGCGAGCTGATCTCCTTCCTGCAAATAGCTCCCCACGCGTTGTTCCACCAGTGGGGTGGCGATAACGCCCGCAAACGGCGCGCGCAGTGTCAACTGGTCGAGGTTCCATTCGGCCTGTTTCTGGTCAAATTCCAGGCGCTTTTCATTCTGGGTGTAGAGTGCGGTCTGTCCCGAATCGAACCGGGCTTCCGCCGCCCTCATGGCGGCCGCGGCCTGCCGTAATTGGTAGCCCACCACTCTGCTGTGAGTTTCGATGTCCGGATTGTGGAGAACCGCAATCACCCCCCCGGCCGGCACCGTCGACCCTTCGCGGACCTCAACCTGGGCAATCACCCCGGGAACCCCGGCGCGAATTTCGGCTTGCCGTCCCGGCTCCAGCCGGAAGTCTGAAACCACCTTGACCGCCGTGGGCGGAACCGTGAGGAGCAGCACAACCGCCACACCCAATCCCTGCTGCCACCACTTCATTCTCCAAGCCATGAATTTCACCCTCGCGCGTTCGAAGTAACGCCAGGCGGAGGAAGCCCACTGCTTCAGCCGCTTGCGCAGGAACAGATAGAGCACACCGCCGGTGGCGAGATAACCCAAATTCCCCAAATGGCTGGTAAACACGTTGTTCACAAACATGGTGAGGAAGTAGAGAATCAGGCCGCCATACACACCCGCGGAGATGCTGTAGGTGAGGAAAATCCGCCGCTCACGCCGACTGACGGGCGGCAGTTCCACGTCTCGCTGGAGCACATAACGCTTAAACCAGGAATTCAGGTAGTCAAATGAGCGCTCACGGAGATTATCCAGTTGCAGGTATTGGCTCAGGACGTAATAGCCGTCAATCTTCATGAGCGGGTTCAACTGCATAAAGGCCGGGATGCCGCTCATCAGTGCGAATTTATACGCGACATTCCCCACGCCTGACCCGGGCGGCGATAGATGCCAGACGAAAATGGCAAAGCAGCACTGCAAAAGCGTGATCCAAATCCCGGCGATGATGGTCCAAATGCGCTTGTTGGTGTTGTTGAATAAGTGCATGTCGGTACAATCGGTATAGAAGGACGGCGCAAAGTACATCAGCATGAAGCCCATGTGGTGGACTTCCCCCCCGTAATGCTTGCAGGCAAGCCCATGGGCAAATTCATGCGGCCCCACCACCAAAAACAGAAGGAACCACATCAGGAGCAGATCCGACACCCCTTTGCCGGAGAAACTATAGAGAGCGCCCGACTCCATGCGAAAACGCACGAAGTCATCCCCCACGATGATCGCCGCGAGAAGGAAGACTCCCAGCGAGGCGAGAAAAAACTGTTTGGTGAATAACCACCCAAGATAACGGTTCAAGCGGCATAACACCTTGTCGGGATCGAACGCGGAAAAGTAGATGTAGAGAAGACTGGAGTGGTTGACGCGCTCCCGGCGTTCGTCCCGAATCTTCTCCAGGATGCACAGATTCTTTTCCGCCGGACTCCGCTCCCAGGTGTTGGCGTCGATGCCCGCCAGGAATTCCGTGACCTCTTCCGCCGAAAGCGAAACATCAGAATTCTTTTCGTTCAACTCCGCGGCGATTTCCGCGGGGGTGCGCGTCCCGTCGCAAAGGGCAAGCACTTCCCAATCGAACTCGCCGATGCGATTGAAGGAATCGGTCTCGGGGATTTTGATGACGAAGCTGACCTCGCCGGCAAACGTCTGCTTGCTGACCTTGAGGTCAGCGCGCAGCTTGGGGCGTTGAAGGCCCCGGGCAAGAACGCCGCTCAGGCGAATACTGGTGGGACCAAACTGCATTGCACCTCATCTCACGGAGCCGGGGGTTGGCTGCGGGCCGGCCAAAAAACTTTGACCGCCATGCCGGGGCGCAGGTGGCCGAGGTCGGACGCGCTGAGTTGCGCGGTCACATCGTAGCTCATGCTGGCGGGGTCGATTGTCGGGCTGAGCAATTTCACCGCCGCTTCGTATACCCGCGAGTTGTCTCCCACGGGGACCACGCGCAGGGCGTCACCGACCGCTGGGGTCTTCCCGGAGGATTCCGGCACTAGGAACCTCACCTGAAGCGGCGAAAGCTGGCTCACGCGGAAACACGGGTCGTTCTTAACCACATTTTGGCCCACGCGAATGGAGCGCTGCGTAACATAGCCTTCGAAGGGCGCCAGAATATGAGTCTTTTCCAGTTCGACTTGGAGCTCCTCGATTTCCGCCTGTTTCTCCTTGACGGTTGCCGTCCAACTATCCACGTCGTAGTGCGCGCCCTTGGATAGGAACTCGGCTTCTTCCTCCGCCGCCTGGCTGCTCAGGCCGTACTTGCGCAATTCCAACTGCCGGCGGTAGGCGGCGTCCTTCGCTTTAGTTTCCGCTTCCTGGTATTTAAGATTGTTTTTGGCGATCTCCAAATCGTCACGGGCATGATCCAACTTGGCCTGTAATTCGCGATCGTCGATGCGCGCTAAAACCGCTCCCTGCCGCACCCAGCTATCCTGGTCATAGGCGATTTCCGTCACGATGCCGTCCACCTGGGCGAGCAATTCCACCGAGTGCTCGACCGAAAGCACGGTCAGGATCTCGAGGGTGTCGGTCCCGGCTGGTCCCGGCGCGGGCGGGGAGGCTGGCGGAGCAGACCGCGCGGGGACCGCCGGGGAGGGGGCCGCCGCCGTTGATTTTCGTTCGTCATTCGAGCAGTTCGTCGCGCCCAGCATCACGACGATCATCAAACCGCACGCCAGAAATTTGACTCGCATGAATCCGGCCTCTCCGCCCATTACGGAATCAACGACCACACCTTACGCCACGTCCAGCTTGTGGGCGCCCGCAGCATCACGAATCCCACAGGATACCAGCCGCTCTGGAACCATCCACCCCCGGCAGTGATTTTGGCTTGTCCCGCCATCCCCGCGCGGGCGGCGTGGCCGGGATTGGGAAAGACGGCGCGGGTGACGAAAAACTCTTCGTTCTCCGCCGAGATGGTCTGCGGGGAGATGCGCTCGACCTGACCCACCACGGTTTGGGTGGGCAACGCATTGAGCTTCAGCGCCACCTTCGCTCCGGGATGGATCCACTCCACATCGGTTTCCGGCACATTCATTTCCACGGCCATGCGATCCTGGTCCACGACCTCACAAAACGCATCGCCCATCTTCAAAAGCTGGCCGGCCTTTTCCTCCACCTTGGGGGTTACAACGACTCCGCTGATGGGAGTGCGGACCTGCGCCTTCTCCACCTTTTCGCGGTAGAGGTCCACCTCCGCCTGGTGCAAAGCCATGCTGATTTGCGCCTGGCTGGCTGCCGTCCAGTCCCTGCGGGCTTCGGCATCCTCGAGTTGGCGCCGGGCAAGGCCCAAGTTCGTGATGGCGCCTTCCAGCAGCACCCGGTTGTCGGAGTCCACCAGCGATGCCACCACATCGCCGGCATTAACCCGTTGGCCTTCCCGCACCGGCACACTCGCAATCACTCCGCTCACCTCGGCGCTAACCACGCGCCTTTCCGCGGGTACCACCGTGGCGTTGGTCTGAATGCGGAATTTCCAGGGGACGATCACCAAAAGTCCTATCACCACCGCAGCCTTCCACGCCAGTTCCACCCAGCGTCCGTAAGTAACTTCTTCCAGCTTGTGTTTGCTTTTCAAGATGGGCCGCAGGAAGCTGGCCAGGGGCACTTCCTGATAAAGGCGCGCGTTACGGACCGCCACAGTGGTTTGGCTGGCCAGGATGCTGAGTATTTCCAAATTGCTCGCCGTAAGGAAATCAGCCTGCTCGCTCAGCAACGCCAGAACGCCCACCGAGCCTTGATCGTCACGGAGCGGAATGGCATGGAACCCGCCATAGTCGTGTTCCTCCATGAACCGCGTCAAGTCCAGGACTTCGCCGTCGGGCGACATCGCCCAGCCTTCCTCGTGGCGATCCGCCGAGACGGGGCCCTCCTGGGTCGCGACCCACTCCATCACTTTTCGCAATTGTTCCATCTTGGGAGTCTTGGGAACCTCGGATTCTCCCGACACGGCTCCCAGAACGAATTGGCTGCGATCGAAAATTCCAATGGCACAAAGATCAAAGGGCACCACGGTGGCCGCCTGATGCACCACCGTGGTGAGCACGTGATCGAGGTTGAGGGTGGAGGTCAGTTCCTTGCTGGTGGCGAGCAACGCGTTCAGATCGTTGGCGCGCCGCTCCGCGTTGAACAGATTGGCGTTGGTGAGGGCAATGGAAGCTTGCTCGGTGACGCTGGAAAGAAAAAAAAGGTCGTCATCATCGAAGGCCCCGCCGTCGAGCTTATTGATGACCTCCACGACGCCGAGGACGGTCTCCCCTTTGAGCAGCGGGGCGCACATCAGGGTGCGGAGTTCAAAATCCCCGCCCGCCTGCCGCCGCTCTTCCAGCAACGGCTCCTCTTCCGCGTTTTCCACCAGGCGTGGTCCACCCTGATTTACCACCTGCCCCAGGAAGCCCTCGCCCAGCGGAAATCGGACGCTCTGATCGGTGCTGGGATCCTCTCCGGCTTGCTGCGCGAACTTCAATTCATTTTCCGCGGATTCAACCAGCCAGATGTTGCACGCCCCCGCTTGCAGGATATCGCGGATCTTTTCCGCCATAATCGGGAGCAATTCCGAAAGCTCGAGGGTGGAGCTGAACACGCGGCTGATGTCATACAGCGCGGTCAGGCGGTCCACGGTGGCTATGCTGGAGGAACGCTCCTCGTCGAGAGTACCGAGGAAATTCAATGCTCCCGCTGTCAGGCGGCACGCTTCCTCGAGATAGGCAGCGTCGTCAGGAGTGAACTCGCCGCGCGCGCGGTTCAGGATTTCCACCACTGCGATGGCGCCGGCGCGAGTGTTAATCGGCGCGTATAGCGCCGTGGTCACCCGCACGCGGTCGTTTTCGCCCAGATGGGTCAGCGCTTCAGGGTCGATTTCCGCTTTGCCGAATCGTTGCGCCCGCTCGGCCTCCAACAAGTCGAACAGAAATCCTTCCGTCGCCGCTTCGGAAGAAGGACGGAACGGCGAGCCCGGCTGAAACCATGAATCCGCGCAGGTCAATCCTTCACCAGCGCGTCCGCGCGTCCACACCAACACCGCCCGCGCGCCCAGGACCGATCCCAAGTGCTGAACCATGGTCTTGTAGACGGCGCTGGCTTCCAGGCACCCCTGATAGGCGCTGGCGAGAGCGAGCAAATCTGACAACTGCGGCATGCCGTTCCCCGGCTAATGGTTTAATTCAACTACCTTGGTGCATTTGTTACGTGAGAATAACTATAGCCTGCACGCTAGCAAAAGGCCCCCGAGCTGTCAAGGTTCCCATCCTCTGGTTCCCATCCTCGGGGTTTCCATCCTCTGGGTAGTGTCCTAATTTGATGCGTAACGCCGGCTTCCAGCCGGCACAGAAGCCGCCAAGATGGCGGCGTTACGTCGAAATTACGACACTACCGTCCCCTGGCGTTTCAGGGCTCTTCCGCCAGCCTCTTTTTCATGAGTAGATAGTTTTTTCCCGCGCGTCGCTCATACGAGAGGCTGTCCATGATTTGCCGGACCAGGTGGATGCCCAGGCCCCCGATGCGCCGCTCCTCGATGGGCTTGGTAATATCGGGAATAGGCGCGTCGATGGGATTGAAGGGCACGCCATCGTCCTCGATTTCCACGGTCAAGTCGTGCCCGTCGCGGCCGAGGTTGACGGCAATGAAATGTTCCTTGCCGTCTTTCAAACCATGGCGCATAACGTTGCTCACCAGTTCGTCCAGGACCAATTCAATCTGATACTCCACTTCCTCCGGGAACGCCTGCTCGTGGCTCCACGAGCTTACCTCCTGGGTCATGCGTTCAATCTCGAGGAGGTCATTCTTCATACGCAACGAAAGGCGTTCTCTCATCAGTGCTCCACCACGCGCCCCCCAGCCGCGCAGATTGCAAAGCGCCTCGCCGATGGGGTTAGCCGCATGCTTGCTTTTCTCAAAGCGCCCGTCTGAAATGCATGTTTTGATACGACGCTCAGCCTCGCCGCAGGAATCTCCCGTGAGCATCTTTGATTGTACAATAAGCGCCGCACGAAAATAAGTTGCAAGTAGCTCTGCACCCTGGGGAGCAGTGATTTCTTGCGCAAGGCACAGGCGCGAAGAACTCTTCTACCCTCAGCCGCCGCGGCGGAAGGTCCGCCGATCCTAAAGGTGGACGACCGAGGGTAGCAAAATCAAATCGTCCCAGCATAGTGAGAAATCGAGGTTAGAATAGCATCTCGCCTGGTGCCAGGGCATGGCAAAGCTCCAAAACAGGGGTTCAGAGGATGAGTCCCTCGGCTTGCGAAAAACCGACTCTGGTTTACGACGGGGATTGCTCCTTTTGCCGTCTTTGGGTCGACCGCTGGCGCGCCCTCACCGGAGACCGCGTTCGCTACGCACCCTGGCAGGAAGCGGCGGGGGAGTTCCCGGAGATTCCACGCGAGGCCTTTGTCCGCGCGGTCCATTTGATCCTGCCGGGCGGTGAGGTGTTCAGCGCCGCGCACGCGGTGTTGCGCTCGCTCGCCCTCGTTCCCGGATATGGCTGGATGCTTTGGCTCTACCAGCATGTTCCCGGCGCCGCGTGGGCCGCGGAGTCCTTTTATGGGTTCGTGGCGCGGCACAGGAATCCTCTCTACCGCCTCACCCGCGTCTTCTGGGGCAGGCATTTCGAGCGGCCGACTTTCTCGCATGCTACCTGGGTGTTTCTGCGCCTGATGGGCGCAGTCTATTTCGTCGCATTCCTTTCACTGGCCACGCAGGTCCTCGGATTGATAGGGCAAAACGGCATCTTGCCGGCCAAGGAATTCCTCGCTCTGGTTAACTCGCGCGTGGGCTCGGAGCGCTACTGGTTCTTCCCCACGCTCGCCTGGTTGAATTCGAGCGACACGATGCTGCAAGTGATGAGCGTGAGCGGTATGATCGGCTCCCTCCTGCTTATCTTCGACATTGCGCCGATTCTGCTTTTATCCCTTTTGTGGATGCTCTATCTTTCTCTGGTCACGGTGGGACAGGATTTTCTGGCCTTCCAATGGGACAGCCTTCTGCTGGAGGCCGGCTTTCTGGCCATTTTCATTGCTCCCTGGCATCTCTGGCCGCCCCGCGCAGCGAAAGCCTCTCCCCCCAGGGCTCCGCGGTGGCTGCTGTGGTTTTTGCTCTTTCGCTTGATGTTTTCCTCCGGAGTGGTCAAGCTCGCGAGCGGCGACCCCACTTGGCGCAACCTTACGGCACTGGAATATCACTACTACACGCAGCCGCTTCCCACGCCTATCGCCTGGTACATTCACCTGGCTCCGGCTTGGTTTCAGCACGGCTCCGTGGTGTTCATGTTCTGCATCGAGCTCGCCGTTCCATTTTTGATTTTCGCGCCGCGCCTATGGCGATTCGTGGGGGGAGGCTGCTTGATTCTCTTGCAGCTCCTGATCGCTCTGACTGGAAACTATGCGTTTTTCAATTTGCTCACCCTGGCGCTCTGCGTGCTGCTTTTTGATGACGCTTTCCTGGCGCGTTTCTTCCCCCGCGCCCGGATGGAGCGCCTGCGCGTCGCAGCTTCCAACCCCCGGCAATCTTCACTTCGCCGTTGGGCGACTGCTCCGATTGCGCTGATTGTTTTCGCGGCCGGGCTGCTTCAGCTTGCGGATACCCTCTCCATCGAGTGGTTGCCGCCCATGGCGTTCCAACTGCTTTCTGACCTTCAGCCCGTGCGCATCGTCAACGGTTACGGCCTGTTCGCGGTCATGACCACTTCGCGCCCGGAGATTATCATCGAGGGCAGCAACGACGGCGAGACCTGGCAGGACTACGAATTCAAGTTTAAGGCAGGGGACCTGCGCCGCGCCCCGCGCTGGATCGAGCCTTTGCAACCGCGTCTGGATTGGCAAATGTGGTTCGCGGCCCTGGGGGACTACCGCCGTTCACCCTGGTTCAGCCAACTCATGCGTCGGCTGCTGGAGGGTTCACCCCCTGTCCTGGGTTTGCTTGAGCGCAACCCTTTCCCCCAGTCGCCGCCCAGATTCCTTCGCGCCTTAATCTATGATTACCAGTTCACGGATTGGTCGGAGCGCCGGGGGCAAGGCGAGTGGTGGCATCGCCGCCTGCTGGGAGGATATTTCCCTACCGTCGCGCTGAAACGAAAGGAGGAAGGCGGGGCGCGCTAGCCGGGGCACCAAAACGGCGAATGCATTGCCGCCCGCAAAAGGGTGAAGATCGGTGCTTCCGGAGCCGAAATGAAAAATACCCGATGATAGGGGCGGGACGCAAGGTCCGGCGAGGACGGTAGTGTCTTAGTTTGAACGTAGCGCCGACCTTTAGGTCGGCACATGCTGAACTGAAGTTCAGCGCTACGTTCAAACTGGGACACCACCCGCGAGGACCGTCTGTTTGCGTTTAGGCTATTCTGAAATGTATAATCGGCGTCAGGGGGTGGCGACGGGGGACGACGATATTCTCAGGGACGGCGCGCTCCCACTTTTGGCAGTGGCAAGTTGCTTGAGGCGGCAGCGGCGAAAAATTCAGCTCAGGGGGCCGTTCCACCACTGAGCGCTACATAATACGGTGACGGACCCCCGCACCCCCACAACAAGCAATACGTGGGGCCCCCTGCTCCGTCGGCCGACGGGCTGATGAAAACGCCGGTGGCGTTGCACCCTTTCCCCCAAGGGGGCGAGGGCAGAGACTTTATTTGACTCTCCCCGCGGTTGCCGCGGCGACAGATGGGCGGGGGTAGTCGTCACTCAATTCTGCAGCACTCAGTAGGACGCGGGGGAGTATGGAAAACGTGAGGCGGCGTACACCTCGTATCATGTTTAGCATCCCACTGAAGATCAGCGGCGTGGATGAAGAAGGTAAGCCCTTTGAGGTGACCGGCCGGACGATCACTATAAACCTCCATGGCGCGCGCATCCAGGGTCCAGTGCCGCTAATGACAGGCCAGACTATTCGCGTCATCAATCAGGTCAGCGGCGCGGAGGATGAATTCCGAGTGGTCGGCCCCGTCGCTCCTCCCCGCGACTTGATGGGCGAATGGGGCGTTGAGTGTCTTCATGTCGACAAGAGCATTTGGGGAATCTACTTTCCTTCCTCCAGTGAGGATGCGGATACGCATGTTTTGCTCGGTTGCCGGCGTTGCAACTCCATGTCGTTGCAATCGCTCTCGTTTGTGGAAGTCGAAGTCCTGGAGACGGCGGGACTGCTGACGAAACCCTGCAAGCATTGCGGGGAGACCACGACTTGGGGGTACCCGAGGCGGGACCTCGAGGTGGAAAGCGGAGCCGGCCAGGAAGCGGAGAGGGTGGCAACCCGTACCGCTCACCCCCTGGCGGCTGACCGGCGGAAGGGGTTGCGGAAAGCGGAGCAACTTGCCGTTCGCGTGCGAGATTATTACGGGGAGATGGAGATTGTCCAAACCGAAACCGTTTCCGAAAAGGGCTTCTCTTTCTCGAGCCGCCGAAAGTACCTGGTGGGGCAGGGAATTGTGGTGATTTTCCCCTTCGATGCGGCGGATGAAAAGCCGGAGGTTCGCGCCCGCATCGTCCGTGTGGATGCAGGGCCGGACCCGGAGCAGAGCCTCTACGCCGTGCGCTACGAACAAATGCCGCATTAGGTCCGTCGCTCCCCGGCCGCAAAAGGATTGTGCCATGAATCCATCCCGACCGCTGCCATGGTGGCGCGGACTCATACTTCCCCTGGGTGTGGGGATGGTTGCCGTTTTTCCCTTGCTCACCACCGTACCCGTGCGGAGTGCGCAGAACCATGCTCCCGCCAATCATGGAGGGGTGTCGTCTTCTCCCCCTCCGGTGAGTGACCGGACCGAATTGACTACTCCGCAACAAAAGGGCGAGCGGGAGAAATCCAACCTGGATAAGACCAGAGCCGATGCAGCAGAGCTTTCCGCCTTAGCCGATCAGATCCGTGATGAGCTGGATAAGATGAACGTCAATGTCCTCTCGCTGGATGTTATTGAGAAGACCGAAAAGGTGGAGAAACTGGCCAAGAAAATCAAGGAAGAAGGCAATGGGCACTAAGGTTGAATTCTTCGCGGCGCCAAGGTACTCCCGCGGAATGGATCCTAGGGATTCAGACGTGTTACGAACGCCTTCTTCCCGTGACCAGAACCTTGGCAGGGAGCAATCCTGGGCACGGGGGGGAGGGGGCGTCACCCCGGCGCCATCTCATCGGTGGGGCAAATGGCGGGGAGGCATTCTCCCCTGGGCTTTGCTCTTCGCCGTCACCTGCCTCACGCCTGCGCCTTTCCCCGCACAATCCGTCGACCTACCAGCCCCGGCGGGATCTCCCAGGGTGAGGCTGAAGGTAACCGGCGACCTGCCACCCGAGCTTGCCAAGCAGAGGCAGACGCTGATGCAGGAAAATCTCGATAAGTCGAAAACCGACGCGGCAGAGTTGGCCGCCTTGGCTAAGGAACTCCGCGCGGAATTGGAAAAGCCGAACGCCAGTATTCTCTCCCCCGAAGTCATCAATCGCGCCGATAAAATTGAAAAGCTGGCAAAGAAGATCCGGGACGAAACCAAGGGATACTATTGAAGGGTCTTTTCACCACCGAGGCGTGAAGGCGCAGAGTAGGTGTCAGCTATCAGGTGCCAGGTGCTAGGGTGATAGTGGCGCCTCGCACCTTAAACTTAACACCTCCTTTGTTCTGCGCCTCGGAAAATGTGGCGCGGGCCGGTTCAGCAGGTACGCGGCTTTATGGGGTCAATAGAGGGCGACGCTGCAACCTCCAAAATCATCCTGCGCCAGTCCTCGACCACGGCCGTTTAGGGCTGGTGAGTACAGGCGTCAGGCAACGCGGGTACGAGGCCGTATCGCTTCTTAAGAGGAAAGATAATGGCAGAATACAGCCGCAGCTTTGACCAACCATGTCCGCAGTGCAAGCAGATGACGATTTCCTGTGTTTTTGATGATGGCCTGCCGTGTGGTGGCGCTGACCCCACCTTTGTGTTTGAGCATCGGTGCAGTGATTGTGGCTACCATGAAACAGTGTCTCATTACATATGTGATGGCTACGATACCCGTGATGATTATGGGTGTGACTTTTGCGGCTGGAATTGGTTGCCCCAGTTGTCTTGAATCTTGGAGGAAAGGGAGCAGCCAGCATGGCGCGGACCGGTTCGGTGGGACCGCCGCTCTTAGTGGGCAATGGGGGACATAGAGCAGACCCTCAAACCACGCCTATACCAGTCCACGATGCTGGTCTAGCGCCTATTCGCAGACTGTGCTGATAATGGGAAAACTCGGGAGGGCTGATGACCACGCTTACCGAGCAAGAGATTCAGTACAACATGCGGGCTGTTGCCCACGCGATCGCACCGGAGGAACTCGAGGGGTTAGAAGTGCCGGAGTTTACCCTGGATGACCTGCACCGCGCGGCGCGGGGCAAAATCCACACGGATGAGGTCATTCGCAACGTCTATCGCCGGTTCAACCATGTCCCGATGCTCCAGCCATGACCATTACCTTGACCTGGCGTCCGGTGTCCTGAAGAATCGCCTCGGGATCACGGACGCGGCCACCCCGGAAAAAGGCGAGGCGGCCCTGGTGGCGACACGTTCTTACCAACTTGCGCAAACGCCGCTTAAAGGCCGGTTTGACCTCACCCACTTGCAAGCCATTCACCGCTACCTGTTCGGCGACCTTCACGAATGGGGCGGAAAGTCTTGGACCGAAAAGCCCACAGACAGGAAGGCACAGTCCGTGGTTGTTGTCCGAGCGAAGAACGCGAATATATCAGTTCATAAGTTGCGCTATAATGCAAGAGTATCTACGCTTTGGTGGTTTAGGCGGGCCATCCACGGCGGGCGTTTCGCCCAATGACTCAGCCCTGGAGTGGGGCGTTAAAAAGGAAACACGATGTCCAAGATTGAAGAACTCAAGGCCGATATCGAGAGACTTCCCAGCGGGGAACTCGCCGAGCTTTTCCGGTGGTTATCAGAAAAGGAATGGGAGAGCTGGGACAAGGAGATGGAAGCCGACGCTCAGGCGGGAAGGCTTGATTTCCTGGTTCGCGAGGCCTACGCGGAGAAGGCCAAAGGAACACTCAAGGAAATGTAAATGCATCGCACCACCGCTCGCTTCTGGACCTCGCTTGCGCGCATGCCGGAACCCATGCAGAGAGTGGCCCACGAAAACTTCGAGCTCCTGAAAAAGAACTCAGCGCACCCCTCCCTGCATTTTAAGAGAATCGGGAATCTGTGGTCTGCGAGAGTCGGAATCAATTACCGCGCCGTCGCTGTGGAGGATGGCGCAGACTTTATTTGGGTCTGGATCGGTCCCCATGACGAATATCAGCGGCTGATCAAACAACACGCTTAACAAGGCGTCGCGGGCACCAGGCTAAAACGCGGCGCGCCGGACCGTTAGATTTTTAGCTGCCCGCCGTGCATCACGTCATGAATACGACTAGTCAAGCCCAATCGCGGAGGCGAATGGAATGGCAGCCGCGGTCAAGCTGCCTTTGATTGACCGTCTTAATTTGGGGATAATCCGCAGAGAGGTGGCACACTACATGTTTGGGTATTATGCCATCCGGTGCTGGGACAGTGATGCCTCTTGGCACGGTGTCAACCGCAACAGCCCCTACTGGTCGCTTTTCAAAAACTTTGCTTCTCGAGATGAAAAACATTGAGGCGTCGAAAAAGTTCAAGGGTCTGGGCGAGACCGGGGCGTTCCCCCGTGGGAAGTACAGGTTTTGAGCGATTCCAAAAGAGGAGGCGTGCAACTCTCGTTTAGGTCCGCGACTTTTTGGTGTCAATTGGGGCCGAACCGCAGACCTTCATAACAGGTTTGCGCCCGCCGACGAAGCTGAGATTTGTGAGGTGGAACAACCGCTGGTTCAATCTCCTCTTGGCTTTTTCCAAATCCCCCATGCGCAGTCCTCCGGCACTATGTCCGGGATTATGCCATGTCCGTTAGTAACGGACAGGCTGAGAATCTCGCGCCCATACGCCAAGACGCAAAGCAGTGCAGGCAATAAATGCCTTGCATTGTATGCGCCCTCGCGGCTTTGCGCCTCTGCGCAAGGTTTAAGAGTAGGTGAGAGGCTTGGTGGTCAGACCGGTGGAGGTTTGCGGGCACGCCGCTAAATCGAGCGGCGTGCCCGCTGGGGTTAAAGCTGCCTACTTGTCCGGCTGAAACTTCGCAGTGGGGGGCCAGGTGCCGCCAATGCGCATTCCGTAGAACGACCGATAGACAAAGCAAAGCGAGACGGCAAAGAACACTGCGGCAAGAATATGCGTCAAGTGGGAACCGTTGGTGACGGTCAACTTGACGGCCAGCTCCACGGCCAGAAGGCCGAAGAGGGTGGTGAATTTGATGATGGGGTTCAGCGCCACGGACGACGTATCCTTGAACGGATCGCCCACCGTATCGCCGATCACCGTTGCGTCGTGCAGCGCCGTACCCTTCTGCTTCAACTCTACCTCGACAATCTTCTTGGCGTTGTCCCAGGCAGCGCCCGCATCGGCCATAAAGATCGCTTCGTAGAGACCGAAAATGGCGATCGAAATCAGATAACCAATGAAGAAGAACGGCTCCAGGAAAGAGAAGGCCAAAGTGGCGAAGAAGACGGCGATGAAGATGTTGAGCATGCCTTTCTGCGCGTATTGGGTGCAGATGGCCACCACCTTCTTGCTGTCCGCTACCGAGGCCTTTTCCGTGCTTTCCAGTTTGATGTTGGCTTTGATGAACTCCACGGCGCGATAGGCTCCGGTGGAGACCGCTTGCGTGGAAGCGCCGGCAAACCAGAAAATCACCGCGCCGCCCGTGACCAGGCCGAGGAAAAAGGGCGCGTGCAGCAGCGATAACTTGCTGACGTTTTCGGTGAGGCCGTTGGTGAGCGCCATGATGATGGAGAAAATCATGGTGGTGGCGCCGACCACGGCGGTGCCGATCAGGACCGGCTTGGCCGTGGCTTTGAAGGTGTTGCCCGCGCCATCGCCCTCTTCCAGCATGTCCTTGGCGCGGTCGAAATTGGGCTCGAAGCCGAAGTCCTTCTTGATTTCTTCCTTGACGTTGGGAACCTGCTCGATCAGCGAGAGTTCATAGACTGATTGGGCGTTGTCCGTCACCGGGCCGTAGGAATCCACGGCAATCGTTACCGGTCCCATCCCCAGGAAGCCGAAAGCCACCAGGCCGAAGGCGAAGACCGCCGGCGCCAGCATCAGGCTGCCCAGTCCCATAAGGCTGACGATGAAACCGATGGACATCAAGAACACCATGGCCAGGCCCAGGTAATAGGCGGCGAAATTTCCCGCCACGAAGCCGGATAGGATGCCCAGGGAGGCTCCGCCCTCGGAGGCGGAGGTTACCACCTCGCGGACATGGCGCGATTCCGTGGAGGTGAACACTTTGACGAGTTCGGGAATGAGCGCGCCCGCCAAGGTTCCGCAGGAAATGATGGTGGCGAGCTTCCACCACAACGAGGCGTCGCCCAGCAGGCTGGGAATAATCAGCCACGAGGTAACGTAGGTGAAGGCGATGGAAACGAAGGAGGTGATCCAGACCAGGGAAGTGAGCGGGCCTTCAAAATTGAACCGGTCAGCGTTGCCGTAACGCGCTTTGGCAATGGCGCCGTTCAAGAAGTAAGCGAAGGCGCTGGCCACCAGCATAATGACGCGCATTACGAAGATCCACACCAGCAATTGCACCTGGACCATCGGGTCTTTCACCGCCAGCAGGATGAAGGTGATCAAGGCCACGCCGGTCACGCCATAAGTCTCAAAGCCGTCGGCCGTGGGTCCCACCGAATCGCCCGCATTGTCGCCCGTGCAGTCGGCAATCACGCCGGGGTTGCGCGCGTCGTCTTCCTTGATCTTGAAGACGATCTTCATGAGGTCGGAACCGATATCGGCGATTTTTGTGAAAATGCCGCCGGCAATACGCAGCGCGGCCGCTCCCAGGGACTCACCAATGGCGAATCCAATGAAGCAGGGGCCGGCATAATCGCCGGGGATGAAGAGCAGAATGATCAACATCATCAGAAGCTCGACGCTGATCAGCATCATGCCAATGCTCATGCCGGCGCGCAGGGGAATCTGAAAAATCGGGTAGGCCTTGCCGCGCAAACTGGCAAACGCCGTGCGCGAGTTGGCAAAGGTGTTGACGCGAATGCCGAACCACGCTACGCCGTAACTGCCGGCGATTCCCACCAGACTAAAGAAGAGGATGATGAAAACGCGCAGGGCCGGATATCCCAGCAGGACCTTGAAATATACCAGGATGATGGCGGCAATAAAAATCCAGAGCAAGAGCAGGAATTTTCCTTGCGTCACCAGGTAGGTCTTGCAGGTTTCCCAAATCAATTGGGAGATTTCTCCCATGGCGCGGTGCACCGGCAGGTTCTTGAGGCCGCTGTAAATGACCAGTCCGAAGAGCAGTCCAAAGATGCAAAACAGGATGCCGACCATCAACAGCTTGTGGCCGTCCACTCCCATGAACTGCACCTGGGAAAGATCGGGGAGCTTGAGGTTGGCCTCGCCCGCGGCAGCTTCATCTCCACCAGCAGCAAACGCCGTGGTGGTGGCTACGGCTAAGAAGGCAGCCCCCGCGGCGAACACTTTGCCCAACGAAGCGCGGCGCTCCCAAGCGGTCAAGAGCAACTTGCCCATGACATTCTGAGCAGAATCAGACAGAATTAATGTGAGCACACCTAGACTTGCAATTGTGAAAACGAGCATTATGTTCCCTCCGACCGAAACTTCCTCTTCGCGTCACCAAGGTGGGTATGCTGGGCTTTTCCGAAATTCGACCCCGGGGAAAACTTCCTTAGGATGGCTTGAGGATAAACTAAAAGAGTGGTGCATATTAGCACGCAGACAGAATTGATTCAAGCAAAACAGTGAACTAAGAGCGCTGAGAATTAGGGCCTTCTAGTCTAGCATGACAAAAGGTCGCTGATCTTCCCGTTGGCAAGGGCGATTCCCGAGGATGGAACGGGCGTAAGCAGACTTTACAGCAATTATAAGCCCGCATCATTGGGCATTTGCCCTTTATCCACGAAAAACTGGCGCGTATAATCAGCCGCTGAGTTATGGTAGCGCAGTGGCTCCGAGAAAGGCTGTTGTCAACCAGGAGCGAACGCCCCTCACGCGCGGTCTCAAACCGCTGAGCTATCGCCTATGAAGAGTTCCTGTGAGGTCTTTTGCGTAGGTAACGCCGTGGCGGATGTTCTGGCCCGGCCGGTGGATCATCTTGCCCCGCCGGGAACGAGCCAGCCGCTTGAGGACGTCGTACTCGGCCCCGGCGGCAACGGCATTAACACCGCCATGGCGCTGGCGCGCTTGGGGGTGCCAGTCCGCATTGCCGCCGCCATCGGCAAAGACCGCTTTGGCCAATTCCTGCGCGACCGGGTCCGCGCCGAAGGCCTTGACGATGCCGGGCTGGTCACTCTCTCCGGCGCCAAGACCTCCACGTCGATTGTCCTTGTGGAGACAACCGGCGAGCGCCGATTCCTCCACTTGCGCGGCGTGAGCGCTTTCTTCTCCGCACAGCATCTGGATTGGGAACAGGTGGCCGGATCGCGGATTTTCCATTACGCCAGCGCCTTCGCCCTTCCTGCCTTTGATGAAACATCACTTGCGCCGGCGCTCAAGCGCGCTCGTGAATTGGGCTGCCTAACCTCCATCAACATCTGCTGGGATGTGCGTGGGCGGTGGCTGAAAACTCTGCAACCAGCTCTGGCGCACACGGATTTCATTTTTCCCAACCGCGAGGAGGGGCTGCAACTGACCGGGGAAGCCGAGCCGGCGGCTATCGCGGCGCGGCTGCGCGGATGGGGGGCAAGGACAGTAATCATCAAGCTGGGAGCGGCGGGTTGCTACGTGGAGTCGCCCCAGGGCTCGTTCACCTCGCCGGGCTTTGCCGTGCGGCCAGTGGACACCACCGGCGCCGGCGATTGCTTTGCCGCGGGATTCCTCGCCGCAATTTGCCGGGGGCAGTCTCTTGCCCTCGCCGCGCGCCATGCCAACGCTACGGGAGCGCTCACCACGCTCGGTTTGGGTGGCGCCGGTTCGGCCCCCACACTTTCGCAACTCGAAGATTTTCTGCAGAAGCATCCCGCATCCTGACCCTTGCATGCAAACAGTAGCAGCGGCTCTGGATGAACAACGACCGCCAGGCTGTTCAGCCAGTATTGTGCGCGTCTGACTCATTGGGGGAGCGGGTGGGCCTGACCTTAGAAGCTCAAGAATTTGGGCAACACATAGAGGGCGCCGACTTCCAATCCGAGGTTGAGGATGGCATCGTGCACAACATGCATGTAATGCACATGGCGGCGATCCATCCGCGCGTGGGTGATGAGGCCGAGGAGCCCGGTCATAAAACCTAGTCCCCCCCAGCGGAGGGACTCCCTGAAATCCAGGCCTTCACGATAGGCAACGATCAGAGACACCACTGCCGCAATCGAATGCAGCGCCAAGATGAACAGGATTTCAACTGTTACCAGACCCTTAAGCAATATGATGACATGCTCGGGCATGTTAGAGAGCGTCATCAAAACCATCCTGTAGGTACACGATATGGAGAGATTTTCTTAAGCAAAGGACCCTAGGTTGGCTCCCAACCAGAAACCCCGTCCGTAATCGCTTGCTTCCGGCGTGAACATCCCTCTTCTTCATCATAGCAGATTAGTTCTGCCGCGGCAGAGGCAATTCCAGCACGCCAGAGGCATTAATCGGTGAGCGCTCGATGGGCGGAGGTGTGGGGAACCACAGTCAAAAAGGAAAGAACGGGGCGCAGCAGCGACAAAAGGCAAAAGCGCTCGCAAAGGGGCGCCCGCCGATAGGCGGGGGTAGTGGTGAGTTACAATTGCCCGAGCTGTAAGAGCATCGCGAGAATGGCCCTTTGCCGGAGAATAGCCCCAAAACTCAATCCTAACCGGAAGATGATCCCTTAGGGAGATCGTAGAGGCTAAGAAGCGACCCTCCGCGCCGCGCTCAGGGCGTTTGCAAATCGAGGGCATAGATTTCCTGGATGCTGGCATCGCGGACAAGCAACGGAGATTCATCCGGGGCGAGGCCGACCCAGTTTCCGAAGGTTCCCGAGGCCATCTGAAACCCTTGCAGACTGAGGATGCGCTCCACTTTGCGGTTGGTGATTCCCACGCGGTAGTAGCCTTCTTCCTTCTCGAGAATCCCATCGAAGTACAAATAGTGTCCGTCTCGGGACCAATTCGGCCAGCCTAGAAACGCCTTAGCTTGGGCGAGCTCAGTCCATTTCTGAGTCCTGGAATCAAAAAGCAGGAGCTGGAGAGAATCCACCGTCATGGCCGCTACGTAGCGGCCGTCGGGGGACCAGCGGGGAGAAAAAAGGCCATCGGACCCCGGCAGTTTCGAGGCGTTTCGCGTTTTCATATCGAGCACGTAGATCGCTGACCCCTGATTGCTAAGGTTGCTAACCCGATTTCCCCCGAAGATTAGCGATTTGCCGTCCGGCGCCCAGTTGGGGTCCGCCAGGTTAGTTCCACGATAGACTAACTCCGGTGAGCCTCCAGCTGCGGGAACAACGTAGATTTGCGAGGGTTCGCCGGGCGGATGACCAAAAAAGGCGATCAGCTTGCCATCCGGAGACCACCGAGGCAGGAAGGCCTGCATGGGCGGGAAAGTGAGTTGGAGCTTCTGGGTACCGTCCACCCTACTTCGCCACACAGCGCCATCGGCGTAGTCATTGTAAGCGACCCACTCGCCATCATGAGAGAAGTCGAATCCCATCGCCGAAAGTCCCGAAAGGTAAGGCGCGAGTTGTCTTAATTTCGCGTCGTAGCGCACCAATTCCACCCGGGGCTGCCAGCCCTCGACGAAGAGCTTCTTGCCATCCCGGCTGGGAACAGGTTCGCCGGTATTCATCGGCCCCGTCGTCAACGGAACGGGCTCGTGGCGGGTTGACCGCAAAAGACCACCGTTTTCGCTGAGGGCCCAGACGTTTGCCGTCCCCTCCCGCACCGCCTGGAAGATGTAATACCTTCCGTCCGGCGTCCAATTGCCACAGCATTCGTCAGGTGGGTTGTTCCAACCCGGAAGCAGGGGATGAAGATTGGATCCATCCGTGGATGCTTGCCATAGGGAGCGGTTATTGGTCTGGGGATCGGTCATGGTAAAGCGCAGGATCTTCCCGTCCGGCGACCAGCGGAGGTCGCTAGACCTTCCCGCTGTTGTCAAGAGCCGTCGCGGTTCGCCCCCATCGCTGTTCGCCAGAAAAATCTCGTTCTCCTTGGAGTAGGCGATCATCCTCCCGTCCGGTGACCACGCCGCGCTGTGACCTTCCAGGTCGCCTAATCGGCGAGCCGAGCCACCCAGCACAGCCAGAGTCCAGAGGGGTGCCTCGGGAGTTGATTCATTTAGGAAAGTAGGCAGCAGAAGTTCCGATCCGTCGGGTGAGATATCGTACAAGTAGCGCCAGCCAACGTCCCCCAATGATAATGAGGTCGTTATGGGGACCGTCTCACCGCCTGTTACGGAGGTTTGCACCAGGCCCAACTGGCGGTCCAGGAAATAGAGCCGCATGCCGTCCGTGACCACGCCGCTTTTGGGCCGGTTGGTATTGGTGAGCTGGACAGTTCGCAGCACGCGCGGCGGGGGCAGGGGGCGCACGAGCTGATATCCAAGAATTGCCATGATGGCGAGAAGAGCGACGCCGGATAGTGCTGCCCAGGAGTGCCATCGACGATGCGGGCGGGTTCCGCCAACCTCCCCGGAAGCACCCCATGGAGAAGCGGTGGCCCCCGTGCGGCCGGAATCCGAATCACGTTTGAGGCGCTTCAGGTCCGCGCGCAATTCTGCGGCGCTCTGGTAGCGCAACTCGCGGTCCCTTTCGAGTGCCTTGTTAATGACCTCGGCGAGTTTGACGGGCAACTCCGGATTAAATTGGATGGGCGAGATGGGCCCCTTGTTCAGAATCCCGTCAAAAATGGCAGCCGTGGTGTTTCCCGCGAATGCTTGACGTCCGGTGGCCATCTCGTAGAGCACGACGCCCAGGCTGAAGAGGTCCGTGCGCGGGTCGAGTTCCAATCCCAGCGCCTGCTCGGGCGACATGTAGGCCACCGTTCCCATGGCCGTCCCCGGGCTGGTCAGGTGTTCTTCCGCCACCCCTATCGTCGGCATGTCGGCCGCCGCCGCGGCGTCGCCCACCAACGCATATTGCGCAGAGAGCTTGGCCAATCCGAAATCCAGGATTTTGGCCTGTCCACGGTCGGTCACAAAGATGTTGGCCGGCTTGATGTCCCGATGGAGGATGCCCTTCGAGTGCGCCGCGTCCAGCGCGTCGGCTAGCTGGACGCCCAACTCCAGGATCTCCCCGAACTTGCAGGGCCTGGCGTCGATTCGGTGCCTTAGCGTCACTCCCTCCATGAATTCCATGGCGATAAAAGGCTGGCCCTCGTGCTCGTCTATATCGTGGATCGTGCAAATGTTGGGATGGTTGAGGGCGGAGGCGGCCTGAGCCTCGCGCCGGAAGCGCTCCAGGGCTTGAGGGTCCCTGGCGAGCCCCTCGGCTAGGAATTTCAGGACCACGAAGCGGCGCAGCTTGGTGTCTTCCGCCTTGTACACCACGCCCATGCCGCCACCCCCGAGCTTTTCCAGCACGCGATAGTGAGAAATTGTCTGCCCGATCATGGATGAATGGCTAAGAGATGATTAGCAACCTTGCCCCAGCGGAAATCATTATAGATTGAAGGGAAAACCAAGTCAAAACGCCAGCGATACACCATAGCTTGATAGCATTTTCCTGCTCGGTTACCTCCGCCGGGGAGGAAGAGAGTTTCGGGGGAATCAGCCAGGAGCTGTCGCAACCCATCCTCATGGGGGGTGGGGTCCGATACCCTCTCGCAGCTCGTCATGACCGTGGACTACCCCGCCCGTCGCCTGTTTGTTCGCCATTATGACGTCTGGTGTCTTGACCTGCACCGCTCCCCCCGCCTGGGCGTGCGCGGGGGGATAGGGCGAAGCCCGGCAAGGTCCCCGGGAGCGGCAAAACCTAGATCGGCGAGAGGCGACCACCTGCCGATGTCGATCTTTCGCTTTTAATTCCTTGCCTGCTGAGTAAGAATACAGGTGCCTTTGGCTATGCTTCAGGAAGGCCTTAGTGCCCATGATCGACTTTTGAGCATGAACTTCAACATCGCACTGCCATTTTATGAGAATGCCATGCGCAACCCCGAGCGGCTTGCGCTCTCGGTGGACCAGCGCGATCTCAGCTATGGCGAGCTGGCGGCCCTGAGTGAGCGTATCGCCGCATGGCTGGAACAGAGGTCCGCTTCCGACGTGAAGCGTGTGGGAATACTGGCTTCGCGAAGCTGGGTGGCCTATGCTGGACTTCTGGGCGCCTGCTGGGCGGGCGCGGCGTATGTTCCTCTCAACCCCGACTGGCCCGAACAAAGGCTGCTCAAGATATTGGAGACGACCGAACTCGGGGCGCTGGTGGTGGACGGTCGAGGCTCTAAACTTTTCTCAGCTCAATTCCTCTTCCACAGTCCCAAACATATCCTGGCCCCGGGCAGTGGCCGGTCATATGCGCTGGGAACATTGCCGCCTGCGGTGCACGTTGCCGGTTTCGACGCGCTGCCACCGCCGGACCCTCGCCATCTCCCCAAAACACTTGATGAGGCCGACCTCGCGTACATCATGTTTACTTCGGGCACCACGGGCTTGCCTAAAGGCGTAATGGTCTCCACCGGGAATGTCTCCTCTTTCCTCTCCGCCATGCAAGAGTGGTACCCGTTCAGCGCGCAGGATCGCGTCTCGCAAACTTACGAGCTCACTTTTGACCCGTCGGTTCTGGACATGTTCACTACCTGGTTTGCAGGTGCGTCTCTACATGTGGTTCCGGCCGGCCAATTGATGGGGCCATCGCGATTCATCCGGGAGAAGGCGCTCACCTCCTGGTTCTCCGTACCCTCGACCGTGGCGCTCATGCGAAACATGAAAATGCTCACAGCCGGAGCTTTCCCCTCCATACGTTATTCGATCTTCTGCGGTGAGCCGCTGGCTGCGAGCTCCGTCGAGGCGTGGCAGAAAGCCGCTCCCAACAGTGTGATTGACAATCTCTACGGGCCAACTGAGGCCACCGTTGTTTGCATCGGCCAGCGGTGTAGAACGCCGCTCGTGGTGACAGAAGGCCGCGGGACAGTCGCAATTGGGAAGCCCTTCGCCGGGATGGATGCCGCGATTGTGGATTCATCCCTCCATTTTCTTTCCGGCGAAGAGAGTGGTGAGTTGATTCTTTCCGGCAAACAGATCGCCAGGGGATATTTTAAGGATGAGCAAAGGACTGCCGCGCGCTTTCCCTCCATCAACGGCAGGGTTTGGTATCTGACGGGGGACTTGGCCTGCCAGGACGCTGAGGGGAGATTTCACCACCTGGGGCGGACGGACAACCAGGTAAAGGTGCTCGGCAATCGGGTGGAACTTGAGGAGGTCGAGGCGCATTTACGCGAGATCTGCGCACAAGAACCAGTGGCGGCGGTGGCTTGGCCTGTTATCAACGGCTGCGCGGAAGGGATCGTGGCTTTCGTGGCAGGTGGCACAATCTCGGCGGTGGAAATCCGCAAGGGAATGCAGGCGCGAGTGCCGAAGTACATGGTCCCGACTCAGGTGCGGTTCCTGGAAAGATTGCCACTGAGCGCAAGCGGCAAGACCGACCGGAAAGCCCTGACCGTAATGCTCTCGGAAGAGCTGGCATGACCGCTGCTGCTGATCCCACCCGCCCGGCGCCGGTCCCCACGCGCGCGCCTGTTCTGTGGGGTTTTCGCCTTATCCCGCGAATTGAGACGTACCCAAAGGTGGTGTCGTTCGCGCAGACGGACGTCGGAAAGATCGCGCTTCTTGGGATCTTCGCTATCGGGCTTTGGTACTCGCATCCGGTCTGGCAAGTTCTGATCGTATTGCTCGCGGTTATCACTTTGCTTCCGCGGTACCGGCGGATGGTGCTGACCCTCGGAACCCTGTTTTGGGCCTTTGGTATATTGTGGCAATCGACGGATCCTCCGTTGCTGCTGCCGGTTGCGATGGTGCTGATTCTGGCGGCGCTGCTGTTTTGGGCGGCGATCCGGTTCCGCCACTCATGGGTCGGGCGCAGACCCGTCGCCTGCTTGCTCATGGGCTTCGCACTCTCGGTTCTCGCGGCCAGTTACCTGCCCAAGGGAGGACATCTTCACACTGCGTCTTGGGCCTTTCTGACTGCGGCGGGGGCGTATCTTTGGTTCATAGCCTACTCTATTCTGGACGCCGGTTCGAAAAGTCGCGATCCCTTCGTTCTGCAAGTTGGAACTTATCGCCCTTTCTGGGGAGGGTCGAATACTCCGTTCGTCAAGGGTGCGGCCTATCTTCGCCGCATCGAGGCGCACAACCCGGAGCAGCTTGCGGTGGCACAACTCAAGGGCCTCAAGCTGCTGGCGTGGTCCGTGATATTGGATCTCTTTCTGCGAAAAGCTTTTGTGCCCATGGTTTATGGGCATCTCGGAGTTCCGGAATTCTCCCAGTTGTTCCAGTTCAGCGTTCAGCGGGGTTCTTTTCCGTGGTACGTCGGCTGGGCCAGTCTGATTGCACACTTTTTGGAAGATCTGCTGAGGCTTTCTATCTCCGGGCACCGTATCGTTGCATCGTGCCGGATGGCGGGCTTCCTGGCGCTGCGAAACACTTGCCGGCCACTCCAATCGCGCTCCATCGCGGAATTCTGGAACCGCTACTTTTACTATTTCAAGGAATTGCTCGTCGATTGTTTCTTCTACCCAACTTTCATGCGCTATTTCAAGCGTCACCCGCGTTGGCGTTTGTTTGCTGCCACTTTCGCGGCGGCCTGCTTCGGAAACGCTTTCTACCACTTCTTTCGTGATCTGCGTTACATTGAAGATAGCGGCTTCTGGATAGCCCTGGCCGGATTCCAAGCCTACATCTTTTACACCGTAGTGCTGGCCGTAGGAATCGGCATCTCACAACTCAGGCAGCGGCGCGCGGAAGCCACTGGTTGGATCCCGGGTCGGATGGCGCCGGCTTTTTGTGTTGCTGGCTTTTTTTGCATTTTGAGCGTTTTCGACTGGACGGACAAACGATACCCGATTCAAGAGTGTTTTCGGTTTCTGGCTCATCTCTTCAACCTGACCTTTTGAGGAATGAATGGAACGGAAAGCGGCAATTCGCGAATTTGTTGGGGAACTGCTGGCCCGCAAAGGGGATACGCAGCCTTTCTCCGATCAGGCGTCGTTGCTCCTGAGCGGCAGGCTGCAATCCATCGACGCTGTCGAACTAGCAGTTTTCTTGGAACAAGAATTTGCCGTGGATTTCGCAAGCCTGGGATTCGACCAGGAGATGATCGACACCCTTGATGCGATCAACTCTTTGGTGGAGGGCTCTCTAAGAGCGGCCAAACCGTAAGCGCCGCGGCCGGAGATCTCAGTTGTGAGACGCGCCAATCCTTGGGTGACTTCCCTCCTGCGGATCAAATCACAACTTGCCTACCGAAAAGTCTCCATCAAGACGATCTGCCCGAGCTTGACAACACGAAGGATGAGAATCTCCAGGCAATTCCCCTGCCTAATCCGGGAGGAGTAGGGCATGGTCGACAGGCGCGATCGGCCCCGTGCGCATCCCTCCCAGCCCCCTCTTCACCGTTGGGAGGGTTCCGCTTTCACAGCCGGGAATGGTCATATCCTGAGAATTTGGCGCCTCTCAGGCGTACCATTTACGCGCCGCGCGGCTCCGCAGGACTCAATTCGGGTGCCGTTCGTGGATGGTGGGGGCGGCGGAGAAGGTTTCCAGCAGGGCGATCAGGTCTTTGCTGCGGATGGGTTTGGCGATATAGGCATCCATGCCCGCGGCCAGGCAGCGTTCCTGGTCGCCGCGCATGGCGTGGGCGGTCATGGCGATGATGGGCAAATGTCCACCGCTGCTCTGTTCGCGCTCGCGGATGGCCGAGGTAGCCTCGAACCCATCCATTTCGGGCATCTGCACGTCCATCAGCACCACATCGAAGCTCTCGCGGTCGAAGGCGGCGAGGGCTTCGCGTCCGTTGGTGGTCACCGTCACCGTGTGTCCGTGCTTTTCCAGCAGGCGCTCGGCGAGTTTCTGGTTGACGGCGTTGTCCTCCGCCAGCAGCACGTGGAGCTTACGCTTCTGCTCGTGTAAGGCGTGCGGGGTGATGAGCGCGTCCGAGCGCACGCCGGAGCGGGACGTCCCCAGAGCGTGCACCATGCAGTCGAGCAACTCCGCCTGGCGGATGGGCTTGGTGAGGTAGGCGGCCAAGCCCAACTCCCGGCAACGGGCCGCGTCGCCGCGCTGTCCGGCCGAGGTGAGCAGGATGATTTTGGCCTCGGTGGAGGGATGGCGACTCCGCCGGAGGCGCTCGATCAAAGTGAAGCCATCCATGTTGGGCATGTGGAAATCGGTGAGGATAAAGGCGAAGGGTTCCGCGGACTGCCGCACGCACTCCAGCGCCGCCGCCCCGCTCTCCACCAGGGTGGGGTGCATTCCCCAGTGGCTCAGCATCTCCTGCAGGAGGCGACGGTTGGTGGCGTTATCGTCGACCACCAGCACGGCCAGTCCCGCCAAGGCCAGGGTGGTCAGAGCCTGGGGCGGGTCCGCGGCCTTGCCCAGACCCATACTCGCCGTGAAGTGGAAGGCGCTGCCTTCTCCCTCGACGCTTTCCACCCAAATCCGGCCGCCCATCATCTCCACCAGGCGCTTGGAAATGGTCAGTCCCAGGCCAGTGCCTCCGAAATTGCGCGCCGTCGAGCCATCGGCCTGGGAGAAAGCGTCGAAGATGAGCTTCTGCTTTTCCGGCGCGATGCCAATGCCCGTGTCTTGCACCACGAAATGCAGCCGGACCTGATCGAGCCTCCGCGATTCCAAGGTAACCTTGAGGCCCACTTCCCCCTGGGAGGTGAACTTGATGGCGTTGCCAATAAGGTTGACGATGATTTGGCGCAAACGGCTGGGGTCGGCCACCATCACCTCGGGCACTCCGGGGCGGAAATCGCAGGTCAGCTCCAGACCTTTCTGGTGGGCGCGCAAGGCCAGGGTTTTTAGGGTCGGCGCCAGACTTTCTTGCAGGCGGAACTCGATGGACTCCAGCTCCATCTTGCCCGCTTCGATTTTGGAGAAGTCGAGGATGTCGTTGATGATGATGAGCAAAGACTCGGCGGAGGACTTGACCATGTGCGCGTAATCAAGCTGCTCGGCGTTGAGGCCGGCGTCCAGCAGCAATTCGGTCATGCCAATCACCCCGTTCATCGGCGTGCGAATCTCGTGACTCATGTTGGCCAGAAACTCGCTCTTGGCCTGGTTCGCCGCTTCGGCCGCTTCCTTCGCTTTTTCCAAGGCGGCTTCAGCCCGCTCTCGTTCCGCTCGGGTGCGCAGGGCGACGACGCCGTACGCCAGGTTGTTGGCTAGTTTCTTCAACTGGTCGGCTTCCTCCGCGTCAAAGGCATCGACTTCGGGTGCGTAGATGGCGAGCGCGCCCAACGTCTGCCCATCGGATTTCAGGGGAAGTCCAATAACGGACGCAAAACCGCAACGGATGGCTTCCTGGCGCCAGGGGATGAAAGCTGGATCGGTTGCCACGTCCCGGGTCAGGCAGGCGGTTCCAGTCCTGATTGCACTGCCGGCTGGACCGCGGCCCCGCTCCGTATCAGCCCAAGAGACGTGGGCCAAGTCCAGGTATGCTTGTTGACCCCCGAATTGGGCAACCACGCGAACGGTTTTGTGCTCGTCCTGCTCGGCGTAACCTACCCAGGCGAGGCAATAGCCGCCGACCTGCACAATAACCTCGCACACCTCGAAGAGCAGTTCCTGTTCGTCCACGGCGCGAACCAGCGCCTGGTTGCATTGGTTGAGCGTTTGCAGCGCCCGGTTAAGCCGGCCCAGCGCCACTTCGGCCCGTTGGCGCTGGCGAATATCCTCCTGCAACTCGGCCGTGCGTTGCTCGACGGTCAAAATCAGCTCGCCCTCCCGCGCCCGCATCTGCTTGGTGCGAAGCCAGTGCGCCCCCACCGCCGCGAGGCATGCCAGCAGCGCGCACAGGCAATAGAACCAGTAGGTCTGGTAGAAGTGGGGCTTGAGGACGAATCCCGTCGAGGCGCCTTCCAGGTTCCACACCCCATCGTCATTCGCAGCCATGACCCGGAAACGGTATTTACCCGGAGGAAGGTTATTGTAATAGGCCACGCGGCGCGAGCCCCCATCCACCCAATCGCGGTCGTAGCCCTCCAGCTTGTACTTGAACTGTACGCGGGAGGGAATCAGCAGGCTCAAACACGTGTAGTGAAACTCGATCTTGTCTTTGCCGGGGGGGAGATGAAGGTCGTTCTGGGGAGGAAAGGGGGCGCCGTCCACCACCACTTCTTCAATCACCACGGGAGGGATCAAATCGTTGTGCATCAGATGGCGGGGGTCAATGATCACGATACCTTTCTTGGTGGTGAACCAGAGCTTGCCATCGCTGGTTCGCGCGGCGGCGGGTTGTGCGCCGGGGTTGTTACCCTCGCTGGTCTTCATGCCGTCGTCGGTTCCGTACCGGGTGGCTCGAACGGTGGAAACGCGCCCGTCGGCAAAGTCGTCCAAATCTTTACGGGCGGCCCTATAGATGCCATTCGAGGTGCTGACCCAGAGATTGCCCTCATCGTCAGCGAGCGCGGACGTGGGATAGTCATCAAAGAGCCCATCGCGTTTGGTGTAGTGGGTCACGCGGCCACTGGCGATGTCGAATCGGGTGAGCCCCGGGATGCGGCCGCCGAGCCAGAGGCTTCCCTGCCGGTCATCGGATATGGAGGTGACGGTGAAAGCGACCTGTTTCTGCCACGCGGTGTCGGGCGATTCGCCCGGAGCGAATTTGAAAAGGCCCAAGACCGTGCCAAACCACATTATGCCCGCTCGATCGCGGTATATGGCGAACGTATAGTTGCCGGGTCGGGAAAGCGGCGTGGTTTTCCCGCCAAAGGTGAGCGGCTGAACCTCGCCGTTCTTGAATCGCAGGACCACTCTTTCATCGGTGGCAACGATCAGACCCTCATCGTCCTCACCGATGGAGGAAATCCAATGCTGCGATAAGCGCCCGCGCGCTGGATACTGGGTGAATCTTCCGTCGCGGTATCGCGACAAACCACCGGCGGTTCCCAGCCAAAGGCTGCCGTCTTGGCTTTGCAATAATCCTATGGCGTAGGGGTTGGGCAAGCCATCTTTGGTGGTGATGGGTGTGACGACGCCATTCTTGATGCGCGCCAGACCTCCGCCGGAACAGAAGACGTATACGCTGCCATCGCGAGTTTGAATGAGGTTCGCCGTTTCGTTGGCAGGAAGTTTCTCCTTGGTCGTGAGCGCCGTGAATTTGGTATTGCGGAAGCGGTCCAACCCGCTGGCCGTCCCCACCCACAGGCTGCCTTCCCGATCCTCATACAGGGCCAGCACGCTGCCATTGCTCAGGCCATCCAGCGAGCTAAACGACGACACTTCACTGCCCGCGAGGCGCACCAGGCCGCTGGCGCCGGTCCCCACCCAGAGGTTTCCGTCATGGTCCTCGAGAGTGGCGTTCACCTGCCCGCGAATGGCGCGGGGGACGATCCGCGTCGGAACGCGTCCGCCGGGAGGAAGCCGAAAGAGGCCATCCGTCGTACCAATCCATAAACTGTGCGCAGGATCCTCAACCAAAGAGCTAGCCGCACCGGCATTGCCCACGTCCCAAAAGGTCGAGAGGACGCCGCCATCATAGCGGTAGAGCCCACGGAAGCCACCGACCCACAATGCTTGGTTGTCTTGAAGGAAAGCATTGATCAAACTGGTCCCGCGCCGGACCTCCTTCATGGCGCCATCCCGAAAAACATAGATGTAGTCATCCGATCCGATGAAGACATCATGTTCCTTGGACTCAAAAATGAGCCGAATGTCTCCGTCCGGAAGCGGGCCTACGGGGCGGTAGTCGGAGAAAACCTGGTTTTTGCAAATCAGTGTTCGCGAAGTCGTGCGCGCCAGCAAATCACCGTCGGCGCCGAGGCAAATCGCCCGCACCGGTTCGTTCACCGCATGGCCTGCCACCACCGGCTCCACGAGCACAAAGCGCACCCCGTCAAACCTCACCAAACCCGCCGAGGTCCGCAGCCACAGGTATCCTTCACGCCCCTGAAGGATTTGGTATACCGCTTCGCCCGGGAGGCCATTCTGCGAAGTCCAAACATCGTGCCCGTATTGATCGATCTGCTTGGCCCGGTCGAGCGCCAGTGTGCGACAGGTAGCTCCTATCATCGTGAAAAACAACAGGATGGACGCTGTACCGCCAAGCCGCCGCCACAAATTCCGTGGCCGTCGCGAATCCTTCCCGTCCTTGAGTCCTGAATTCATACAGTCCGCTGCGAAACATTACTTCATCTTGTGTTATCGGCACAGGCGCGGAGTGTCTTTAGCTGAGTGGGCAGGGTAGTACTTCGGTACTGTTTACCAATCAGCATCCCCTAAGTTAATCTGAACCCGGCGGCGGCAATATCCGCGGGGCGATTTGGCAACGAGCTTCCGGTTCAAGGAACCAAAAGGTCGCGACACTTGGACCCACAATTTCCGCTTGGGCTGGAGCATAGCGCCCCTGGCGAATGAAGCTGTGACAAAATCCCGCCGTAGCGGCGCCGATTTCTTCGCAGCCTCGCAACCCTGGGAAAGGGCCGGCTGGACACAGCACCCGCCCACGCGTAGACTTTGCTTTCGGGACGGCGGATAAGCAAAAGCGAGGAGAGCAAACTGATGCGAGCCCCTCAGCACGCGATTCGGTGGGGAGTAGTGTTGCTTTGCCAAATCGTGGCGTGGTTGCTTCCCCCCTGTGCCCCCGCCGCACCGACCGACACGTCCTCCGCCGTTCCTTCCACGTTGCAAACCATTCGAGAGGTCTTCCAGCGCAACAAGGAGCAAGCGCAGAAGAGCTACCCCGTGCGTTTGCGAGCCGTGGTCACCTATTCCGATAGGGAATGGGGCATCCTGTTTGTTCAGGATGACACCGGGGGGGCTTACCTTAACGTTCACGGCATAACCCAAGCTTTTCCTCTCGGCGCGCAGGTTCAGGTGGAGGCCGTAACGGGAGGAGCAGACTTGTCAGCGGTGCTCCTGCACCCGAAGATAAAAGTTTTGGGACGCGGGCAAATGCCGCCGCCGGCAAAATGGACCCTACGGGAACTCGATGGCTTGGTGGCCAGCAGCCAATGGGTGGAGACCCGCGGCGTCCTGCGGCCCACCAACCAGCCCTGGGAACGCATCAGCTACCGGCTGGTGGATGGCCCGGTGGAGGCGGTGATTGTCGTACCGCAGCCTGATAATGCGGATGCGGAGCGATTGATTGGCTCTACCGCCAGGGTACGCGGCGTATGCGGCGACCTCATCGGCGCCGACGGGAAACGCATCGGAGTGCAGCTCTTCGTTCCCAACACCGACAACATCATCATCGAGGATCGCGCCCCGTCCGACCCGTTTGCCTCCTCCCCCCGTCCCATTGGAACCCTCACCAACGCCGACGCGGAGCCGCGCCTGGTTCACTTGCAGCACGTTCGCGGCGAGGTGACGTGGGGCAGCCCGGGAACGTTCTTTCTCGCCGATATGTCCGGCGCCATTTGCGTCCAAGGTAAGAAGACGCTGGTGGGCCATGCGGGCGAGATAGTGGATGTCGCCGGTTTCCCCACGCTGGGTGAATACGGCCTTTCCCTGGCGGATTCACAGGTGCGGCGGGTTACCGATGCGCCGGCGGGGGAAAGAGCCGCGCCGCTCCGGCTCTCCGCCGCCGAGGTGCTCAAGGCCTCTATACATGGGAGGCTGGTGAAGCTCCAAGCGCGGCTGATCGGGCATACGGAAGACGCCACTCAGCATATCTTTTTGCTGCAAGACGGCCAGGTGCGGTTCAGCGCCGTTCTGCCCAAGGTGAGCGCCGGTGCGCGCGTGGCCAGCCTTCCCAACGAGTCGAATTTGGAGCTGACCGGCGTGTCTGTGATCGGCGACGCAACCCCCCAGCAGCCCAGGTCGCTCCTGATCCTCATCGAGTCTCCCGCCGACCTGGCACAGATCGAGGGCAACCGGCTGTCGCCGATTGCGCTTTGGATCGTGGGGGCCGTCGCCCTGCTCGCGATCATCTCCCTGGTGTGGATCGGGCTACTGCGGCAAAGGGTAAGGGAGCAAACCGCCACCCTTCGCGCCCGGCTGGAGCGCGAGGCGGAGCTGGAATCAGTGTACCGCCGCCTCTTTCAGCGTAACCTTGCCGGCGTTTCCCGCACTTCGCTCGGCGGCCGCATTCTGGACTGCAACCCCGCACTGGCCACCATGTTCTGCTATGCCCGCCGCGAGGATCTTATCGGCCAGGAGATTGTGGGAACCCACATTTCGCCGGCTGATCATGAAGCGTTCGTGGCGCAACTGACGGCCGAAAAGGAGATCAGCAACCGGGAGATGCGCCTTCGACGCCGGGATGGCAACGAGCTCTGGGTCCTTGAAAATGCCAACCTGGTCCAGGACGCCGACAGCTCCGCCAGCGTCATCGAGGGCACGCTTTTGAATATCACTGAGCGCAAGCAGGCCGAGGAAGCACGCCGGGAAAGTGAAAAGTTATTTCGGGGCGCCTTCGACCAGGCCACCACCGGTATGCTCGTGACTGCCACCGACGGCACTCTGACCAAGGCCAACTCGGCGTTTTGCGCCATCGTGGGCTATGCGGAGGCCGAACTTCTGCAACACAAGTTCGTGGATTTTATCCACCCCGAAGATCGCGGGGCATACCAGGAGTTGGCTTGGCGGATGCTCGCCGGCGAAGTCGCTGCGCCCCGGGCGGAAAAGCGCTACGTGCACAAGTCCGGAAGCATCGGTTGGGCTGAGATTAGTCCTTTTCTGATTCACGACTCCGCGGGCCGGCCCCTCTATTTCATCATCCATGTGGCCGACATCACTCAGCGCCGGCAGATTGCCACTCAGTTGCAGCGCGCCAGAGACGCCGCGGTGGCGGCGAGCACCGCCAAGAGTCAGTTCCTGGCCAACATGAGCCACGAGATTCGCACGCCCATGAACGGCATTCTGGGCATGGTGGATATGGCGCTGGAAACCGATCTGACCCGGGAGCAGCGCGAGTACCTGGGAATGGCCAGGGCATCGGCCCACGCCTTGCTCGGTGTGATCAACGACGTCCTGGACTTTTCCAAGGTCGAGGCGGGAAGGATGGATCTTAATCCCATCCCCTTCAAGTTGTGCGAGCACCTGGCACGGTGCGTGAAGCCCCTCGCTCTGCGGGCTCACCAGAAAGGCCTGGAGATTACCCTTGATATTCACCCCGACGTGCCGGATGAGGTCATTGCGGACCCTATTCGCTTGCAGCAGATCCTCATCAATCTGGTCGGTAACGCCGTCAAATTTACCGAAGAAGGGGAGGTGGGGCTGGAAGTGGAAGTCAAGTTCCGGGATCCCGAGCAGGCGGAACTGCACTTCGTAATCCGCGACACGGGCATTGGAATCGCTCCCGAAAACCTCAAGATCATCTTCGACCCCTTTTCTCAGGCCGACAGTTCGACGACGCGCCGATTCGGGGGAACCGGCCTGGGGTTGACCATTTCCTCACGCCTGGTGGAGATGATGCACGGCCAGATCTGGGTGGAGAGCCAGCCGGGGAAGGGTAGCAGCTTCCACTTCACCGCCTTGTTGGCGTTGGCGGGGAGCGAAGCACCTGGCCAAACCCTGGAGACACCGAACCTGGATGGGGCCCCGGTGCTCGTTGTCGATGACAATTCCACCAGCCGACGCGTTCTGGGGGAAATGCTCAGCCGGTGGGGAATGAAGCCCTCCCTTGCCGCCAGCGGCCCGGAGGCCCTCACACTGCTTTCCCGGGTGGATGAAACACCAGCTTCCCCTGCGCTGCTCCTGCTTGACGCGGACATGCCGGGAATGGGGGGCTTTGAGCTGTTTGTGCGAATCCGTAAGCAAACCGATCTGGGCGCGCGCACGATCTTGATGCTGACAGCGACGGGCCAGCATGACGGCGCGATCCGCTGCCAGGAATTGGGGATTGCGGCATACCTGGTCAAGCCCATCCTTGCCGGTTCGTTGCTGGAAGCGCTGCGAAACCTCATGGTATCGGCCAGTGAACCCGCCGGCCCGAACCATTTGCTGTCGCCGCACCTTCGTCGTGAAAGCCCGCGTCAACTGCGGGTCCTGCTGGCCGAGGACAGCGAGGTGAATCAGGTGCTTGTCGCCCGCATGATTGAGAAACGCGGCCACCAGGTTCGCGTTGCCAACAACGGGCGTGAGGTGCTGGAAGCCCTGGCAAGGAACCCCTTCGACCTGGTCCTTATGGATGTACAGATGCCGGAGATGGACGGATTTGAGGCGGTCGCCGCCATCCGCACCCAGGAAAAACGCACGGGCGCGCATCTTCCCATTATCGCCATGACCGCCCACGCCCTGAAGGGGGATCGCGAAAGGTGCCTCAACGCGGGAATGGATGGTTACATTGCCAAGCCCATTCAGGCCAAGGAATTGTTTGAGCTCATCGACATGATTTGTCCCCAAGCTCCCGAGAATCTAAGCCAGGGGGCGTAGTGTCCGGGCGGTGGTGCGCGCGAAATGCTAAAACGAACCCGCGACCGCGGGCGGGTGCAAAAAGCCATCGCCCCGCATCGCGCCATCTGAAATCTAACCCGCGGAGCATCATCGCACAGTCTTTAAGTGTTACCCGCCAGGCATGTGGGTGACGTGGTGAGTCGAGCATCAAAAAGAAACTGGCGGAAGATAATTTGTTTTCGCTACCCATCGGCCAAGGGGGCGGAAAAGCGGCGCGCCTTGGATGAGTCTTGTGCCCACTGAGATTATCCGCGCGCGCCTGCGATGCGCCGGCTGATTTCCGCCCCTCCCACCGGGTGTTACCCCAACCGCGACCTGCTAAAAAGTGGCGTTGATGGTGTAGGGGCCAGCCGTACCGCTTATGTCCCCACTACCATCCGCGTTAGCATTGACGGTTATGTTCAGCATGTAGGTTTGCCCATCCGCCGAAAACCCTCCACTTATGGTCATCGTCATCGTATCGGCGGGATAGTCGTAAGTTCCGTTAATATCAACCAGCGGAGTGGAGTTAATGGTGGGCCCCTCGCAGGTCCAACCGCTTATCGAAACTTGAATTCCTATCGACAGGTATGCCGAAGTCGGGGTTCCCGTACCCGTCAGCTCTCCGGCAATATCCATGGAACCTCCGGTCTCACACGTGTAAGGAACATTGAAATTATCGCTGAAAGTACACACCGTGTCGTCGGAGTTGCATTGTACGACTATTTGTTGTGGAAGGACCTTCGCATGGCGAGCCGACGAGGCTTTCAGAATGCGAGCCCGCATGTTTTTCAGAATGCCTTCCGGCCTGTTTTTCGCCGTCGCCGTGACGTCAAGCGCATCCGCGCCTGCCCCTGCAATTAATGCCACGAAATCCGTTACCTGTGCCTCGGACAGACTGTTGATGAACGCACTGGCGCCACCATTACCACCACCCGCGCCGCAGCCCATCAGGAATATTCCTATACCCACGATGAGTATAAGTGCCGGGACATACCTAGCGAGCCTTTTCATGTCGCTTTCTCCTTTCGGCTTCCTTTTGATCCTTGACCATCTATACCCCCTTGATACGCTTCTTTCCATTTGTGTCAAGGTCTTCGAGGCTCCCCAAGCCCTTTTGTTACATATGTGCTAACAAATGGGCGGTTTGGTCAAGCCGGCTGCCGGTCTCGCCAATTCAGCCGCACAATTATCTTAACGTCTAATATGCTGGACGTTACGTTACCCTTTCCTTCCGTTAGTCGCAGTGCTACCAACCAGGGCGTATTGTCCCTCCAATCGTCACGCCGCGACTCGCTCAGCCCGTTCCGTCGATCGGACTGGAGGAAGCTCCACTAGCTCGAAGTTCGGGGTTCGGGGTGCAGGAAAGAAGATTCCGAATGCCTAAGCTCGGGTCCCATGTCCGGAGGCCGCCGATCATGGGGCAGCTTGCGACAATCGCGAATCGCAGATTACGCAATGACTCGATGAACCGATGGCTCGATGGCCCATTAGCCCGATCTAGGCAAATGTTCCACGCATGGGAATGCTCAGCTTAACCCTGCCCCTGATCTTAGTTTCTGCTTCCAGCGTGTGGGCGCAGAAGATCACGGTGGAATTTGACTCGGCTACCAATTCAGCAAGTTCAAAACCTTCGCCATCCGTGATGGGCAGTATTTGCGCGACACCAGCACGCGCTCCCTGGTCTGGCGCGCCATCGCCTCCGTGGAGAACAACGACCCCAGCAAGCTGGCTGGGTCAAATGCGATAGCAAGCTACACGCATTCCAAAGCTTCGCTCCGTGGGCCCACCGGCTGCGCATTGACCTTGCCCCGGGTGCATGTTAACTAGGGTTTCGCGCCTATGCGTTTCTCCCACGCTTCTTGTTCGGATTTTCCCCAATGGCAAACAATGATGATGTTGCCGTCCGGGTCAGCAAGCGTGATTTCACCGCTGGGCATGTACCCCGGGTAGTTGATGGGGGGCAATTTGACGCCGCTCGCCAGCAGGTGCTCGCGCAGGCCGGTTAAGTCCGGCGTGTACATGCACAGCATCACCGGATGGGTGGAATTCACCGGCCCCTCCGCCCGCAGGAACATCACCGCGCCGCCTTCGCAATGCAGCCGCGCCCACCCTATGGGATTCGCACCTTCCGTGTCCACCGTGACAAACCCCAAGAGCTCGTAGAACGGGATCGATTTCTCGATCTCCGCCACGTGCAGCATGGGGGTTGAATAGCTAACCTTCGCGGTCATGGGGCGCTCCCTGAAAGAAGTAGTGATACGGCCATCTTGGCCGAGCTGGCGCACAGGCGGGACGCCCGTGCCACGCGTTGAGCCCCGTGCGCCTGAAATCTCTTGCTTCACCAGATCACCCCCCGGCGATGGCGCCCACCACCAGAAAAGGCTCGGCGCCCTTCGCAACCGCGTCGGGCAGCGGAGCGTCGGCGGGCTCGTGGGACAGATCCTCCCCGCAGGCGAAGAACCTTATGAACGCCCGGCGCTTCAGCGTCACGTGGTCGCGCATTGTTCCGCACAGCACCGGATAGCGGGCCTCAAGCGCATCCAGCACCGAGCGCTGCGTGACTTGGCCATTGATTTCGAGGGTTACTTCGCCCTCGACGCGCGCCAGCGTGCGTAGATGTTGGGGGAGAACAACGCGTATCATTTTAGAACCCACCTCATAAGCGCTCGGTGCAACCGTAGGTGGTGTAACGGTAATGTCAGATCAATGACCCAATCACGCCTGACTAAGGCTGATTGGGGGACGATAGGAATCGAAAGGGGTATGTCTGCTTCGTTTCTCGCTGGTACACGCTTGGGCTGACTTCGAAAAAGACGTAAGGCGGCACGGTCTTATGGTTCTGGTCGAGGTTGCGCTTGGTTTCTTCGATTGGCACTGCAATGCTCGGGCCAGAATCACCCTCCAAGGCCAAGAAGGTGTGCTTTCTGTATGTGACTTCCGTAGCGTTGAAGCGAGCTTTTCCCGATTTGTCGGGGGTAAACGTAAATCGAGCCCCCGACTTGCTCCATCGGCCAGACTCCACCCAGATTCCCATGTGCTCACAAGTAGTAACCGTATAGCTCCCCTCCGGCGCGAGAGCGATATACATCGCATCGGTCCCGCCATCCGCTTTGAAGTATCTGGGATCTTCCGCGGCCGATAGGCCACCACAAACGATTGCGATTGCGACACACACCCTCGCGCATGTCATCGTGCTGCGATATTGACACGCATACGTGGCCAGGTCAACCCTACCCATTTGATGCTATAGCGAACCAGCTCCCGTAATCAGGCGATTATACAGCTTGCAATTCGCACTCACCATTCCAGACCAACCTTGGATCCTTTGATATTCTTTCGAGTGACCATGTCCATTTGAATTACGCCAGCGTCTGCACCTCAACCGAAAGCACGGCCGGAAGATCCCGAACAATAGGCGCCCAGTTGTCTCCGGCGTCGGGCGACACATACACCTGTCCGCCGGTGGTGCCGAAATACACGCCGCAGGAATCGAGTTGGTCAACGGCCATGGCGTCGCGCAACACGTTAACGTAGCAATCGCGCTGCGGCAGACCCTTGGTGAGCGGCTCCCACTCGTTTCCGCCCGCGCGGCTGCGATACACACGCAGTTTGCCTTCGAGGGGAAAGTGTTCCGAGTCGCTCTTGATGGGAACCACGTAAACGGTCTCCGGCTCGTGGGCGTGTACGTCAATGGCGAATCCGAAGTCGGTGGGCAAGTTCCCGCTCACCTCATGCCACAAATCTCCGGCGTTATCGCTGCGCATCACGTCCCAGTGCTTCTGCATGAAGAGGACGTCAGGCCGCGACGGGTTCATGGCGATATGGTGAACGCAGTGGCCCACCTCGGCCTTCGGGTCGGGAATGTATTCGGACCTCAGTCCCTGGTTGATGGGTTTCCACGTGTTGCCGCCGTCGTCGGTGCGGAAGGCTCCGGCGGCGGAGATGGCGATGTAGATCCGGCCGGGGTTGCTCGGATCAAGAATGATGGTGTGCAGACCCATTCCCCCGGCGCCGGGCTGCCACTGGGGACCGGTGCCGTGGCCGCGCAGCCCCGAGAGTTCATGCCACGTCTTGGCGCCGTCGGTGGAGCGGAATATCGCGGCGTCTTCCACCCCGGCGTAAACCGTGTCGGGATCGGTAAGCGAGGGTTCAAGATGCCAGACGCGCTTGAATTCCCAGGGATGCTGCGTGCCGTCGTAAAACTGGTGAGTGGTGAGAGGCTTGCCGGTTTCGGCAGTGGTGTCATAGACAAATTTGTTGGCAGGGGGCGGGGGCATGCTGCCTGCCGTGGGCAGCTTTTCCCCTCCCGGCACCTCCCACGTCTTGCCACCGTCGCTGGAGCGCTGGATGATCTGCCCAAACCAGCCGCTGGTTTGCGAGGCATAGATGCGATTGGGGTCGGCGGGCGAACCCTTGAGGTGGTACATCTCCCAGCCCGCAAAGTGCGGACCACTCACCTCCCACTTTTCGCGCTTGCCGTCCGCTGTCAGAATGAAAGCACCCTTCCGTGTGCCCACCAGGACTCGTACGCTGCTCATACTTCCTCTCCTTCCCAGGCTTCGCGCCCGCGTTGGGTGGCCGTTTCAATATGAACGGCACGATCAGACCTTCGTTAGGTCTGCGTAGAATTCCAACCAGCATCGCCCACTACACTGGCGTGCTGAATTCGAATAAGGAATTTAGAATTAGCCCGTGAATATCAAATGTACATCCCCTACCGGCTTGTGCGCAACCGAAATCCTGCCCTGGCCGAGCCCGCGCGCCACTTGACGGACAAGAGTGCGGTTCTTGGGGCAGTGATGGGGGAATCGTGATTCGGAATCCGGGGCACGGCCCTGGGAGGAGCCCCCTCCTTGCTTCATTGCAGTTTCCCTCATCTCGCCGGACTTCACCCGTGGAAGGACGAGTCCGACGAGGATATAATGCCGCACATGCTCCCGGCCGCACCTGATTGCGGACCGCAGAGGGAAACCCCGGAACGGGGTGGACGGCGAAGCAAGGCTCGCGCGCAAGGAGGATCGCACATGCCCCAATACGTTCTCGCACTGGATCAGGGAACCACGAGTTCACGGGCCATCCTGTTTGACCATGAAGGCCGCCCGCGCTATTCCGCCAGCCAGGAATTCATGCAGCATTATCCCCAACCCGGATGGGTGGAACACGATGCCACAGAAATATGGCAGTCGCAGCTCGCCGTGGCGGAGAAGGTTCTGGCGGAAGCCCACGCCGGCCCTAAGAATTTGGCGGCGCTCGGAATCACCAATCAGCGGGAGACGGTGCTGCTGTGGGATCGCGCCACGGGCCAGCCGCTGCACAACGCCATCGTGTGGCAATGCCGGCGGACGGCGGGGATTTGCGATCGCATCCGCGCCGAGGGTTTCGACCGCATCATCCAGGAAAAGACCGGCCTGGTAACCGACGCGTATTTTTCCGGAACCAAGATCGCGTGGCTGCTGGAGAACGTCCCCGGCGCGCGTGATAGGGCGCAGCGTGGCGAGCTTGCCTGCGGCACCGTCGACACCTGGCTCATCTGGCAACTCACGCGCGGGCGTGTGCACGCGACGGACGTTTCCAATGCCTCGCGCACCATGCTCTTCAACCTGCACACCCTGGCTTGGGACCCACAAATCCTGAACTACTTCGCCATCCCGCCGTCGCTTCTGCCGGAAGTTAAACCTTCGAGCGCCATCTATGGTGAGACGTCCTTGTTCGGCGCCTCCCTTCCCATCGCCGGCGTGGTGGGCGACCAGCAGGCCTCTCTTTTCGGCCAGCAATGTTTCCGCCACGGCATGGTGAAGAATACTTACGGCACGGGATGCTTTTTGCTGATGAATACCGGCACGGAAATTCCGCATTCCGAGTTCGGCCTGTTGGGAACAGTGGCCTGGGGACTCGAAGGCCGCACGGTATACGCGCTGGAGGGCAGCGTCTTTATTGCCGGGGCGGCCATCCAATGGCTGCGTGATGAAATGAAGATGCTGAGCGACGCCGCGGAAAGTGAAGCCTTGGCGCGCTCCGTGCCTGACACGCACGGAGTCTATCTGGTTCCCGCTTTCGTGGGTCTGGCTGCGCCACATTGGGACGCTTACGCGCGCGGAACCATTACCGGCATCACGCGGGGAGCCAATCGGGCGCACCTGGTGCGCGCGGCGCTCGAGGCCATTGCCTACCAGACACGCGGAGTGGTGGACGCCATGGCGCGCGACTCCGGTTTGCGCCCGGAGGTTTTGCGCGTGGATGGCGGCGCGGCACGCAATGATTTTCTCTGCCAGTTCCAGGCGGACATTCTGGGAATCCCCGTGGAGCGCCCGGAGACAACGGAATCGACGGCCCTGGGCGCCGCCTACCTGGCAGGCCTCGCCACGGGATTCTGGCAGGGTCAGGGTGAACTCGCCGCGCACCTTCGCTTGGGCCACCGCTTCGAGCCCGGCATGGACGTTGCCCGCCGCGAGGAATTGTACGCGGGCTGGGAACGCGCCGTAGAGCGTGCCAAGGGTTGGGCGAAGTGAACCCTCACCCCTCCGGCATCTGACGGACACGCATTATGAATTGACCCCCTCCGCCCTGGGGAGCGAGGTGGGATCGACATGCGTCCAACAGCAGCCGGTTCGGAAAACTCCAAGGCGAATGGCAAAATTCCGTCCGGGTTGTAGCACCCTTGCCCAAGGAGACAGGCAATGTTCAAGCGATTAATGATCATGGGAGGGATTCTCAATACCCTCTTCTTCCTTTTCCATGTTTACGTGGGCTACCGGATCCAACATCTCACTCAGCTCGCTGACCCCTATCGGAGCACCTTGTCAGGCTTTAACATCGCGGCGTCGCTCTTCATATTCTTCCTCGCCTATGCTTCGTTCCGGCATCAAAACGACCTCCTTGAAACCAAGCTGGGACACGCTGTGCTGGCGTTTGCTTCGTTACTTTACTTGTCACGAGCGGCAGAGGAGTTCATTCTTTTTAACTTCAGCCCGGCCCCGTTTTTTTCTTGCCTGCTCGTGGGAGCCATTTACGTCTGGGCGCTGGTGATCGCCACAAGAAGGGAAGACCCCGCCGCTACATAACCCCGCCTACCGCGTCACCGTCCTGCCGGTTGACCGTGAGGGCCTGCTGTTTTTTCTGTTTTGACTGACCACTGACAACTGACGACTGAAAACTCCTCTTCCGATGTGGGCGAATAACGAAACCGGTGTGTTGTTCCCTGTCGAACGAATCGCGGAAATATGCCAGTCGCGAGGCGTGCTGTATCACTGTGACGCGGTGCAAGCAGCGGGCAAGGTGGAGATTGACGTGCGGAAGGTTCCGGCGGACTACCTTTCGCTTACTGGCCACAAGTTTCATGTCCCAAATGAAATTGGCGCGTGAGACCTTTCCTGGTAGGCCTCGCCGCGCTACCGACTTGTCTTTTAGGCTGGGCTGGGCGAGACACCAAGGCGAATGGCTAATTGTGCCAAGCCAATTCCGTTCAGATACCATAAACCCATTGCGCGTGCGTAACTCTTGGCAGATGGATGATAATCGGAGGTGGTCCAGAATGCAAAAACGAGTGGCGCGAGGTGAGCCCTCCGATAAGTTAAGTTGTCCCCCGGGTCCGCCGCCCTGCGCAGCGCTCCACCGACAAAACAACGAAGATCGTTTTCCGAAATGAGATTATCGCGCGAGTATAGTTTTGCCTGACCAACAACCGAAACTCTTGCGCCCGCCGGAGCTGGACCCTTGTCCGCAGAAAACGATAGGTCCCGTGCCACAAAGTCCACGCCGCCGTCTCCAGGGCGTCCTGTCACTGCACTGGTACCTCCCATTGACTTTAGAACTTCTGCACAAAAGGCCTCAAATTCCTGGGAATTCTTATTCAGCAAAATGGTTAAGAAACTAGAAGCAGGGCTTTCAATGGTCTTTAGATAGCTCGTGCGCTCATCAAGGGAGAGCTTAAAGGTCGGCTCAACTCCGTCCTCAAGGAACTCCGTGCTGATTCTCTCAAGTGAGGAGATGATGCGGGGAAGCAGTGATTCGGCGATTTCGGCCCTTTCTTCAGGGGATTTCGAAGGCATTCTAACGCCTAATATCTCAATAGTGACATCTATCAGCGGCCGGAAGGCCGAGTTGCTCGCGTCCCTCGACAACCACAACGCTATCGTGTCAGGACTTATGGTTCCCATTGGAATCCACCAAGAGACGATCACGGTCGAGCAGTACCAGATTGACTCGATCCCGCAATGCCTGGACTGCACTAAGCTGATCAGTTGTGAACGAGCGCAAAACGTCTGGACTAAGTGCCGCGAGAATCCTTTCGGCATCTAAGACTGCGGGCAGCCATTCTTGTGGGTGTTCAGCTTCGAATCTGGCTTGAGCTTTAGTAAGGGAACCGCCGGGAGAACGGAACACAGCCATGGCGGTCCGATCATCAAGGATAGTTCCGAACTCTCTGACGCTCTTGGCCTCAGGGAGTTTGCGTTCGCCAAGTTCTCCGTTCTCCGCTGGCTCACCTACCATCCAGCCGTAGAATTCTCGTATTGCGGGCGCGTTTGTAAACCGGCGCTCTTCGTCCTTCCAGCTCAGCCAGTCACGGACGTTGCTGCGCTTAAAAACTTCTTCAAAGTAACTGTAGAGGTTCGGTTGCGCGTACTCCCCGTATTCTTCGTCGGCTCGCATTTGCTCAAGAGCGAGGTATGATCTCCAAAGCTGATTTGCGGTCCGGGTTGCAAGACCTAAACTTTGGGCGACCTCTTGAGGTGACATTCCTCCTTCCCGCAATGTGAAGACGGCCCGTGCCTTCTGATACGCCCCCCATTCTTTGATTCCTGAAACATGCCTTAGCCCCGGGAGAATCCACTTGGCGTTATCGGGTGCAACCTGATCATCCAAAATAAGAACTTGGAGCTTGTTGAAGTTCTCAAGTTGTTCGTTGTTAAATGTCTCTTTGCCTGATTCGTGAAGCTCAAGTAGCCAACGCAGAGCCGCGAGCCTTCTGTTTCCTTCAATGATCACGTATTTCTGATCTGTATTCGGATCACCTCGCCACTTACGAACGACGATCCTGTCCATTGGGAGAAACCCTAGATTCTTTATCGTGTCGCGCAGTTCAGCAACATCGAACCGGGGCGTCTTCATCTTCTCGAATGCTTGCTGCTGGACGCGCGGCTCCGCGAATCGTGCTTCAGGTACGGCGTCCACGTCTTGACCCAACTCGGCAAAGCGAGGATTGTTCGGGTCCAGCAGAATATCGGCGAGGTCCAAGAAACTCGGTTTCAGCAAACTAGGTAGCAGTGCCATATGCCTCTCCTGTTCTTGTTAAGGATGCACATCAGCAGATGTTTCGCCCTTAGGCAGTTTATGGGCTTACGATGTGAAAGGGCCGGGACCTTGACAGGGGCGGAGGGTGGCGCGGAGCGATCACGCCATTTCGGCTGCTTCGCGCCACGCGACGGGAACAATCCGCCGGTCAGGAAAATCCCAACCACGCATTCCCTTGTTGTCCTGGTAGTCTGCGATCGCCGCCCTCACAAACTGAGGCAATCGCTGCGGTTGCTCCAGTAATGGGGTGAGCGTTTGGATGTCATCGAGAGACAGTTCCTGGACAACGTCACGCGCATTGCAGAGGAGTTCGATGGTCTTGAGCGTCTCTCGATCTGCTGGACTCTCGGCATTTGCGAGAAAGTAATCACGCACTTCTGGTTGCAGCCTCCAAAACTGTGTGAATACGCGTTTTGCCACCAAGAGCCTCTGATTAATTGCGGCCAGCTGGGCGTCGTCGGTCCCCTGCAGCCAAGCGCACCACATGCGCGCAACTTCATCCCTGCTACCAGCCGCGGAAGCGGCGCGACCAAGCTCAGTCAGCTCTCGCCCATCTGCAAAGCCGAGCAGTTTCAATTCGCTGCGTTGCTTGCCCGCAGCACCACTCGTTGCCGTCCGCACACTGTTCCAACTGGCCAGCACTTCCCTGACCCTCCCCACGTTTCGGATGTTGTTTCCGGCATAGTCCATGTTCAGGAGGCCAATTGGCACCTGAATTGTCGCGAAGACGTCTTCCAATGCGTCATGGTCCTCGACCTTGACCGGACCTGCCATTGCCCCACTTGGGACCACACGGTGCGACGAACCCGAAGGCGAATAAGAGTTCGGCGGGATGCGGCGACGCGCCCGCTTTCCTCCATCTGCCGGAGGCTTTCCGGCGTGAACTCAGCACTCCGCCTCTGGAAGGAATCATCGAACCACTCGTTCAGGATGCGCAATCTGCCGGTATCTTCACTAAGGACGCCTGCCTCCACACTGTGTGAGAGAGCCGCAGAACTAAGGTTGGGACCGGTTTGGAGTCGGTTGCTGCCATTGAGGACGTGACAGCGGAAGACAAATCCCCGGATTTTATGAGGTGGTGCAGTTTGGTGTCGTAGCGGCGAGTTTACCTCGCCATTTGGCGGCGCAAAGCCGCCTCAACATTAATCTGCGAGACCTGCCCGATTCTGAGAAATGATTCTGAAATGTGTTGAACTGCGGTATTGGGGAGCGTATAGAATGAGGTTCATGAACAAGAGGAGACGAAGCCCTGCAGTGGTATTTGGGCGTCTCGGCAAAGTCAATTGGAACGAGGCGAGAGACGCTTTCATTGTTGAAACTGAATCCGGAGCGATTCTCCAGCTCTGCCCGAATTCGGGCGAGGACGTCGCACATGGGGTCCACGTTGACGAAATTACGGTGGCGGAAGGTCGTCAAGGACGCGGCGCAGCCACAAAGGCTATGGCTGCACTCTGTCAAATGGCAGACGAAGAGGGAATAGTATTGAAAGGCGGGCCGATTGGCTGGAGCAATGACCCTATGAGCGAAAGGTTCGTCGCCTGGCTTACGCGGTTCGGCGTCGAGCGAGACCCGTCACCACCTACCGTGGTTCATGACCAGACCGCTTTCTACGTGCGAAGGCTGCCAAGGCTGCTCGGGTGAGGTTTCCCTCAGCTACGAGCCAGCCCATGCCTGTTCCACGGCGGCTGATTCACTGGCTTTCGTGTGCATGGTCGCGACGAGATCGTAGCTCGTAAATTTCGTTCGCTCCGCGACCGTCGCGAAGGAACGGTGGTGAAGCTTCGATTCGAATTCTCTCTTGCGCGCTGCAGGGGCCACCACCCTGAACGTGCAATGAAACGCATAAAGGAGCACAAACTTCAGAAATGCGCTGTTGATGTCAGTCGTGTTCTCCACCTCAATAAACTCGACTGGGAACTTCCACTGATCAAACCAAACGACGTCCACCGCAGCGGCGCGGCTTGTTACCTCCGGATAGGTGAACGGGTAGATGTCCTCAACTGTAACAAAACTCCCAAGCGGTTTACCTAGGAAGAGTTTTCCTCGGTCTTGCTTTGGCACGTAGGTTCCGTGTTTCCTGAGGTTGCCCAGTTCCACCAGGAGGCCCTGATAATATGCATGGTCGCTTTCGGGCTTAGGTTTTTGCGTGAGATCATCTGGGAGTTTGTCTTTCGCTTCCAATAAGGCCCACAGACCAGGACGGATTCGAAAGAAATATTTGGAATTTTGGACGATACGGTTGATCGACTTAAAAGGGGTTTTAGTTTCCCAGATTACGCCGGGAACCTTCAGTGCCCTCTTGTAAAGCTCGCCGAGCGTGGCATAGCCACCATTATCCCGCATCGCTTCGATAACTGCCTCACGCTGGTTCATGGTGCGCAGATTACCACGCAGGCTCCCGTCCAGTCCACGAAACATTTTGTCGGTAGCCTTACAGTCCCATATTGTAGCGGCGAGTTTACCTCGCCACACGGCGGCGTAGCGCCGCCACGAGGACGAAAATGGCGGGGTAAACCCGCCGCTACTTCCAGGGCGGGTTGTATTCTTCGATGGGCCGAAGGGCTTTCTTCCAATCGAACATCCAGGACCCCGAATACGGCCACTCGCGTGGGTCATTCACAAGGCCTTTTCTGACCGGATTGTTGAAAATGTACCACGCCACAGCATTGTGATCGTCATCATCTGTCAAGATATGGTCGTAGAAACCCTTCTCCCAGAGGTTCCGAACGCCGATCGCGCGGGCCTGTGATGTCGCAATTCCCTTGAAGTCGTGAAGGAGTAAGATTGCATCCGAGTTGTCGGAAAGGCCCGCCAGTTCGAGGTGAAGGTGGTTGGGCATGAAGCAATAGGCGTACACATTGAAGGAACAGGAGGAGCATTGCGCTCGCAGGAGGTCGAGCAACACTTTCACCAGTTGACCACGGGAAAAATGCGGCTCGCCTGCTTCCGTACATGCCGTGATGAAATACCACTGGTGGCCCAAGTAGTCGGAGCGAGGCAAGCGGTTTTTCTTGCGCACAAAGTATGGCACTGGCATCGCGCGATTTTGTCACCGTAGCGGTGAGTTTACCTCGCCATACTGCGGCGTAATACCGCCGCGGCGAGCCCGGAATGGCGGGGTAAACCCGCCGCTACGACGCCCGTCAACGTAGCAACGGATTCGATCAAGTCCTCCGGATGGTCCTTAACCACCTGGTAGCAGCGGATGAGATCCTAGTTAGAATCGCTCAGAACGGCTTCATCGGGGGATAGATCGAAAAAAGCGCCCCCCAAGAAAGGCTCAAAGTAGCGACCGAAGTGTTTTGGCACACACTGATGCAGCACGGGTAAGAGGTGGGACTTACCGCCGGCCCACTTGAGGAATGGCTTCGGTCTTAAGTCGTCTTCTCTCCAGTTGAATAGGTAAGTCTGCTGAGGCGTGTTGTGCAAGTCCTGCGTTATTTGGTCCAAATCAATCACCCATGAGGATTAGCGCCTCTGCGTAGCTGGTTGCCAACGAGGGCTTCCTGTTTCCTTTGTTGCTGCAGGATGATATCGACGGAAAAGAACCCGTCCATGAGCCCTAGATATAGTATACCGTCAGTGCCCGTGCCGCAAGATCCTGTGCAAATGAGTAAGTAAGCAGACCCCGACATTGTACATGAAGTAAGCGCTTCGGCAAAGAGTTATGGAACGACAGAGTTATGGAACGCGGGCGCAACTGGGCGGGCTGGCGCACAGCGAGATCATCTGTGCGTTTTCGGGGCGCAAACGCGATGCGCTTATTGGTTTGACGGGTGGACGGTGCGAACGGCAAGGGCCGTGACCTTGTTGATGGGCTTTTCCGATCTTTCGCTGGTGATGAACTCTTCCCCCCCGACGGAAAGCGCCGTCGCAATGTGCAGGGCATCCATGGCGTGAAGATCGGAGTTCCGAGCTGGCGAAAAGGCTTCCTCGGCAAGCGCATCGCCGATGGGCGCCCAGGCACTCACGGATGGGAAGAAGGTCTCGTAGAAGCGGGCCTCACCGATTCGGCGTGCGACGCCCGGCGCTCGATGCTAGACTGGATGGAAGGAGAAGGTTCGACGAGCTCGCCATGAGACGATGGGAGCCAGAGGAGGGTGAGACGATGGCAAAAGCAATCCTGAATCGCCGGTCAAAGGTTGGCCGGTCCGGGAACCTAAGGCCGGCTTCCAAGCGTGCTGCCGCCAGGGGCACGAGGGAAAAGCCGGCAACAGGTTTTTCGGAGTCAAGGTCAATTGAAGATCTCGCGGCGGAGCAAGGGGTAAAGCCCACCAAGCTGGAGGACATCCTGGGCAAGGGGGCCGATTTATGGGAAAGTGACCAGGCGTTTGAACGCTTCGTCGAGGGTATATACGCCCGTCGGCGGGAAGATCGCGAGTTCGCAAAACCGTGAGCACCCTTCTGCTTGATGCTGATGTGTTCTCCTTCCTGTTCAAAGACCACTCCCTGGCTGAGGCATATGGGCCCCACGTCAAAGGGCACACGCTGGCAATCTCGTTTATGACCGTAGCCGAGCTTTACCAGGGTGCGTTTCGTGCAGGGTGGGGCGCTAAGCAGATTGAGCGCCTCGAATCCCGGATCGCCGCGTACGTGTTCATACCCTCCAGCCATGCGATCAGCAAGAGGTGGGGTGAAGTCCGCTTCCTCCGCAGGGCACAGCCAATATCCCCCGAGGACGCATGGATCGCAGCGACCGCTCTCCAACAAGGCTATCCGCTCGTAACTCACAACGCCAAAGACTTTCAAAACATTCCGGGGCTGAACATTATCACTGAGAGTGTGTGAGAGGACGCCCGAATCCACAAAGGTCAGCTTGCTCATTTCTCCAGCCTGGCTTCATTGCGCTGGGCAGATACTTCCTTCTCAATCTCATCCCAGCCGAGTGGTCTTTCTCCTGAGGCCATAATCTCGCCTCGAATTTCCCAAAGGCGTATCCCCAGCGAGGTGTGCGGCTGGTAGGGCGGGATTCTCTTCCCCTCTGCCGCTGTTGGCGTTTCGCTTGTCCGTTCCCTCATAGAAATTTCCTCTGACAACTACTCTAACCCAATGCGTAAAAGAACTCCTGTTGCCGAGGCCCTAAAAGCAAAACCCCGCCGGAGGCCTTGCGGCTGATCCAACGGGGAGAAGATCTCAAGATCAGCAGAAACCCCGGCGCGTCGCTTTATCAAGCGCTAATCCAGCAAGGAAAGGTAGGGCGAGCAATCCTTCGCTGGCCTTGTCGCGGTCAACCACCGTGCCTTTCCAGTCCCGCTGAGCGGGATTGCCGCAACTGGGAGTGCGGGTGTCAATTTGGATGGGGCACTCGCCGTTCGAGGCGCTGGCTCGTAGGGCCGAGCAGCGTTCGGCCCGGGCCGAAAGCACTCCGGCCCTACAACGAGCGTAAAGCCTGTAGAGGGGACGATTGCCTCGGGGGTTGGGGTTCTGGAGCAGGTAGGCCCAAACCTCTTTGGTGGAGAGGAATTCAATGGGATTCGACACCCAGACGCGGGGCGGGTCAGGATGCCGCCGCAAGCCGTTGCGCGTTTGGCGGGCGGCCATGGTTTGGGCGCGGGTGGAGCTTTCGGCGCGGCGCGCTCCCAGGTGCAGAATGGCCTCGCCCCAATGACCAACACGCTGCTTTACCAGGGCGATTACCGGGTCAATTTTCATCCGCTGCGTATACGGAAGACTCGGTTGGGGGGAGGGTAGCCGCGGCCAATGATGTTGACCCAAAAGAATTCTTTTGTAGCGCTGACCTTTAGGTCAGCATATGCCGACCTGAAGGTCGGCGCTACGTCAGCACATGCCGACCTCCCGACTGTGTCGGATCAGGTTCCGGTCGACGCAACATATTTGGCGTCAGTATTCAGGTTGTGCTGCTCGGAGCAGTTGCGGCAGCGGCGAAGCGTGCCTTCGATCCTCTCGGCGATGGCGGGAATCGGAAATACGGTAAACGGCATACGGTAGACGGTAGACGGGGCGACAAGTTCAGCAGACATTGCAGGGCAAACGAGGCGGCGAATTGGCTCGGCGGGGATGGATAGAACCGCGTCGTTGTAGGGCCGAAGAGCCTTCGGCCCAGGCCGAGCGCTGCTCGGCCCTACATCGCCGCTGAATCCCAACAGCCAGGGCCCCTCGTCTTCCCGATACAGTTGTTGGAGTGAAGACTTGATGTCCTGAAACATTTGCCGTCCTGTCGCCGGGGAGTGTACACCCGCAGCTTGGATTTTCAACTAATATCTTAAGATACCATCAGCGGCAGGCGGCGGGACAGGGGTTAGGGGTTAGGGATTCGGGATTCGGGGTTAGGGATTCGGGATTCGGGGTTAGGGATTCGGGGTTAGGGGCGGAATTAGGGACACGGGCCACGGGATACGGGCGACGGGACTGCGGGCTCGGCGCCGTTCTCCCCACATACCACCTGCGACCTGCCACCTACAAGTTCTGGGTACGGGATATGGGCCTTCGCCCGCCGAAGTCGCCGACGCACCAAAGCCGCTCTGGCGACGGTGCAGGCTTCGGCCCGCAGGCGGGACACGGGATTCCAAACTCGAGCAATGCGACTCCGGACCCCGGACTCCGAACTTCGGACTCGGGATTCGGGATTCGGGGCTGGGGACACGGGATACGGGACACGGGATACGGGACACGGGACACGGGATTCGAAATTCGGGCAATACGACTCCGGACCCCGGACTCCCAACTTCCGACTCGGCCTTCTGGGCGGGGTTCGGGATTAGGGAAAGGCCACCGAATTCCGACAACCAACCCCTGACAGCCAAGCACCGGCACCGACCTCCGACAACCAACCATTGACAGCCAAGCACCGGCCACGATCCACCAGCCACTGTCCACTAAGCACTATCCAATGCCCGTCGACCATTCTCCGCCGACCACTCTCCGCGGACCGGAAAAACAGGTCGCGCGACGCCGGCTCGGAAGCTCGCAGGCTTCGCCTCAGACTTGGCGGGCCAATCCTGACACGTCGCCCCGTGTTTCCGAACGCCGGGCTGGGGATTCAAACTGAGGACTGCCTGAGGCATCGCCGCGCCGTCCCAATATTGGACTTTTTGACTGAAAGTCAAGAAGCCCCACGAACAGATATATAGTTCCTGTTTCCGACATAAAGTCCTTAGCATCCCCCGAGGAGCCGTGGCCAATGGCGCTTAAACTCGGGATAACCACTTCCCCCCTTTCTCAAAGGACGAGCGGGGACTCCCCCAAGACTCGTGGAACACTTGCAAGCCTGGGCTTCCTCTGTCACCATGAAAAATCCATGCGCGGGCTCGAATCAGAGGTTGAGGCAGAAATGGTCCGGCGTCTCGCGCGCATCTCGGGTCAGTGGTAGAATCACCTGGGGGGCAGGAGAGTCAAGAGTAAAGGGGCCGACCCCGGACAGCGAACGTTTCACCCAGAGCGCCGGATGGTTCAAAGCATGACAGATCTTTTAGAGGAAATCTCCCAACAGCCCGCAGCGCTTTCCGGGTTGAGGAAATTCTACGCCAGCCCGGGGGCGATTCCGGCAAAGGGCTTGCGAAGCTTGGCGCCGCATTGGCCGCCCACGGTGGTATTCACGGGCATGGGCTCGTCGCTCTTCGCGGCGTACCCGGCACAGGCCTATTTGACGGAACACGGTGTGCGTGCTCTGGTGTGGGAAACCGCTGAACTGGTGCACCACCACCTGAAGATCTTAAGAGCCGACACGCTGCTGGTGGTGGTCTCACAGTCTGGCCAAACCGCCGAGGTGCTGCGCTTGCTGGAAGCCTTGCCCGGCAGGGCTCGCGTGCTGGCAGTGACGAATGTGGAGGCCAGTCCTTTGGCAAAGCGTGGGAGCCTGCTTCTGCCCATGATGGCCGGCGAGCAGATTGCCGTCAGCACCAAGACTTATACCTGCTCCGTGGCCGTGCTCATGTACCTGGCCTTTGCCATTGCGGGGAAGGCGCCCAGCCCCCTTACTCAGGAAGTGATGCGGGCAGCGGCAGCTCAGGAGAATATCCTGGAGCGCCGCGAGGTGCTGATGCCGCCCATTGTGGAGTTTTTCAATCGGCCGCCTTATGTGGCGCTGATGTCGCGCGGGGCAGACCTCGCGACCGCCTACCAGGGAGCGCTGACGCTAAAGGAAGTGGCGCGGTTGGCGGCTGAAGCCATCAGTGCGGCACAATTCCGCCATGGACCGATGGAAATCATCAACCCGGACCACCGCTACATCCTCTTTGCCCGCCAGGGAAAAACGGGGAAGCTGCTCCTAAAACTCGCCGCTGACATTCGGAAATCGAACGGGCGGGTGCTGCTCTTCACAGATATGCCCTTTGATGATCCCATGAACATGCGACTTGTTCGCCTGGAGCCTCTACGGCTGGGGTTGGGGACACTGGTGGATATCGTCTATATTCAATTGTTGGCGCACGATGCAGCTTTGCGGGCGGGACTCGAACCCGGGAAGTTTGAAATTGCTGAGAATGTGACGCGCGAAGAGTAACCGACTCCCCGCGTGTGATCTATGCGGGTCCGGAGCCTCCCATCGAGAGAGAATTCTGGAGCATGTTCCCCCGGATGGAGCGAGCACCCATCGCCCTGATACCGGCGACATGCTGAAAGCGGAAATTGAGGGCGAATAATCCACCTTGCCGAGAAGTTGTCCTCTCGGCAAAGTGAACAAAGCTGGCATTTTTGGAGACGAAGCCCTTAGTTCCTGGAGCGCAGTTCCTGGCAGGTAACGCAATACCGTGCCCAGGGGATAGCCTTGAGGCGATTGGGGGAAATATCTTCGTCACACGCTTCGCACACGCCGTAAGTTCCACCGGCACATCGCGCAAGCGCTCTCTCAATTTCCTTAAGCGTTCGGCTGCGCAGATTGGCAGTTAGTACCGTGACATCCTGTTCAACGGTCTTGACAGCAAACTCCACCGCATCAGGAGACTGCACACTGGCAGATAGGGCCTCGGGTTCACTCCTCGTGGCGGCCAGAATCTCATCGCGCTTCTTCAGCAAAAGGCTTCGATATGTCCTTTTTGGAGACTTCACCACTGTACGCATACTCATTCGTCCTTCCCAAATCTTTCTAGGAGAACCTTTCAGTTTGAAGGTCTGCCCGTGGATTCGGATGATTCAGATGATACCAAGGTTGCATAATATTTTGAAGTATTTTGAGGATTTTATATTTCCTTGCATTACAATATTTTACAGACCATGGCAAGCTCGCTATGATCGTCGCTGGGGGGTTGGAGTCAGAATTGACCGGTGGAGATCCTGTCATGACCACTCGTGAGGAAATGGTGAATCGTGTCCGAAAGGCCCTGGGGCGACCCGATCCGGGCTTCACTTTGCCCTCCTTGCCGACCCTCGACCTTACGGGGATCATGCCTCCATTGGCGCCGATAGACTATCTGTCCAAGTTCGAGGCCGAATGGAACAAAGTAGCAGGAGTGGCTCACCGAGTGGCGAGCATCGACGAGTTGGAGACCGTTTTACAGAGAATCCTTGCCTTAGCGGAAAACAACGCCGTGGTTCTTTCCCGGAACACTCTGCTGGCCGAATTGCGCATTGCTGAGCGGCTTACCGCCCTCCATCACCTTGTAACATCCTGGCCCGGCGACTGGGGCGGAGCTGGAGCGAACTCCCTGTCTGAGTTCAACCAAGCCAGTTTCACCGCGGGAGTCGGAATCACCGGTGTCGATTTCGTGCTGGCGGAAAGCGGCACTTTGGTATTGAGCTGCGCCACGGAAGGAGCCCAAGTGGCCTCGCTCGCCCCTCCCATCCACATCGCCCTCTACCGGCGGAGCCAGCTTGTGGGCTCGCTCGATGAAGTTCTCGCCCGGCTCCCGATTTCCAACTCCCCGGACCGTCCTACCCTCGGCCGTTCTGTGGTGTTTGTGACCGGCACCAGCCGGACGGCCGATATCGAGCAAATCCTGATCCGCGGCGTCCACGGCCCCCGCGAAGCCCACGCCATCCTGCTGGAAGATAGCTGCCGATAAGCCGCTCGGTCGCCCGGCTGGCGACCCATCCGAGGTAAACTATGGGCTACCGGTAGGTCTTCTCTGACCGTAGGAGAATCGCCGCTATTTCCACAATGCGTTCACTTTGAAAAGGGATGAAGATAATGCGCCAGCGGCCTACTCGTTTGCGGTAATGCCCCTGCCATTGGAGACCCTTCAAAGGTTTCACCTCGCCACAAAACGGGTTTTCCGCCATTTCATCCGGGCGTTCGAGGATAAGGTCCTGGTAATCCAGAGGGGCCTTGCTAAGCTGTCTTGCGGCGGTTTTTGATAACCGGACGTGCCAGGTCATGGCGCAATTGCTCGGGCGTTACATAATCGCCGCGACGGAGCTCGGCTTCTCCTTTACGAACAGTCCGCGCTTCTGAGGGTGTGAGAATATCGTCAGGATCGACCAACCTCTTGGGTCTGATCACTACGGCTCCATTGCTATTCTGAACCTCGACAAAATCACCTTCCCGCAACCCGAGGTTTTCACAGAACCGTTTGGGGATAACTACCTGTCGTCGTTTCCCGACTCTGCCAATGGAACCGGTAATGGTTTCTGCTCGTCTGACAGTCATACCAGCAGATTAGCAGAGTTAAGTACTCTGTCAAGACCAGAAAGTTGGTGGAATAGATCCGTTTGCTGTGGCGGCGCTCGAAGCCTGCCCTGACACAGTAAGTGGGGTGGAGGGAATTGCGAATTGCACACCTACCGCTTGAACGCCCGTGCCGAGATGATTTTCCCGCCTTCTTCGATGGTGTAACTGTTGTTGGCCTTGAGGTTTTTGAGGGTATCGTGCTGGCCGCTGGGCCAGTTAATCTCTACTGACGAAACTTCAGTCTCCTGGCCCAAGCCAAAAGTCAGGGTCAGTTCGCTTTGAGAGCAGTAGCTTGAGCCGGAGTGAACGGTCTGCCAATTATCGCCCGAGCCTGAGTGGACGCGCACTTCGGCGCCGATGCCGTCGCGGTTCGAACGCGTGCCGACGGTTTTGATGCGGATGGCATTATTGCGGCTGCCGCCGACATTATGGAAAAGGTGAGCCGGGCCGCCGTTCGCAGTCAGCAGGATGTCAAGAGCGCCGTCGTTATCGATGTCCGCGTACGCAGCACCGCGCGCCACAAATTTCCGCGTAAATCCCAACTCCTTGCCGGTTTCCCGAAAGCGGTCATTGCCTTCGTTATGGAACACCAGGGGAATCTGCGCGTAAACCACCTGCGGCTGGATGCGATTGATGTCGGGCTCGATGTGGCCATTGGCCACGAAGATATCCTCGCGGCCATCGAGGTCGTAATCAAAAAAGAAGAGGCCGAAGGAAAGTGAGAGCAGGCTGGCGCGCCCCAAGCTGGAGGAAGGCGCAATGTCGATGAAGAAACGGTTCCCCTCGTTGTGGTAGAGGCCCAGCATCTGGTTGGAGAAGTTGCCAATCGCCAGGCTGGGATAACCGGAGTGGTCGAAATCCGCGGCGTCGATGCCCATCGCCCCGCGCGCGATGCCGTCCTCGCTGAAGGCAATGCCCGCCTGCACAGCCTGCTCGGTAAAGGTGCCGTTACGGTTGTTATGGTAGAGCTTGTTGCGCTCCGTGTCGTTGGAGACGGCGAGGTCGGGCCAGCCGTCGCGGTCGTAATCGATCACGGCGACGCCCAGTGACTTGCTGGTGGGGTCGTAGATTCCCGCTTTTTGGGTAACATCCTCAAAGCGCCCGTTGCCCAGGTTGTGGAACAGCCGGCAGGTGTCTCCCTTGTAAGCTTCTGGCGTGCAGTAGGACTTGTGGCGTCCATCGAGCGAGCAGTACAGGTCGTTCTTCTCTGACCAATTCACGTAGTTGGTCACGAAAAGGTCCAGCTTGCCGTCGCGGTCGTAATCCACCCAGGCGGCGCTGGCTCCAAAACTCGTGTTGTTGACGCCCGCCGCTTGCGTCACGTCCCGGAAGTGGCCGTGTTCGTTGTGGAAAAGGCGCGCCTCGCCGAGGCCGGTGACGTAGATATCGTCCCATCCGTCGTTGTCGTAATCGCCCACCGCCACGCCCATGCCGTACATCTCCACGTCCAGTCCCACCTTCGCGGTAACGTCCGTGAACGTGCCGTTGCCGTTGTTGCGGTAAAGCTTCAGCGTGGTGCGCCGCAACTTGTGGCCGGGAAAATCCGCGCCGTTGATCAGGAGGATGTCCGGGTTGCCGTCGTTGTCATAGTCGATAAAAGCGCAGCCCGCCCCCATCGTTTCCGGCAGGAATTCCTTGCCGAAGGCGCCGGTGTTATGGACGAAGTCGATTCCGGCTTGCTGGGTGATGTCCACGAAGTGTACGCCGGCGTCGGGGACAGTCGCGGGACTTCCCGCTGGGGACGCAGGGGTGATTCGCAGCACCGCCAGCAGAAGTCCACTGAAAATCATCAGCCCGATGGCCATCTTGTAGTGCGGGGGAGAGAAACGGTGAAAGGTCATAAGTGTTGAAGTTATCTGCCGATGCCCGCGGCCTGAGATGCATTCTCGCGCGCCGCTTGCTGCCTATCACGGCTTGCCGGGACTCGCAAAAGGCGCTTGCTGCCTACTGCATACTGCTTATCGCTTTTCACCGTTTCCAGCGCCACCGACACATGCTCGTGCACCGGCTGCGCTTCGTTATTGTCATCGGGGTGGGTGAGCTTGTAGGGGCCGGTGATGGCGCGCGAGGATTCATCCGCCTTGAAGCGCATGTAGAGCTTCTCCTCGCGCGTCGCCAGTTCGTCGTTATTCAAGCCGCGATAGCAAAGCATGAGATTGTAATGGGCCTCGAGGTCTTCAGGATCGACGGCCAGCGTCCTCTCGAGTTCGGCGACGGCCTCGCGGTATTTGCGCTGCAGAAAGAGCATGCGGCCCATCTGGTTACGGACCACGCGGTCGCGCGGGTACTCAGCGGCGGCCTTGGCGAACTCATCAAAGGCCTCAGGATATTGCCCGTCCGCCTTGAATGCGAGTCCCCGAAAAAAGTGGGCGCTGGCCAAGTTAGGGTTCACGGCGAGGGCGTGTTCCAGCATCGGCTTCGCGGCGTCGGTGTTACCTTCAAGAATACGCGCGCGCGCGATGTTCACCCATCCGTCGGCATACTGGGGATCGAGCTTGGCAACGTCCTGGAACGCCCGCTCCGCCCCCTTCAAATCTCCCTGCAACAGCAGACCGATGCCATAATCATTCCAGCGGTCGCGGTCCTTGGGATCGAACGCCAGATTCTCCGCAAAGGGCGGCGCGGTTTTGGCCACCACCGGAATCGTGACCGTATCCTGGCTTATGACCACCGTCGGCACGTCGGGAATCTGCCTGGGATTGGCGGAGACATCCGCGAGGCTGCCTTGAAACACCCAGCGCCCATCGTCATGGTCCTTGGCGACGTCGGGATGGGGTTGGTTCGGGTCGCGAATGCCGGCAAAGGCCCACCGGGTATTCCACCAGGAAAACTTGCGATAGTTCACCTTGGCGGTCAGGGTGATGGACTCACCGCAATCCTCGGGAATCTTCAAGCGGTAATGCACGGTGTCAGCAGCTCCGGGAGGAATCAGGTGCGCGTACATGGTGGCGCGCGTGGACCAGGCGTTGCGTTTGTTGATGGGATTGCCGTGGGCATCGAGTTGCAGCGAGCGATAGAAATGCGCGCCCGGTTCCACGGGCCCGTGCCCCCCGTCCGCCGCCTCGCCACTCCAGAAAATAATGTGGCCGCGGTTATCGTGTCCCTCAAGCTCCACCCAGCAATCGAAGGCGTCCACCGTCCCGCCGGGAAAAAAGTGACCGACCTTGCGCGTGCGCACTACCACCTCAACACGCACCGTATCGCCGCGCCGCACGCTGGCCTGAACACGCCCCAGCGGCGCGACGAGGGGGGCAACCGGCAGGCCGCTCACTCCGGCGCCCGCCAATCCCGCCGATGATTCCTCACCCACGGCAAAGGTGCTGGAAAGCTGTGGCGTTCCTCCCGCGCCAGCCGCGGCAGATTCTCCCGCGCTTTCCGCGGGCTCCTGTGCCAGGGCGAAGATATCGACGCTCACCGCGCCCTTCAGGAAATTCTCGACGGCTTCCACCTGCTCGTGGTCGCCGTAAGAGGTGGGCACCGCGGTGTTGGCGGCGGCAAAACGGTGTGAGTGCACGTAGCCCTGGATGTTGCCAAAATCCTTTGAAGCCACCATGGGCATGTGGCAATCGGCGCACTGCTGCGGCTTGGGGGGATAGTAAAACGAGCGTGCCCCTTGCCCCGAGACGCCGCTGGCTTGCCAGTTGTCGTAATCATTGAAGCCGCGAATCCAGCGGTAATTGTTCACCGGAACGTCCAGGTGAACCTTGTGGCACACCGAGCAGAACTCGGGAACCAATTTGGGGTCGCGATGGAACGGCTTCAGGAAAGCGTTGCGGTGCGGCTTGGGGTCAAGTTTGATAGCGTAATTGTGCAGGACGGCGAGCAGAGGGTTTTTGCTCGAAGCCAACGAGTCGAGTGGCGGGTAATCCATGACGTACCCGCCCTGCCCCATGGTGTTATTGACGTGCACAATCGAGTGGCACGACATGCAGCCCAGCCCGTTCTGCGCCTCACGTGTGTGGAGGATTTCGCGGATGGGGTGCTTCTGCATCTTGTCGGCAAAGGCGATGGCGTGGTCGTGGCATCCGGCGCACCACATGGAGGATTTGATGCCGTTGGTGTCCTGCATGTACTCGATGGATTTGCGGTACCACTGGTTGTTGAACGACGCCATGTGGTGCATCGAGCTTTGCCATTGGTTGTAGATGTCGGTGTGGCAGGGCTTGCAGGATTCGGAATCCATGAAGAACTGCGAGGTGATGGGCTTCCCGTCGGTGGTGGTGGCGGAACTGGGGAACATCAAGCTGTTAGGGCCGCCGCCTTCTCCCTCCATGGTGAGCGGCGCCGTGTCCGGATTGCGGACCAAGTATTGTGGGTCGGGGCGGAGGCGATGGTAAATCGCGATCCCCCCATAGAAAAGCGCTGCGGCCACCGTCACCGCTGCGGCCCAGCGCCACGCTTGGCGAAGAGCGGCGGTGGCGCGGGCATCGCGAATGCGCGCTCGCAAAACAGCGAGCAGCAAAATGATTCCCACAATCGCCGTGCTGACGTGCGCGTACAACGCCAGGCTGTGCGGCCGAGTCATTCCCACGATCATGAGATAGACGCCGAAAGCCGCAGCCAGCGCGAGGAAAAACCCGGTGATGATGACCACTCCACTGTAGCGGGGGGGACCGGGCG